>Ga0307505_10001293_pt1 | contig 20926 bp, 25 predicted proteins | sample 23_S_MG_FD_202183 | JGI IMG/M metagenome (GOLD analysis project Ga0307505, IMG submission 202183) | Soil microbial communities from Populus trichocarpa stands in riparian zone in the Pacific Northwest, United States - 23_S | ecosystem: Environmental > Terrestrial > Soil > Riparian zone > Trees...
TTCGCCGCCATATGGAGGTTGCGCTGGATCACGCTCTTCTTCGCATGTTTGTCCATGAGGCTCAACACCCGCTCGCTTGCCGACTCCATCCCATAATAGAGGGTGCAACAGCCGGCCTTCGCCGCGAGATCCCAGGTCTCCTGGTCTTGGAGCGTTTCTTCAAACCGGATCAACGTCGTCCACTTGATCCCGACGTTTTGATCGACCAGCAGCTGCGAGACCTTCTTGAACAGCGCCGGCGGATAGGATTCGTCGGAAAAGAGAAAATGGCGGCACTGATACTTGTCTCGTAGCGCCTTAATCTGTTCGACCACTTGTTGCACCGGCACACCGCGATACTGGTCGAAGTAGCCCTGGCCATGGTCGCAGAACGTGCAGCGGCCCCAATAGCAGCCACGTGTCGCCAGGTAGGGAATGATCAGCTCCGGCACGAAGTACTGGTCCAACGGCAATCCGTCAAAGTCCGGCAAGGGCAGCGCGGTCGTCTTTTCAGTGTAGACTTCAGGATTCCGGTGAATGCCTAAGGCATCGCGATAGATCAAATTGGGCACGGAGGCGATGGCCCGTTCGCCATTCAATGATTCGATGAGCCAGAGCAGCGCATGTTCGCCCTCGTAGAGGATCGCCGAGTCGAACACGTTCGTGAAGAACTGCTCATGCTTGGCAAGATCTTCTTGAAGGCGTGTGATGACGTTCCCGCCCACCACCACATGAATATGCGGGAAGGTCTCCTTGATCATTTTGCAAAAGGTCAGCCCCGCGAGCAGCTGCATTTGCGTGCCGATGGAGACCCCGACGACATCCGGCTTCTCCTTCGCCACCGCCGGCATGACCAGCTGATTGCAGAGATCCCGATAGACGTTGACCTGCTCATCGTCCAAACAGGCCAGCACTTCCTTCGAGACCCCGGGCCGATAACCCAGATTGCTTTCCATCGGATAGAAGACAAGCGACGCGGGATAGTAAGCTGCGGAAATATAGGCCATCGCTTCGCGGAAGGTGTTCAACGCGCCTTCCAGTATCTCGGCCTGGTAAAAGCGCTCGCCACGCACGATCAGCTTCGCATCTTCAGCCCGATCAGCCAGATCGAACACGTCCACCGCATAGGCCTGCTCCACCACCGCCTTACGATCCGCTTCCTGATCCGTCAGCGTCCCCGCCTTCTCCTTATCTTGAAGCGGCTTGAGCTGCATCCCCAGCCGGGCCTTCACCCAGATCAGGAACTCCATGCTGAAGAAGTGATCCCACATCCCGATATTGATGTCGCGCTGGATGACTGTATGCCCCGCTCCGCGGAGGACGGCAGTCAACGACGGCAGGGCCAGATAGGGAGCCGTCGGCACCCACTCAGGCGGAAAGAGCAACATGACCTTGCTGGTCTTCCGCGCCCCAGGAAGAGGAGGCAATGCATTGATCTGAATCAGCTCACTCATGCCCAATCAATTCCTTCACATCTTTCCCGCGAGTGTGGGTACCACTCCCTGTATCTTCGCCGCCTGATATTGCAGATCCGGAAGCTTCTGTAATCCAAACCGCGCGATATAGAGAAAAATGTATTCACGGATGAACAGGCGTAGGTCCCAGCCTGGATTGTGATTCCGTTCGAATTCCTGGAACACCCGCTCCGCCTCTTCGATACTCATCCCGTCCTTCACCGTGTAGTAGTAGTCCAGCGCCAAATCCCATTCGGGGTTTTTGTAAGCAGTGACGCCCCACTTCTCAGGGTTCTTTGCCACAGGGTTATGTCGGCCAAGGTCGAACGTACCGAAGCCGAGGGAATGGACATGCTCTTTGTTCGCTTCGAGAAATTCAACGGACGACCAGGCATCCTCTCTCGTTTCGCCAGGGAAGCCGAAGAAGCCCATGCAGTGGTTCCAGATGCCCGCCTCCGCCGTGAGCTTGAGGTGCTTCGTCATGATGTCGGTCGTCGTCGCCTTGTCCATCAGCTTCAGCACCCGCTCGTTCCCCGACTCGTAGCCGAAGTGGAGATAGCGGCAGCCCGAGTCCTTCGCATCCTGCCACACGGCATCTTCGATCAGGCTCTTTTCGAACCGCATGTGCGTCGTCCAGAAAATGTCCATCTTGCTTTCGAGCAAACCCCGCGCCAGCTTGCGGAACAGCGCAGGCGGATACGACTCGTCAGTGAAATGGAAATGCCGCACGCCGTACTTGTCACGGAGATGTGTGATGTCGGCCAGAATGTCCTGAATCTTCTTCGTCCGGTAGCCGGCCGTATAGCCCTCGCCATGGTCGCAGAACTCGCAGCGGCCCCAATAGCAGCCGCGCGTCGCCAGGTAGGGCAGGATCTTTGTCGGCACGAAGTATTTATGGAGCGGCAGGCCATCGAAGTCTGGCGGTGGCAAGGTCGCCATATCTTCAGAGAAGCTGGTGGGCGACACATGCACGCCGGTTTCGTCCTTATAGATGGTGTTGGGCACATCAGCCAGGCTCCGCTTCGCCCCCACCGCCGACACCAGCTGCACGAAGGCCGTCTCCCCTTCATAGACCACCGCACTGTCGAAGTACTGGAACAGAGGCGACTCAGGCAGCACATCTCGCAGGCGCGTCACCGTATTGCCGCCGATCGTCACATGAATGTGGGGGAAGTGCTGCTTGATGAGGGCACAGAAGGTCATGGAGGAGAACATCTGTTGCTGGAGCACAATCGAGATACCGACCACGTCCGGCTGCTCTTGCTCGATCACCGGTTTCACCAGATGCTCGAACACATCGCGGTAGACATTCACCTGGGTGTTGTTCACCGCGTCCATCACTTCGGATGACACAAAGACCTTGTACGACAGATCCGTCTCCATCGGCGGCATGCAGATCCGCGCCGGTGCATAGACCATCGAGATCACTGACGTGACCTCACGAAATACATGAATAGCCCACTCTAACTGATCGATTTCATAGAATACTTCTCCGCGAATGATTGCCTTCGCCTTCTCCGCATTCTTGATCAACTCATCGATCCGCTGCCTGGTCAAATCGCAGAGGGACAGCTGCAGATCCATTTCCTCGGCATTCAGATCGCGCTTCTTGGACAGTTTGCGGAGCCGGTCGAGCTGCTGCGGCACCCGGCGCAGGACTTTCTTCAGGAAGTCCTCGCTGAAGTACCAGTCGTACATTTCGAGGTTGATGTCTTTTTGGATGACGGTATGGCCGGCCTGACGGAGGACGGCGGTGAGGGAGGGAAGGCTCAAATAGGGTTCGGAGGGGAACCAGTCCGGCGGGTAGATGAGCAGCACCTTCATCTTCCGGCCGCTGGTGGCTTCGGAGGCTTCGCGATGGAGCATGATCAGCTCCCTCGATGCTCGTTCGCCTTTCGTATACTCAATCCGCATTCAGACCGTGTCCTTTGCGCTACCGCGGATGACAGGAAACTGTCAGAAAGCCAAGGGGTTACAACGGAATTTGTATTGTACGGGGGGTGGAGAAGGAGATGCAAGAGCGGGAAGGGATGGTCAGCCTGTTCTCGCTTGAGGCCAGAGCCTTGCTGGTCGCCGTAAGCCTCGGCTTCGCTATGTCACACAAACTTGGTCCATTCCAGGCTCTGCCGAATGGACCTTCGAACATGTGTGTCATCCGCTTCGCGGCCGCTCCCCTTCGGCAACGGCGAATACAGCAAGGCTCTGATGCTCGCTCGAATAGGCTGACCATCCCCCAAATGGTGAGTAGGATAGGAACACAAGGCTCTATGGACCATACGTCAGCCTGGCTGCTTTCGCCTAAGGCCAGGGCCTTGTTGGCCGCCGTAAGCCTCACTGCCGCTTGGCAGCGCAACTTGTTCCATTCCAAGCGATGCTTGAATGGAACGGCGAACAGCGCCACCACCTGCCGATGGCAGGCCGCTTCAGCTCGGCAACGGCGGACTCAACAAGGCCCTGATGCCCGCTCAAGCAGCCAGTCTGTCCGCAATCAAAAAAGAACTGCACCGACGTCTCCTCGCGATTCACGCGGGGGACATCGAGAAGGGCTTTACACCGCGTGGGTGACTAACGCGGCCATTGAAAGAACATGCGGCTATAGGTATGCTTCGGCAGCAAATAAATTCGTATGGATACTAGATATTACACCTCTAAGGATCTTGCCAGGACAGTATTTTCTGAACTGAAAGCGCGCAAACTAAGCCATCCACGACTGAATAATCTCATAAGTCTGTTTCAATCCCTATACTCAGCCAGTCTGCATTCAGAAGAATCTCGTCCGATCACTTTTGATATTGTGTATCTGAACCCTAAAGACCCAGACCCTAAGCCTCCTCCCAATATTAGACTCGCTCGGTGGAAATACTTTCGCTTGAGCGAGACACTCCCACTGACAGTTGCAAACCTCATAAAAATTTCCAAGGCCTCAGATCCCCGCACCTCTTCATTGGCCGTATATCATGATGACAAGTCAAATAAACAGTATCTCTGGGGGCTCATTGACCATGGAATAGAGTACTACGAATTTTCCAATTATGACTCAGATCAAGGCCCCGAACGACCCGGATTGTTTCAAGTTGGGATTCTCGGCACAGGGCATTTAACGGTATTAATTGACTACGAAAGGATTGCTGAACTTAGGATTGACAAACTAGTCCTAAACTCTCTTGACGTTTTCTATTTCGGCCCTGTCAAGCAAAGACTCACCCCGGGCATTCAAACGTACCTGCGAAAGACTAAGGCCTCCCTTCCCGCCCCACTTCGCAAACTATGTTCGGGTTGGGAGAGCAGTCTTATTTATGATTGGACGTCCACGTTACAGCGCCTTCTATTGCGTATTCAGACATTTCACCATGGTGGTGCATTCGTGATCGCAACTCAACGCGTACCCACTGGCCTCAACATAAAATACCAACTTCAATATAGACGGCTGCAAACAGCAATCGCCACGCGAGCGCGCCTAACCATACGTAACCGCCATTTCCTTGAAAAATCCTCTGATTACATGGAGACGAATGCGGACTCACTCCCTATGGATTTCTATCTGGATGAGTCAATTACTGCGAATGAGACGCGGGATAACGATAACGAAGTAGATGGGGCAATCTGGTTCGTTTCGCTTTTGACTCGAGTTGACGGATTGGTTCTGATGGACCAAAATCTTTCAGTAAAGGGGTTCGGAGTAGAAATAACCTATGACGAAGAGCCTGAGGGTGTTTTCATGGCAGGTGATCGGGATGGTTCAAGACAACTGTTGCGAAGAGTAGATTACAATCATTATGGAACACGCCATAGATCAATGATGCGGTATTGCGCCAATGTACCAGGAAGTCTAGGGTTTGTCGTTTCTCAAGATGGAGATGTACGAATCATGACTCAAGTTCATGGTCGTTTGGTAATGTGGGAAAACATCAAGCTACAGGTTCCATATTTTGTTAATCAATTATATTGTGGCCATTGCGGGTTGCCAAAACATCCCGAGAGGCATCATTAGAACAAGAAAAGGGGACAGGCTACTTTTCTACCAGCTTTCGTAGCCCGTCCTCGCCTCCGCAGCATAGAAGAAGAAAAGGGGACAGGCTACTTTTCTGACGCCTTCGACAGACGGAATTATCGAACAAGAAAAGGGGACAGAAAGAGAAAAGGGGACAGGCTACTTTTCTGTTGCTTTCGACGGACGCCCTCGCCTCCTGAGCGTCGATTCTAATCCCAATGCTGCGGCGATCGTCGCCTGCCACTCTTCAGCTCCAAAGGGTTGATGTCGATTCACGCACCTGAAGAAGAAAAGGGGACAAAGAAGAAAAGGGGGACAGGCTACTTTTCTTGCAATTTCAGTGGGTACCCTCGTGTTCGGAAGGTGGTGCAGGCACAAGAAAAAGTAGCCTGTCCCCCTTTTCTCTCTGTCCCCCTTTTCTCTCCTTCTCCTACCCTCTTTGCCTTGCTATCTTGCCTTCTTTCCCTGAGAGAGGTGCATGACAGCGGTTTCTGCGTGTTTCGTGGCTACGTCAGCATGACCCGCTTTCCCATGCTCAATGGCTTCTTTCAGATGTGAGATCCCTTCCGCCACATGCGGATTATCCGTGTCTCCCTTTAAGGCATGCTGCAGCGCGTCTTTCGCATGTTCCAGGAGTGCCTCAGCATCACCATCTTGGCCATGGAGCACCGCTACTTTCGCGTGCTCGATGGCGTCATTGAGGTTCTGCCCTTCTTGACGTACAACGTCACGCCGCGCCCCGCCCTCGCCGAATACCGGTTGCAAAGGCAGCACGGCGGTGGCGATTAAGGCTAGAACACCGGCCAGCGTGACAGCTTGTTGCGTCGTAGATCGTCTCATCGGCATTTTCCCTTTCTCAAAAGAAGTGAAAAGACCTCCATTAAAACCCCGTTACAGATCTGACCACCAGATAGCACCGTTTGTCTTTGGGGGATTTTCATTCTACTACATATGCTCCCAGCATGAGGTTAGGCAAAAAGAAAAGGGGACAGGCTACTTTTCTGGCAGAAGAGAAAGGTGCGCAAAACCATTTCCCGGCGCGTGGCGGTCCGGCGCCTTCATCCCCCACCCCTACTCAACCTTACGCAACACAGCGCTAGACCAGGCCGAACTGAAGAAGTAGAATGTCCTGTCTCCTGACTTCAAATGCGAGTCTAGTAAGAGAAAGGAGGGTAACTCTATGCGGGCAGCCCGTATGCATGATTACAATCAACCTCTCGTTCTCGAAGATGTGCCCATCCCCGATATCAAGCCGGATGAAGTGCTGCTCAAGGTTACCGCGGCAGGAATGTGCCGCACCGACGTGCAACTGTTGGACGGCTATTTTCGGAAGTATGCCCAGCCCGCGTTTCCCCTCACACCGGGTCATGAAATCGTTGGTGAGGTGGAAAAGATCGGAGGCCTGGTATCCAAGACGGTTGGCCTCCTGGAAGGCGACCAAGCGGTCGTTGTGGGCGGATGGGGCGACGGAACGTGCCGTCAATGTCAGCAAGGCAACACGCACATTTGCGCTCATGGACAGTGGCCGGGGTTCGGACCGTACGGCGGCTACGGTGAATACCTCCCCGTTCCTGCTAAGTATCTTATCAAGGTAGACAAGCGATACCACCTAAAGGCAGAGGAGCTCGCCCCGCTCACCGATGCGGGGCTGACGCCATATCGGGGTATCAAGAAACTGCGCGACGCCGGTGCCCTAGGACCGAATCGCACTCTGGCGGTCCTTGGAATCGGCGGCTTGGGTGCGTACGCAGTTCAGTACGCAAAGCTGCTCGGCGCGGGGGCGACGGTCGTCGCTTTTGCCCGTAACCCAGAAAAGCTTGCCGTCGCGAAGGACTTTGGCGCCGATCATGTTATCAGCACAAAAGGCAAATCGATCGAGGACGTTCGTAAGGAATTGAGCAAAGCGACTGGTCAAGGTGAGGTCGACGCTGTCATCGATTGCTCGGGAGCCGAGGAGATGATCCAGATGGGTTTCGGTCTCTTGTCCGTCGCTGGGCATTACTCGTCAGTGGGACTCGTCGGGGACAAAATTAATTTGCCGCTCTTTCCTTTTGTCGCTCGTGAGTACACATACCACGGTTCCTTCTGGGGCAACTACAACGACCTGAGCGAAATTATTTCGTTGGCTCAGGGGGGCAAGATCCGCCACGTCACCAAGACCATTCGCTTCGAGGAGATCAACGAAACCCTCGACGCCCTGCGGAAAGGCGACATTGTCGGCCGCGCGGTAGTCAAATATTGACTGACTCTCTGGAAAAGAAAAGGTGACAAGAAAAAGGGACAGGCTACTTTTCTAGGAGGAGAAGATAAAGGTGTCAGGAATCGTTTCGCGGCGCGTGGCGGTCCGGTACCTTCCTTCCCCACCCCTAATCAACGTTACACAGCGATGGACCAGCCCGATCTGAAAAAGTAGAATGTCCCCGTTTCCTCATCAGCCTTCGTCATCATGTCCTCCCGGTTCCCAGACGTGCATTATCTTGCCAGTCCGCGTAGGGGCTTCTCTACCGTTGAGCCGTTGACGGTGCAGGGACTTGTGAGGATGCTACGCAGCTAAAGCCCCTTGGGCCACAGATTCACCGCAGAGATTACAGACATAGTTGTCCGTCACATAACCCTGTTCATTCGATTCCAACTCCAGAATCAAGTGCTCACATGGTGTTCGATATCGTCGCTGTTTCCATTTCACTTGTCGCGCAGCCGTTTGATTCATCGTCATCATGATGTGTCCCCCTATCCGACCCTAAATAATTGAATGCCTCCGAACCCTTCAGTTCTACCTCTGTAAAATCTTCAAGACCTATGTAAGTAAGACCGTTCAACGCGATGCGGTTTTCTTTGGCAAATGCCTTGGCGTCAGCATAGCGATGGAACCTAGCCCCTTTCGATCTCAATATGGTTGGATATCCATCCCAGGCGATGTAGCAAGCGCCGGATGCTACCCGCTGCCGAGGGACGGTGAATAGCACATACAGCGACTCTTTCGTCTTCTCCATACTTCCCACCCTTCCATTTGAAGTGATGCGCTCGTGTGTACCCTCCATCATGGAGAAGAACGCGCTACATGGAAGCTAGGATATGCCCTAGTATTGGAGTAAGAAATGTCCTACGAAACCCGCCAGGAAGGGGCTAGAGCTGTCCAAGATTCGGTCAGAACTTACACAGCAGCAGCGGCGAAAACCGCTTTGCGCCTTTGTGCTAGGCATAACAGGTGCGAGGGCAATGTGCCGCCGACTGTGGAAGGACTTTCGGAGATGCTACGCAACTAGAGACCGTTGGGCCACAGTTTCACCGCAATGAATACACACATAGTTTCCGTCAGAATGGCCGAGGATGTCCCATTCCAACTCAAGGTTTATGTGTTCACACGGCAAGGGGTCTGTCCGCTGTTTCCACTTCATTTGTAATGCTGCGGCTTGGAGCATTGTCATGGTTGTCCCTCCATAGTCGGGCTTCAAATAAGCCTCCTGCAAAACATGCGGCTGGGGTACTAGGAAATACCCCAGTGAGCAGGCCAGCCAACAGAGCACAAAACTATTCGGTGACGTTTCCGCTCTGATTCGACTTCGGCGGCCCGAATGCGTTCCGGCCGCGCCTTCGCTCGTCTTAGTCCAGCCAACTTCCCCTCCGTTCGGGAATAAGAAAAGGGAATAAGAAAAGGGGACAAATAAGAAAAGGGGACAGGCTACTTTTTAGGTAGTTTCCGAGGCTGCCCTCGTGTTTGGAACGTGGACGAGAGGCCGAGGGTGGTGGCGGTGGTTGTGCGTCGGTCTGTTTCTTCGAAGGGCTGTTGCCGGTTAATCCAGGTACCCAGAGCAAGTTGAAACACAAGGAAAAGTAGCCTGTCCCCTTTCTGTCCTCCCGTCCGCAACTTTTCCTCCTCCTCACAATGGATCAGTCCAGCCAGAACAAGTAAAATGTCGTTGTTTCTTCGTCTGGAAAGGATCTAATGGATATTGTCTCTCACGGCCTCTGGGGTTCGATTGCCTTCGGTCGAAAGAGTCGATCGAGTTTCTGGCTGGCCTTTGTGATCGGCATGGCTCCCGATCTCTTTTCGTTCGGAATTCTGTGGGTGGCCGCGATACTCGGTTTGTCGGAACAGCCCGATTTCAGTCACGGCACACCTCCGGAATCGACGATCCCTCAATATGTGCATCATCTCTACAATGTCACCCATAGCTTCATCGTATTCCTCGCCGCATTTTTCTTAATTTGGTTCCTGCTGAAGCGGCCTCTCTGGGAACTCGGAGCCTGGGGTCTGCACGTGCTGGTTGACATCCCCACGCACTCGTATGCGTTCTTCCCGACTCCAGTCCTCTGGCCACTCTTTGATTGGAAGTTCAACGGCTGGCAATGGATGACACCAAGCATTCTCATCCCCAACGTCGTGCTTCTATCGCTGCTCTACGCATGGTATTTCTGGCAGTCTTATAGGACGAAGGGAAGGTGAGAAAAGAAAAAAGGACAGGCTACTTTTCTGGCTAAGAAAACAAGCTCATGGTCCTCAGGATAAAGTAGCCTGTCCCCTTTATCCTTCCAGGAAACGAAAGAAACGAGATAAACCAGATAGACCAAACAAACCAGCCAGACCGCTTCTGAATCGCCCTCCCCTCACACATGGCTCCCATAAGACGGCCATTGTCCTTGATGCACGACAAAGGCATGGACGGGGATGATCTGAAAAAGTAGAATGTTCCCGATTTCGGCATCAAAACCCGGATCATAAGATCAACCGCCTTCGAGGAGGGCACACCAATGTGGAAAACTTTCGCAGTAACAGCAACCATGGCCTTCGCCCTTGTGACTCCGACCCTGGGAGTCGCCGAAGACGCTCCGGTCAGTCAAAAATCAGTACCTGAGCAGATAGTGGACGCCTTCAACGGGGTATTCGGGGTCCATCCTGGAGCGCGTGCGACCCACGCGAAGGGCGTCGTATTGGAAGGCACGTTCTCGCCGACTGGCAAGGCCACGGATCTGAGCAAGGCCTCTCATCTTCAGAAGAGAAAAGCCCCGGTTCCCGCGACCATTCGGTTCTCTGCCTCGACCGGGCTTCCGGCCATCCCCGATACCGACCCCGGCGCGAGCCCACGCGGCATGGCGGTGAAATTCCACCTCCCTGATGGATCGAAGACCGACATCGTGGTGAATTCTTTCAACGGCTTCCCTGTTGCCACGGCAGCCGAGGTTCGAGATTTGTTTCTCGCAATCGCCGCAACGAAACCCGAAGATCCAAAACCAACGGCACTTGACCAGTTCTTGAGCAGCCATCCCTCCGCCAAGGCTTTCGTGGAAGCTCCGAAGCCGGCACCGGTGAGTTACGCCACCCTGACCTATTTCGGCGTGAATTCGTTCAAGTTCACGAACGCGAAGGGGGCCGCCACGTTCTGTCGGTACGAGCTCCAGCCGATGGCTGGCGAGCACTTCCTGACCAAGGAGCAGCTCTCGGCGATGGGGCCAGACTATCTCACCACTGAAATCCTTCAGCGGGTTCGGCGGGGTCCCGTCAAATTTAAACTGCTCGTGCAAGTCGCTGCGCAAGGCGACAAGATCGACGATCCCTCGGTCGCGTGGCCGGATTCACGTAAGAAGGTGGTATTGGGCACGCTCACGATTACCAAAGCTGTGGCGGACAGCCAAACCGCAGAGAAAAAGTTACTCTTCATGCCGGGAACGCTCGTTTCAGGTATCGAGGCAGCCGATCCGATGATCGCCGCGCGGTCGGCGGCGTATACCATTTCCGCGTCCCGTCGCACCCAGGCACATTAACGCGGGAGGAGCATTCCGGACACTCGAAGAGAAGAAAAGGAGAAGAAAAGGGGACAGGCTACTTTTCACCAGCTTTCATGGCCGTCCTCGTCTCCGTAGCATAGATGTGAGACAGTGCGCGAAGTAAGAGAAAAAAAGTAGCCTGTCCCCTTTCTTCTACTAATCGACCCCGCTCGGTTGAGCAGCATCACGTTCGACTCCCACTAGGGCTCTACTAGTCCCCCATCGCTGATGGAATGCTGCGTTGAGAGGAATGGAAACGCCAGAAACGACCGCGCGAGAGGAAGTTCAGGCGTTTGTGCGTGCCTGCGAAAAAAAGAAAATGGGACAGGCTACTTTTCTGCCAGGTTTCTTGACCCATCCTCGTCTCCGCAGCATAGACGTGAGATTGTGCGCGAAGTACGAGAAAAAAGTAGCCTGACCCCTTATCTTTCTTCCCTCTAATAGGGAGTGGTAGTCCATCGTGAGCGTGGATGGGAAGGGATGGGAAGGCTGTCCTCTTCGGAGTGTCTTAGTACTTTCCCCAGGAGAAATACTCCCCCTGAGACTTACCTTTCATCCTACCCGCTACATCGTCCGTGACAAGGCGCTGCTTAGTTCGTTCAGGGGTGTTGCTATTATCTGAAAGCTGTGGCCACGAAACCTTTACTTGGTATCGTTCGTCTGCCGATTTCGTCACAGTAAACGTATGTGAGATCGGACGATCTGGCCTGTCGATAAGTTCAAACCCCTTGAATTGGCCGATCAGATATTCTCGAATAACTTCTAGGTTCGCTTCGACATGGAGATCGTTTGCGTTGCTCATTCTGTTCAGCCTTTCGCTTCCAGCGGATATTCGTGTCAAACCGTAGACGTTTCAGATGTCTTTGAGTCCAAGCCGGGCGATACCAGCAGCAGTAATCGAAACCGTCATGTACGAATCCGTGCCCTTATCAATGAACTTCCATTGGATCAATTCATGCAGGACAGCGTGAATTTCCGCAGTACGGTTGGGATCGAAGTGACCGGAGAGTACATCGTACGGTTGGGGACCATGTTCTTTTAGATAGGCCAATACTTCCCGTTGACGCTCACGGCTCCGGTTAAACGTTTGATCCGGTTTCTGGGGCTCGATTCGTGGCATGACCCAGGTTGTCCTCTCACGTTATGGGCAAGGCAGTTGGATTCTGTCCCGAGCTTCATCAACTCCTTCACCGAGTATACCATTGAGCCATATAGACGCGCTCCTCTTGTTCCAATTAGACCACGTAGCGGAAAAGAAAAAGGGATAGGCTACTTTTTAGCGGCTTCGGCAGCAAGAGAACAGTGCCAGTCTGGGTTCAAGGTTCTAGTGCAACACCAGTATCCTGGTCACTCCAGGAACGAAGGAGTTGCACTAGAACCTTGAACCCAGACAGTAACCATTTTGCGGCGCGGGCGGGCACTCACTTTCCAGCGCAATGACGCGATTACGCCAGCCCGTGTGGCAGCAACATGGCCAAATTTGAAGATTGCTGTTGGTAATATTTCTTAAATTTGAGGTCCCCAGCGGCTTCTGGGTCAAGAATCACGATGGCATTTGGATGCAATTGAATGGAAGAGGCGGGAATTGCCGCAGTTAATGGTCCTTCTACTGCTTTGGCAATAGCCGTTGCCTTTTCTTTACCGAATGCCAGCATCAACAGAGCCCGAGCCTCGGCAATCGTACCGAGACCCATCGTGACGGCCCATTCAGGCGCCTCTGTTTCATTGAAAGTCCGGGAAAGTGTTTCTCTTGTCTCAGCGCTCAGCAGGCTCGCCCTTGTGCGAGATCTGAAACTTGACATTGGTTCATTGAATGCCAGATGGCCATTGATCCCGATGCCAAGCAACTGAACATCGATACCGCCGCGATCATGAATCAGCCGCTCATAAGAGTGACAATAAGAGGCCATGTCTCCTTGAGACTCTCCCTTTAACAGATGGATGTTATCAAGATTAGTATTAATATGTCGGAACAGATGTTGATGAAAGAAGGCGTTATAACTTTTCGAGCTCGTGGGTGGTAGCCCAAGGAATTCATCAAGACTGAAGAACTCCACGCCCGAGAAATCAAGATGCGTCGATTGGTGCGGATCTACCAGGCGCTGATACACACCAATTGGTGTATTGCCCGCAGCTAACCCAAGTCGTAAGGTCGGATTCTTCTTGATCGACTGACCGAGCAGGGACGCAGCTGTTCGATGACCCTGCTCAATCGTCTCTGTGATCACTACGAGCATTAGAGCGCTTCTCGAAAGACGAACCCAGCATCGCCTATTCAGGGACTTGTTAGAATCGTCATCCTTATCAGGAGGGCGAGCAGCGGCATCGGCGAAACCACTGCGAGTTATCTTGACCGAGATGCCGGGGGCGGCATCGTCGGCGCCTAACCAGCCACGGGGAGGAATACTTGCTCGCGGCAGAGTTGCTGAAGTTTCTCCCTGGCTTCCTGAGACAGCTTCACAAATTCGACACCAGCCCATTTCCTCTTGACCCATCGAATCGCCACCAGGGTAATCTTCAACGCGGGGGTCCCATCATACGGATAGATCGTCAGGGCGAGCGCATCGCGCGAAAAGAGTTTTAGGGAGAGGTATCGCTTGAGGAAGGAGGAGGTAACCAGTCGTAGGTCACACCCCGTCTCGGAGATATTCGTCACCACTCCGTCGGCAAGACCGCTCTTGGCGGCAACGGTTGCAGAAAAACGCACTGCTCTTCGAGCATTCCGTCTGGGGTCGATCACTTTCACGGGGCAATCGTGTTTGGGAGAAAACAACTTGGCAACGTTCATGGGACCCTCCTTCACCCTAGTTGTTGTGCGCTCACGAGTGTATGAGCAACCCTCATGCCGAGCATACGTAGAATACCAGAAATTGGAGAATCGCGCAGTTAGAAAGAGGAGGCCGTGGAGTTAGATTGGCGTGTGTGTCAGAACAGAAACAAAGATTGAGAAAACGAGACGGGCAAATAGAAGAAGAAAGGGGACAGGCTGAGCTGCCCCACTTTCTCTTTCCCCTATTGAGGCTTTGCGCCGCATCCCTTGTGGGCACAGGAGCAGGGAATGCTGGATCTCTCCTCTCGGCAATTGGACGAACAAAATTCCTTCCCCGGCTCTGCCTGACAGGTGCAGCGCGGGTTTGCGCATGACTTTTCGGCCATAATGCGCTTCCTTCTTCGGTTAAGATCCTTGCGAGGACAGCGAGGTAGGCAAGCCCTCTTGTCTGTCTCTCAAAAGTCTACTCGATATCGCCGAGTTGGCGCCTCCGAGTCCGTCTCCCCATCAACGCGCTATTTAACCGCTCTACGCACCGAGGTGTTTTTTGAGAGTCGGAGAATCCTTGATAGCCGGATTCGCAGGAGCCAGTGCTACGGCTTGCTTGAAGGCTGCGGTCGCCTCATCGTGCTTTCCCATCTTGTCGAAGCTGAGGCCCAAGTTATACTGGGCTTCCGCCGACTTCGGATCGGACTTAATCGCTTTCTGAAAACGATCGGTCGCGACATCCATGTGACCCTGCTTATATTGGCTCACCCCTTCGTCATTGTCTGCTTGACCGGGCGACCCGACCGCAGATATGAGAGCCTCGTCAGACACGGGGGCAGTCGCAGCCGGGCTAGTATTTGCCGCGAGCTCAGTAGGCTTCTTAGAATCACAAGACACAACGGTGATAGCAAGACCCACAAGAATAACACTCAGTACCAGAGATACCTGTTTCACAATACACCTCCCATTAGACATGGATGAATTCCTGGGTACATAGTGGCTCAATCTGGCAGATCGCGTCTGATCAATACTGCTCACTCGTCCGGTGAGAATGGGTTCATGCTGAATGGACGAATCGGATCGGAAAAGCAAAGGGGACAGGATTCATTTCGCGGCGTGTGGCGAGGATCTGGTTCAGTTGGTTCAGCTTGTTTGTTTAGTTTCTTTGGTTTGTCTGGTTCAGAGACGAAATACACGAGATAAACCAGATCGACCAAACAAACCAAATAGACTGCCTCTGAATCGCCTGCTCCTCACACAAGACGCCCACATCGTCTCCGGAGTGATGGATACGCCACCGACTTTGCAATAGACTGGCCCTTAATAGAGATTGCTGAGGCTACACGGGTATGCTGCAGCAGATTTAGCAGTTAGATCGGGCAAAATTTCAATGGAGCTTACATATGACCACAAAGAAAAGGGTTTTCATCGGTTTCGACGTCGATCATGACGAAGACGCGAAGATCTTGCTCGCCGAACAAGCAAGACTACCTGACAGTCCGTTCGATATTACCGATGCTTCGGTGAGAGAGCCTCACACCGGTGACTGGGGGGACAAGGTCCGGCGCCGAATGGATGACATCGACGTGGTCATTGTTCTTTGTGGAGAGCACGCATATCTAGCAAAAGGTGTGGCTGCGGAATTGACGATTGCTCAGGAGAAAAACAAGCCCTATTTCCTTTTGACGGCATACGCGCACAGGACTTGTACAAGGCCAACATCCGCAATGGCATCAGACAAGGTCTACGAGTGGACCTGGGACAATCTGAAGACGCTGATCGGGGGATGGAGATAACGAACCATGCTGATCCCGATCGAGGGCAATCTTGGCCACTCCACTCAAGAGTGGGAGAGAGCAGAAAGTCAGTCTCAATCCACACCTGCACGTTGAATGTATCGCAGCTGAGCCCCCCGCCTCGATAATTGCTTACTAAATGAATTAGGAATACACTTCGCCAAAATTGCCTTCAATGCTCGGGAATAGATCATGGTCGTTCACAAGCTAACGCTCATGCCTATTTGGGAGTGGTGTAAGAAGCCCAACATTGTGGCTGCGGTGATTGTGGCAGGATTTGTATCTGGCACGTTCTTTCCCCATCTCGTTTCTGGTTCTGCTCCGGATGCTCCTACTTGTGGACGGTTTGACTATAACCGCAACTGTGATCTCTCGCCAACTCTTTTCCTGCTCGTAGATGTAGTAATAGGAATTCTCTTGGCGATATTCTTCCACTATTTGTCAAAACGTAATCAGATACGATTAGATCGAATAATTGAGTCTCAGGAAGCATTAAGGAGTCGGCGGATGGATTATGCCGCTCGGCATTTGAAGGACCTCTTTCACCTGACACTCTTCACGATGAGCGTCACGAAACGATCAATCGCTCACTATAACTTAACCGTGGGATTAACAGACGATGAGAAGCCACGGTGGATGCAGTCTGTGACGCTTTCCGAGCTCAGGAGAGATGAAGCAAAGTTGGGGCGTGTGTTGCAATCAGTGAGGAGTATCCTCACTGCCGCGAATGATGTACTCGACCCTGACGTGGTGAGTAGGGTGGAGGGTGTGTGTAACTATCTTGGCGAAATATCTGTAGAGCAACAAGCGGACGGGACGATGGAGTTCCCCAAATATGATGTGTGCAGAATGAAGGTCAGCTACTTGATCGAGCTGCTTCAAACCTACTCTCGTGAAACTCGTTCGTTCAAAGACATCGTTGACGACCCATATGGAACTTCTCCCGTTGCGTCTGAGTCTGATCTCACAGAGGAGGTGAAACAGTAAATGGCACTACGTGATGACAACGAGCGAAATCTAGGCGGTCGCGATTACAAAAAGGCATTCGGGCAATTTACATCCAATAAAACTCAGAGAATTACGACCTTAAAGCCTGTTGAGGTTCTACTGGACGCGCAAGCAGATGCCGGTGGAGGAGTCCATACGATAGATTTCAACAAGGGCGATATCATCATTAAACAGTCCGGCATGTACCTCATCATTGCAGGCCCGCAGCTTGGTAAGGTGAGAGGCGCCACTCCCCGCTGGATCGATCTTTGGCTGAGGGTGAATAACATCGACGTACCGAATTCGAACATTCGGGCTGTCATCATCGATCCCCAGGAAAAGACGGTTGCCATCATGAATTCTGTGTTGCCTCTCAATAGAGGGGATACACTGAATATTGTGATGGCAGCGGAGACAATCGAGGAAGGCATGGGACTTGAGGCGATCGCGCCTGATGGTGAGCCGACAATCCCCAGTATTATTATTACCGTCGTACAATTAGATTGAAGTCAAAGTGGTAGCTGGTTGTGTGCCTACGCTGTTTGGGACTATCGAAACACCGGGGGCGTCTATCTCGAAGGCTCCGTCAAGAGGTAGAGTCCCTCGTTCACCCATCACCCCGTTGACTGTCTACACCCTTCAATGGCCTTAGGCAGAGCGTCAGGGCTCGCGGGGAGGATTCGATGTATCGTCCTGCCTTGAAGGGGGCAACGACCCCAGCAAGTGAGTCAGCGCTTTAGATTCGCGTTCAGGCAATTCTTGAAACTGCACACCGAATGCGTAGCCACTTGCCCAACGCACGATCGCGTTGGGGACATAAATGGGGGCGGTTAGACGAGGTCGAATCTGAAGTTGAATCGCTGAATCAGGGGGCATGGGAATCGTGCTTGCCACCCGGCACCCTCCCATGGAAAGGTCTAGCACAATAGCTTCCCTGACCTGCACTGGACCAGATGAGTAGACCCCTTGGAGGTTGACGGGATGACGGCGGTGCTTGCGTTGTTCAACGGTAGGCTGCATATCGCCCTCCTCACGTCTTTAATTATGAGAGAGCCGGTATTAAATGAGTGACAGCCAGATTACCGCATCGACTTGCGCCAAGGCACCTGGCGGAACCGCCAGGTCATAACTCATTAGAAAATTGAGGTTTAGGTCTTGCCAGCTCCATTTCGCAGCGGGGTATCCTAGTCTGTCTGGTCTATCTGGTTTCTCTCGTTTATTTCGTTTGTTTGGTTCATTTGGTCTGGGAACGAAACAAACCAGATAAACTTGCCTGCGTTCCCCTACCTCACCGACGACTCCCACGCCATCTTCAGAGTGATGGATATGTCCACGATTTTGCAGTAAACTTGCGCACTTTAGATTACCGCGACTGCCTATGCTCCTCACAATCCGCTCCTCTTCTCCGCGCGGATGGGCCGAAGCACAGGGCAGGGCTGAGGGTGACGGACTGAATTAGCCAAGGGAGAACATTGCATGGATCCAATCAAGTCGTTCATGGTTCCGAGTGAGAAGTTTGTGACGGTTGAGCGGGGTACGGATGTGCAGACTGCGGCAGGGATTATGCGCGATCGTCGCATCAACAGCTTGTTTGTGACGAATGGGAAGGAGATTATCGGCATCCTTACGGATACCGATATGGTTCGGCGCGTGGTCGCGGCTGAAGTCGATTTTCTCACGACAACGGCTGAAAAAATCATGTCGGCTCCGATCTTGACGATCGAAGGGGATAAGAGCGTATTAGATGCCAGCGATCTGATGGCCCAAACGCGTGTCCGGCATCTCGGCGTGACTCAGGATGGAAAATTGATCGGCATGATTTCTGTGCGCGACATCTTGGTGTTCTTAACGAATCTCCGAAAGAAGTAATCCGATAGCCCTTCCGATACAGCGCCTCCGGGGGAAAGGAACGTGGGGCTAAGGTTCTTGTGACTGCGGGACTATTTCTTGTCGCACGCAAATCTCCATAGACGTTTCGCAACGCTTCCTGGATCGACGGGTTCCCACTTTTGTGTGTCTGAGGTAATCAGAGTTACCTTGCCGGTTCCCATATTGCCAGACAACTGCGTCAAGGTAAGAGTCCGATGGAGGGCTCCAGCGCAATCGTATTCACGTTGCAACCTTGCTGACAAAAATGAGGCGCCCTTCTCGGTTTGTATTGTCTCGTAGTCGATCAATTCTGACATCGTCACTCGATCCCCCTTGCGATGACTGGTAGTTGGATCGACGTACACAGTCACACCTGCTTCGTCGATTGCAGAAACCGCTACCCACTCTGCATGCGCGGAGCCACTATTCACCAACAGTATTCCGAGTATCCCGAATTCCAAACGGTAGACCAGCGATAACCTAAGGAACTTGGCAGCGCTGTAAGACGCAACGCTTTGCACGGAGTAGTGGCGATAGGGACGAATTATAAAGCGCATAGAGATCTCGCGGGAGAGGTGTATTCTAGGAGGGTGGTGAGCAACCAGGCAAGAGCCGAGTGAGGGGACAGAGACAGGGGAAGGCTACTCGCCACACTCCCCTCCCTTCGCGCGAGCATAGACCCGCCGAGCCAGAAAAAGTAGAATGAGTTGGTTTCGTCAATGTGAGGGGAAACAGAATGGAAGAAGCTCGCTCCATCGACCTTATGGAAGTTCTGGTCTGCGCGGGCGGCGTCATGTATGGCCTGGTGTTGGCTTACGGGATCAAACAGCAATGGCGCTGGATCACAGATCCACCGGAATGGACATCTGTCATCTACTTTCCCACAGTCGTAAAGATGATTTGGGGTCCCAAAAATGTGCTGAGCTTTGCCTATTTGACGGCCTACGGCTCTCTCGTGATGAGCCTCATTTGTCTTACGCAATCAGTCGTCGGTTCGTTCTAAGAGACCCAACCACAAATCGGCCTTGTCACCCAGTTGGCGGCGCAAGGCGAGGAGTTGGTTCATCTGGTTTCTTTGGTCTGTCTCGTGTAGTTGGTTCGACTCCCCTTTCTTGTCTTGTGTTACCTGAGATCTCGGACAACAGCCACGTACCGATCATCGGACATCTTCGTTGCACTGATTTCGACCGGAATGACCGTCCCATCTTTTCGCTGTAACAATCGGTTAAAACGGAAAGGGTTTTCACCGCGAATTTGTTCGAGGCGTTGCTGAGCTGCGGCTTTCTCTGTGGAAATATAGGTGTCCTTGACATGCAGTTTGAGCAACTCTTCTCTTGCATACCCAAAGATTTCACAGCCCTTCGAATTCGCCATCCTAAAATATCCGTCTAAGTCCAACACAACCATGCCGTCCGAAGCCTCCTCCATCAAGAGTCGATACTGACGTTCACTTTCTTGCAGCGCCGCTTCTGCTTGCTTGCGCTCAGTAATATCTTGAGCAAAAACCAGGACTCCGATCACGTTCCCCTGCGGATCGCGGTAGGGCACCTTGTCCGTCTGAACCCAGCGTTTCTCACCGGATGCCGTTTGGTACAGTTCCACAATGCCGAGTTTTGGCATGCCTGAAGCGATGACCTGGAGATCGTCCTGGTAGTATTGTTCCGCTTCTTCCGGGTAGAGATCAAAGGTGGACTGGCCTTCCACCTCTGCCACAGCCTTGTTGATGGATTCAGCCGCGTGGCGGTTCGCTCGCAGGATGCGATTGTGGGTGTCTTTATACCAGACCATGGCCGGAATGAGATCCAGGAGGACCTGCTGCTCAATCTGCTGCTGCAGAAGCTTTGCTTCAGCCTTCTTCCGCAGAGTGATGTCGCGGATAATACAACAGCTCAACATCTGACCGCCGAATCTCCATGCGCCGAGCGATAGCTCAATGGGAAACTCGCTCCCGTCTTTTCTCAAGCCATGAAGTTCGATGGTTTTCCCAATCAAGGGTGATACGTCAGTGACCTTGGCGCGCTCAAGCTCGCGCTGATGATCCTCTCGGTACCGAGTCGGCATGATTGTGGTCAACGGATGCCCTAGAATCTCTCTCTCTCTATGGCCAAAGAGCCGTTCAGCAGCAGTATTCCATGAGACAATCCTGCCGGCGCCGTCAGCGAGCACAATCCCGTCCGGTGCAGTATGGACAACATGGCGAAACTGCTCTTCACTCCCACTCAGGGCATGCTCGACATGATTCATCTTGAGCACCAATCTTCGTGCATCGACTGCTTGACGGAGTGTGATTGTGAGCTCATCCCGGTTGTACGGCTTGGTGATGTAG
>Ga0307505_10001294_pt1 | contig 20876 bp, 20 predicted proteins | sample 23_S_MG_FD_202183 | JGI IMG/M metagenome (GOLD analysis project Ga0307505, IMG submission 202183) | Soil microbial communities from Populus trichocarpa stands in riparian zone in the Pacific Northwest, United States - 23_S | ecosystem: Environmental > Terrestrial > Soil > Riparian zone > Trees...
TGGTCGCTTCGTGCCCGGGCCGGCGCTCCCGTGGCGACACCGTTGTCTTGGGATGAACTCGGATCGATCGACCCTGATCAAGTCCATCTCGCCGACATCGAGGGACGTCTCGGCCCTGACCCATGGGTGGCCCAAGAGGCGATCGACCTCACCCCCGCAGTCGAGACCGTCACGAGATCACTCAGCGATGCTGGCATCGAGTTGGAGCCCTTCGATCGCTTCCGGTCCTGAATCATCGGCCGGTAGCCTCGAAGGGTGCGTCTCGCCGACATAGTCACCGTCTCGGAGACCGTCGCTTCGACCCGCTCGCGCAGATCAAAGGTCGAACTACTCGCCTCTCTGCTCAAACGCCTGGCGCCTGATGAGTCGTCGATAGGGGTCTCGTATCTCGCCGGCAGACCGAGACAGAACCGACTCGGAGTCGGTTACGCGACGGTCTTCGCCGTCGAAGTGGAACCGTCAGCAGAGCCCCAACTGGAGATATCCGAAGTCGACTCGATCCTCGAGTCAATCGCAACCGCCTCAGGCACGGGCTCCCAGAAGCAGAAGGAGTCACTGTTGGGCGGCTTACTGGCGCGGGCCACGACTCAGGAGCAGTTCTTTCTCCGGGGTTTGATCTTGCGCAATCTTCGTCAGGGCGCACTCGAAGGGGTCATGGCAGACGCTGTCGCCGTCGCCCTCGATGTCAGCCCGGACCGGGTGCGCCGGGCCGCGATGCTCGAGGGTGATCTGATCGAGGTTGCCTCGAGAGCGCTCGCCGAAGGACCGGGTTCCTTGGCCGAGACAGGTTTGAAGCCCCTCACCCCGGTGCAGCCGATGCTGGCGAAGACGGCGGGGAGTGCGGCGGAGGCCGTTGCCGCCATCGGCCTCGCCTACGTCGAATGCAAGCTCGACGGGGCCAGGATCCAGGTGCACCGCGACGGCGACAAGGTGGCGGTATTCACCAGAAACCTGAGAGATGCAACCGACAGCCTCCCCGAGGTCGTGGCTGCGGCACGAGGTCTCGAGAGTCGATCTTTCATCCTCGATGGTGAGGTCCTGTTGATGGGCCCAACGGGCTCACCGCGGCAGTTTCAGGATTCAATGAGTCGATTCGGGACGGAGCAGACATCGGGACAAGCGCCTCTCACTGTCGTCTACTTCGACTGTCTCCATCTCGACGGAACAGATCTGATCGACGAACCGCTCAGGCAGCGGCGTCTCGCCCTCTCCTCGGCTGTGACATCCCAAGCACTGGTCGAATCGGTTCTCACTGACGATCCCGACCTGGCCGAGGCCTTTTTCGAGGACATGGTCGCTGCCGGTTACGAGGGCGTGGTGGTCAAGGACCCCGATCAGCCCTACGCGGCCGGCCGCCGTGGCTCAGGCTGGTTGAAGGTGAAGCCGACCCACACCCTCGACCTCGTGGTGCTGGCCGCGGAGTGGGGATCGGGGAGGAGACAGGGAAAGTTGTCGAACCTCCATCTCGGCGCCAGGGACGAGACGCTGGGCCTCGTCATGTTGGGCAAGACCTTCAAGGGTCTAACCGATGAGATGCTCGATTGGCAGACCCTCAGATTTCTTCAAATCGAAGACCACCGTGAGGGCAACGTCGTCTTTCTCAAACCCGAGATCGTCTATGAGATCGCTTTCGACGGAGTTCAGCGCAGCACCCGCTACCCGGGTGGCGTCACTCTCCGCTTTGCCCGGGTCAAACGCTTTCGGGACGACAAAGGTCCCGGTGACGCCGATACCCTCGCCACCGTGCGCGCCTTCCTCCGAAGCTGAGACAGGTCACGACGAGCCCAGGCGATAGGTCCGGCCGTCGTTGACCACATCCCGTGCCCGGGTGGAGCCGCCTGGTAGATAGATGTCCCCTCCAGTCTCAACGAGCGGGTTGCCGTGCAGGCCGTAGGGGAGGGGAACGTGGAGGGCCCAGGTCGCTCCGGTCTCGGTGAGGATCTCGACACTGTCCAAGGCGGTCTCCGGCTCGAAGAGCTCTCCTCCAGCAACGATGATCGAACCGTCGACCACGGCGGCGCCAAACCCCGACCGAGCCTCGTTGAGACTGGGGCCGGGGCGCCATGACCCACTCCGGGGATCGAAGAGCTCCGTTGTGGCCGAGATCACGCCGTCCCAGCGACCGGCGATTGCCCACACTTCGCCATCGAGGACCGCGGCAGCAAGATGCTCGCGTGGCTCGTCTGGCGAGGACAGCTCAGCCCAGGTCCCGGCTTCCGGGTCGAAGCGGTACAAGCCACCGTCGGGAAGCCCGCCCACCACGTAGATCGCGCCCTCGAGGACCACAGCTGCACCGGCGCCAACCGGTTGCGGAAGTGGGTCGAGCACACTCCATTGGTCTCCAATGAGCTCCCAGTGAGTGTCGACCGGGTCGCCGGCGGGGGAGTAGCCGCCCATCACGAAGAGCCTTTCATCTATGACCGCGGCCATCCCGTGATGAATGGGCTGGGGTAGATCAGGCAAGTCACGCCACGAGTCGGCTTCGGGCGAATAGGCCTCGACGCTGGCCGTGGGCCCCCGCCTCCCGACCCCGATCTCGATCAGCCCCCCGGCGACGACGATCTGTCCGTCCCACAGCACCCCCGGATGCTCACTCCGCGCAACTTTCATGGGCACCATCTCGACCCACCCTTGAAGGTCTGACGTGGTGGAGGGGAACTCGGCGATCGAGGTTGGCGGCAGATCGCCGGTGCCTGTGTTGGTGCATGCGGCAAGGAGGACACAGAGCACCGAGAGACTTCGCCATCCCCCGGTCCGGGAGCCCTTCACGTTTCGCCGCTCAGTAGAGGAACATCGGCTTGCCCAGGACATGGCGCACCTTTGGCCGGTATGCGTCGGAGTCGTACAACTCGTCGACGTCGACCCGCTTGACCCCCTCGCTGGTGACTCCGATCGGAACATGGGTATAGGTTCCGCCGCGGAGTGCCACCATCCGACCGTGACTGCCCTCCATCGCCAGGTCGGCTGCTGTCACTGCAAAATTTGTCGCAACCATCAGGTCGAGTGAGTCTGGCGCTCCCGATCTCATCAGATAGCCGACTTGCTGATAGAGGATCGGCTGGCCGGTTCGCTCGGTGATCAGCTCACCTATGAGCATCCCCACCCCACCCAGCTTGCGGTGCCCGTAGGCGTCTTCCTCGCCAGAAAGCACCATGTCACCTTCGATCTGGGCGCCTTCGGAGACTGTCACCATCGAATAGCCCGACGGGTTCGAATCTCGATCCTCGATGAGGAAGGCGGCCAACCGGTCGATGTCGAAGGGGACCTCGGAGATGACCGCCCGATCTACACCTGACAAATAGGCAGTTATCAGCGACGTCTCGCCGCTGTAACGGCCGAACAGCTCGATGACAGCGATTCTCTCGTGAGACCCGGCGGCAGTCCGCAGACTGTGGATGAACTGGACCCCTCGCGAGACGGCAGTCGAGAACCCGATGCAGTAATCGGTTCCGTGGACGTCGTTGTCCATGGTCTTGGGGATTGCGATTACCGGGACGCCTTCCTGATGGAGTCTCAGCCCATAGGACAGCGTGTCATCCCCACCGATGGGGATGAGGACGTCGATTCCTGTCTTCTCGATGACATCGAGGATGTGGGAGGTGATGTCGTGGGGGCCAGGTCCGGTGAAGTCCCCGGAAACGAACCCCGGGATGTCGTCCCTCTTCATCCTTGCCGGATTGGTACGCGATGTATGGAGGACCGTTCCCCCGGTGCGGTCGATCTTGCGAACGTATTGGGAGTCGAGCGGTATCAGGTTCTCGGCGATGGTGCTCGCGTCGTCGGGGTTGGTGGCTGTCAACCCTCCCCATCCCCGGCGTATGCCAACCACCTGGTGACCCTCGTCGGCGACTCTTGTCACCACCGACTTGACGCAGGCGTTCAGACCGGGCACATCCCCGCCACCGGTCAGGATTCCAATCCGCATGCCGATCCGTCCTTGGGTTGGTGAGCACCTGACGCTAGAGGATCCGCCGGTATCGGTCACGATGGCCGTCGCGGGTAGCGTTATGGGATGGAGGCCCTTCGAATCCACCTCTTTGGTGGCTTCTTACTGGAGCGCGGCGGTGCCGCATTGCCTCCCATTGCTTCCCGCGCCGGTCGATCGCTCTTCTCCTATCTGGCGATGCATCGGGGGAGACCGCTTCAGCGTGATCTGCTTGCGGGGTCTTTCTGGCCCGACCTACCCGAGGGACGGGCCCGACGACGTCTCAGTCACACTCTCTGGCAGATACAGGACGTCGTCAGTGATGGTCAGCATCAACAATTGATGGTGACACCCGACACGCTCACCTTTGATGTCAGCCAGCCTTTCTGGCTCGACGTAGAGGAGTTCGATCGCATCTACGACTCGTCCCGTCTCTCTCATCGCGATGTCTCCGATGGGTCAGCGATAGATGCCGGGGCGCTGCGCGCCTGTGTTGAGCTCTACCGGGGCGATTTCATGGCCGGCTTCTTCGACGATTGGGTGATTTCCGACCAAGACCACTACCGCCAGCGCTACATGATCGCGCTCAGCCGTCTCGTGGATGTGACAAAGGCGAGCGGCGCGTACGAGGAAGCTCTCTCCTACGCACGGCGTCTCACCCATCACGACCCGCTGAGTGAGGAGGCGCATCAGGAAGTCATGAGGCTCTGCTTCCTGTTGGGACGGATAACCGAGGCAGTTCAGCAATACGATCGCTGTCGCTCGGTCTTGGCGGACGAGCTTGGTGCGGAACCTTCGGAGCAGACGACCGAGCTCTTTCGCAGGATCACAAGACAGCGTCGAGCCGGGGTGCGGCCAGTCCACGGTGAGGACCGACCGGTGTTGCTGGGGGCAAGACCGAAAGCGCCGTTCGTGGGCCGCGAGGAGGAGCGGCGAAAGCTCGTCGACTATCTCGAGCGTGTGTTGGCCGGGCCAGGCGGTGTCGTCCTCGTCGAGGGCGAGCCGGGAGTGGGCCAGTCTCGGCTCGTGTTGGAAGCGGCCGAAGACGCCCAATGGCGGGGCTTCGAAGTGAGCTGGGGACGGTGCACCCCCGGCGCCCTTCGACCATTCGCCCCTCTCGTAGAGGTCCTCGAGTCGCTAAGCCCACTGCGGGCCGAGCAACTGTCCGAGCAGGTGACCCCGGTCTTGTTGCAGGAGGCTCTTCGTCTGGCTCCCGGACTTGGCAGCAGTGTCGACGCCTCGTCATCAGCCCCGTTGCGACCATCGGAAGAGTCGACTCGCATGCGGGAAGCGCTGGTCAACACCCTCAGTGCATTGGGCAGGATCGCCCCCCATGTTGTGATCGTCGACGACGTGCAATGGGCCGATGAGGACACGCTCGGCGTCCTAACCCAGATGGGGGGACGGCTTGCCTCTTCCCGTATCCTGCTCCTGCTCATCTATCGGAGCGAGGAAGCGCGTGGTGACCCCGAGGTTTGGGACGTGCTTCGAGATCTGGATCGCTCGGCGGGCCTGGGACGTGTCGTGCTCTCACCTCTGTCTGTCTTCGAGCTTGGCGACATGGTGAAGCGCATCCTCGGTCTGAGCAGTCTCGAGCCTTCGGTGGCAACCCATCTGCACCGTCGTACCGGCGGCAACGTCCTCTTTGCCCTGGAGACCCTGCTCGCACTTCGAGACCAGGGATTGTTCGAAGTCGGAGATCACCCGGCGGAAGTCCTGGAACACTTGCTGGCTGGCCAGGTCATGTCCGTGGCGCCTCGTGTCCGATCGGTCATCGACTCCCGCATGTCGTTGCTCGGCGAGGATGTGGCTGCCGTCTACGAGGTGGCCGCGGTGTGCGGCGATCCGATGGATCTAGCGCTTTTGGAGGCTGGAACCGACCTCCCTCGCCGGGCGGTGCTCGACGCCGTGGACGAACTGTTGCATCGCGGCCTGATTCGGGACGAGGGCGACGGCCGCTTTCGCATGGCGCACGACCAGGTGCGTCAGGTCGTGTACGAGCGGATCGAACCGGGAAGACGAGAGAGTCTGCATCGGCGTGTCGCCGGGGTGCTTGCAGAGTCAATGCCAGACGAGGTTGAGACCATCGGGCATCACTATCGGCAAGGCGGGATGCCGGATGAGGCGGCCTCGTTCCTGCTCCTGGCAGGTCTTCGCGCTCAGGAGCTCAACGCCTACGCAACCTCGCGACAGCACCTTCAGGTGGCGCGGGTCGCGGCCTCAGAGTCTGATTGGCCCACATCCGACCGCTACCAACTCCTCGGCCATCTCGAGGCGGTTCTGAACGTGTTGGGAAGAAGAGAGGAACAACACGAGATCATCGAAGAGATGGCCGTGTTGGGTGACAAGCGACAGGGTGATCTGGAACGAAGGAGGGCATGGCTCCTCGCACACACCGGCGACTTCAACGATGCCGAGGAACACGCCCGACTGTCGATGGCTGCCGAGTCGAAGGCGGGTGATAGAGCAGGTCTCGCGGCATCATTGATCGTCCTGGGAACAAGCCTCCGCTGGTCGGGCCGCCCCCTCGAAGCTGTGCCACACCTCGAGGCTGCGATCGAGGCAGCCACGGAGGACACGAGGCGACTGGCCGAGGCCCTCACAGAGCTGAGTAGCACCCTTGTCGAAGTGCAGCGCTCAGAGGAAGCTATTCCCCACATGGACGCAGCTTTGGAACTGGTTCATGAATCCGGTGATCTTCGGGGTGAAGCTGAGCTGGTCGGCATCCAGGCACGAGCCTTGAGACATCTCGGCCAGAGCGACAACGCAATCTCGAGTTACGAATCGGCCATCGAGCTGTGCCGGAGGATCGGCTATCGACATGGAGAGGGTGTGAACCTCGTCAACTTGAGCACGTTGTATCACCTACGTGGTCGAGTAGCCGACGCATTGTCCGGCTACGACAGTGCGGCGGTCGTGTTTGCGGAGCTCGGCAATCTCAGGGGCGAGGCGATCGTGCTGGCCAACGCTGCTTCCGCCCGTCACACCTTGCTCGGCGATGATGAGCGAGCCGAGCACGATGCGACGCGGGCCCGACGCAACTTCGCCGACATCGGTGATCAGGCCGGTGAGGCTCAGTGTCTCGAGATCCTGGCTGGGGTGGCAGGCCGGCGCGGTCGTCATGCAGAGGCCGAGCGTTTGCTGGATGCGAGTCTCGACGCATTGGTGGGAACCGGGAATCGCTTCCTGGAGGGCCAGCACCTTCGCTCCCTGGCGCTTCTCCAGCTCGATCGCGGCGAGCATGGTCGAGCGCTCGAGACGCTCGATCGAGCCGACTTGGTCTGCAGCGAGGCCGGGCTCGACGACCTGTCCGTGGAGCTGACCTCGATCCGCTCGTCCGCTTTGCTTCAACTCGGTGCCTCCACGGAAGCTCTTGGCCTGGCGCGTCGGGCCGTCGAGAAGATGACTCCCGGAGTGGAGCGGCCCTATCTCATCCATCATCGTCATGCCCGCGCCGCCCGGAGCGCGGAGATCGCCGAGGAGGCACGGAGCGCCGCGCTAGAGGCATACCGGCTACTCGACGAAGCCCTGGCAGGTCTGTCTCCAACCGATCGAGACACTGCTGTCAACAGAGTTCCGGAGCATCTCGAGATCGTTACCGCAGGTGTCCAGAACACCCCGCAGACCATCGAGGTCTTGCTCCCCACCATGAGCGCGCCCACCGGACGCCGTCTCGATGGTGAGGAGTTCAGACATGTCGTCTGGACCGTCGATCACCCCGAGGATGACCACGTCGCCACGGCGATCGAGCGCCGACGGCTGCGTCTGTTGAGACTTCTCACGGAGGCAGGGGAAATGGGAGCGGTCCCCTCGATCGAGCATCTCGCAGCGGCCCTTCGTGTCAGCGAATCGACCGTGGGACGAGACCTCAACGAACTGCGGAGGGAAGGGCATGATGTCGTCACCAGGGGTCAACGCGCTCGCAGCTCATGACGGAAGGTTGACCCGAACCTTCACCTCGAACTGAGACAGGTGAAAGACGGCGAACGGGCATATTCAGTGCTGGAAACACATGTCCGGCCCAGGGAGGTCCCCAAATGCGTCGTCGTCTCATCGCTCTCGTCGTTGCCGTGGTCAGTGCGCTGATCATCGCCGCTCCTGCACTTGCCTCAGTTCGCGAAATGAGCTGAAACCGTCTCGTCCACCGGATATGGAGTCGGCCCTTTGCCCAGCGGCCGACTCCATATCGAAAGCGTCGTCCCCTCACGGGAGGTGGCGCCGATATCGCGTGCAGTCAGGAGGTAGGCCTTGACTGATCTGTCCGATTGGGGTCTGGTCCCCAGCAGCGATGAGGTCCTCGCTGCGCTACCAGAAGTAATAGTGCAGGTCGACGCCGACTTTCGAATTCGAACCGTCAATCGTTCGGATTCGCCGATCTTTCGTCGATCCCCGACTCCGGGTGACCGGCTCGAAGAGGTGTTCAGGGGAAGAGCGGTGGGAGCCATCGCATCACTCATCGATCGGGCACAGCGTTTCGACACCGCAGAAGCCGAGATCGATACCGGCACCGAGATGTTCAAGGCCGACGCAAGACGGCTCACCTCTGCGCCGCTGACACTTCTGATCTTCCAGGACCAGACCACTGAGAAGCAGGTCCAGGTAGACATTGCCGACGTGCGCGATCGAAGCGGGTTGCTCACTTCGGTCAGTGATGAGCTCCGAACCCCGTTGACGGTCGTTCTGAGCTACGCCAAGTTGCTGGCCGAGCCGGATGTGGAACTCGACGAATCGGTCCGTTCGACAATGGTCCAGGACATGACCGATCAGGCTTGGGACCTGGCCGGTGTTGTCGAAGACCTGCTCGCGGTCGCCCGCACCGAGATGGGTGAGCTGAATGTGGTCACAGTGCCCGTCAACCTCGTGGCCAATATCGCCCAGGTCATCGAGTCGATGGGTTCCCGGGGCTGGGTGATAAATGTGATCGGCGATCGGACCGTCACCGCCCTCGGGGATCCGGCAAGGTTCCGACAGATCGTCCGAAACCTGCTCAGCAACGCGCTGTCCCACGGATCGGAGCCGATCACGGTTGAGGTGTCCCAAACCGATCGTTCAGCGATGCTCCGGGTCAAGGATCGAGGATCGGGTCTCTCTGAGGAGTTGGCTGGCTCGGTGTTCGATCATGCGGTTACAGGCGACATCACGCTGGCCCCCGGACGCATCGGCATCGGTCTCTGGATATCACGGGAGCTGACCGGTCTCATGGGCGGCCGCCTCGCCTATCTCCGGGAACGAGGCGAATCGATCTTCGAGGTCACACTTCCTCGGTGAGGAGCCACCGGCGGTGAGATCCGGGTGACGCGTAGTCTCGGAAGAGGACTACACCGTCGAAAGGAAACACGTGATCCTCGATTTCTTCGCCGACTTGAATTGGCTCGCCGTCCTCGTCGCAGCGATTGCCTGGTTCATCTTCAGCGCGATCTGGTACTCGGTGCCGCCACTCAGCAATGCGTGGCAGCGCGCGGCAAAGGTGACCGGCTCAGAGGGGCCGCCCCTGGCGATGGTCCTCATCCCAACCTTTGTCGGCTACCTGGTGACCTCCACAGCCATCGCCCTGCTGGCTCGCGCTGTTGGTGCCACCGAGGTCGTCGACGGGATCGCTTTGGGTGTTGTGCTTGGGATCGGGTTCGGGGTGATCGGTGCCGCAGTGGTTCAGTTGTACGAGCAGAGGGGCGCCTCGTATTGGCTGATCAATGGCGCCAACGCGGTGATCTCTTACACCATCGTCGCGGTCATCGTCACCCTCTGGGTCTGAACCGGTCGCTCAGGGCTTGGAGCGAAGCTCCTCGGCGTAAGACTCCAGTGCCGGGGAGAAGCGATACACGCCGGTGCCGCCGCTCTCGACGACGGCTTCGACGAGCAGTGCCACCGCGTCGTCCGACCGACCTGCAGAGTGAAGTGCCAGAGCGAGAAACGATCTCGCCGCCAGATCGTCATCGTTCTCCGCGACCGCCGTGTTGAGGACCTCGATCGAATCGTCGAGTCGACCCACATTGCGGAGGGTGGAGCCATACCCGATCAGAAAGTCGTGGCGTTCATCGGCTGGCACCCCCAGATCCCACACCCGGTCGTAGTAGACGACGGCCTCTGCCTCGAGATCGGAGCTGTCACAGGCATAGGCGGCCAGGACCTGAGCAGCGACGTCCGACGGGTTGTCGTCGGCCAGGTCACGGATAGCTGTGAGCTCTTGCGGTTCCATTGGCTCAGGTTATCGGGGAGTGCCGCATCGTCGGGTGGGGCGTTCGTGGAGGCAGCCGTTTAGCGTCAGGTACCGATGGACTCCCCGTTTCGGTTGTTGACTGCGAACCTTCTCAACGGTCGAGCCGACCCCAAGGCGTTTGGCGAGACTCTTGATCGAATTACTCCCGACATCGTCGTCACTCAGGAGTTGGGGCCTGACGCCGCCGAGGCCATTGCCGATCGTTACCCGGGGCATGACCTCCACCCTGGTCTCGATCATCGCGGGATCGGCATCGCCAGTCGTTTCGAGGCGGAGTACGGCCTACTAGAACTGCCCTGGCGAAACGGGAGATGGGCGCGTGTCGACATCGGTTCACGTGTGGTGGTCGTTGCAACCATCCATTTGATCAACCCGATCGAGTTCCCGTGGTGGGTGTCGGTCCGAAGTCGGACGGACCAGCTCGAGGCCCTGGCGACTTGGGTTGAGGACGAAGTAGGCAATGAGGCGTTGGTGGTGGCAGGCGATATGAATGCCTCACCGCGATGGCCCGGTTACAGATTTCTCGCCCATCGTTGGCAAGACCTCGTGGTCGAAGCGGCTCAAAACTCTGGATCAGACCTGGAGCCGACCTGGGGCTGGCGTCCCGGATGGCCTCGAATGCTCCGTATCGACCACGTATTCGGTGTCGGCGTCGAAGCGCTGTCGACGTCCGTGGAGCCGGTGCGGGCATCGGATCACGCGGCGGTGGTGGTGGAGATGAAGCTGAGTTGACGAGCTGGGGCGTCCGTCCGGTCTCACTCGATCCGGATCGCCAGTAGCACCACATCATCTCTGACCGGGTTGTCAACTGCCACCAGGACGTTCATCAGCCGATCGAGCAGATTGTCGAGTGGTTCGCTCTCTGCTCCTTCGAGTAGCGGCATCAACGTCTCGGGCGGGGTTCGATCTCTAACCGCGTAGCCATCGGTATAGGCCACCACGGTGTCACCCGAAAACAGCTTTGTCGTCACCACGAAGGGCTCTATCGAATCGAGTAGCCCGAGCGGGGGGCACGGAATGCCCGTGGGAGCGATGTCGCCGTCGACCGAGACAACGAGTGGTGGGGGGTGTCCTGCCAATGCAGTGTGCATCTCGAAATGATCGGGATGACGATCGATGACCAAGTAGCCCAGCGTGCACATTCTCAAGGGGGAAGCCTGTCGAAGGGCACGATTGAGTTGCCTCATCACGGTGGCTGGCTCGGGATCAAGGAGGACGGTCGCACGTAACGTATGCCGCGCCATGCCTACTGCGGCCGCGGCGTGCACACCTTTGCCTTCGATGTCTCCAATCCAAATCGCGCTTCTGTCTTGCTCCAATTCGATGATGTCGTAGAAGTCCCCGCCAACATGCCGGAACGGCGCCTCGGGCTCGTAGCGGGCTGCAATAGACACGCCCGGTATGGCAGGTATGAATGCAGGAGTCAACCCTCGCTGCAGGATTTCGGCGGTCTCATGCTCATGCTGATAGAGACGAGCGTTCGCCAGCGCGACACTCGCCCGCTGAGCGACCTCGAGGAGCATGTCGATGTCCATTTCATCGAACGGGTCGTCGTCGATCCGACGGGCAACGGTCACGCATCCGCTTGGTGTCTTTCCCGGCCCTAGCGGAACACATGCAACCGAGGAGAAATCGTGCTCGCCTGTGGGATTCGGCCAACCAGAACCGTCGTGGAACACCGACGCCCCACCCGCCTCCGCCAGTCTGGAGATCAGTTCCGGTCGGCCAGTCATCATCACTCTCGCCTGTATCTGTTCGGGATCGAATTCGACGGTCTGCCGGTCTGCCTTGGCGTAACTGAGGTGCACTCCATCTTTCGAGTATTTGACTGCTTCCGAAGTCAGATGCCTTTCATCGTCCTCAAACCGAATCGCACACCAGCCCGCATAGTCCGGGACCAGCGTGTCTGCCACAGCCAGCAGGTTCGCCTCGATATCGAGGGCTCCACCCAGAGCATCACCGAGTGATGTGACGATGTGGTCCCCTTCACTACGGCGGACTTGGTCTGTTATGTCGAAGAAGAAGTTGATCGCCCAAACCACCTCGCCGTTGTCATTCTTTACGGGACTGGCGTTCACGCGTGACCATCGAACCCTTCTCGATCCCTTGGTGCGGTATCCGATAGTCATCTCAGCGACCTCTTCCCCGGCTAGCACGCGCCGACCCGGGAGATGTTCGAGCGGTAGTGGAGAACCCGTTTCATCGACCATCTCGAAGTTGTTGAGGATCGTTGACGCGGGTGCTCGCATCATCTCTTCGCCCGTCACCAGACCCACCAGGCGCGCTGCGCCGTCATTGGCGTAGACGAGGCGGCCGGACTGGTCTTGGACAGTTACGGCTTCGCGAGCATGCCGGAAGAGGACATCGAGCACGTGCCTGTCCTCCGCCATCGCGAGTTCGATAAAGCGATCGCCCGGCATGTCCCATCCCTGAAGGGGCGTGAATCGTACACACCGGCTCGAAGACCAAGGTGGGTCCGGTGGACAGGTCGCCGCCCCGGTCGCCCGCCAAGGTGTCGGCTCTGCAGTCAGTCTGAGGTCGCCGAACCGGCAGCCGGATCAGACGACCGCAGTTGTATCAACCGTCGGTAGGTCAACGAGACTGCCTCGGATCGGATCTGGTCTGGATCACCATTTAGATCGAGGTGGATGACCTCGGTCCCGTCCGACGTCGACCAACCCGTGAATACTGTCCCTACCTCTTGGTTCTCGATTGACTCCGGCCCGGCGACGCCGGTGGTAGAGATCCCGATGTCAGTGCCGAACATCTCGCGAACACCGTTGGCCATCTGACGTGCGGTGCGTGCGTTGACGACCGGACCTGGCTCGACGCCGAGAAGAGTCATCTTGAACCGGGACTGGTAGGGGACAACTCCTCCTTGGAACCAGCTGCCCGAATCGGGGGTTCCCACTATCAGTCCCATCAACAGTCCTCCGGTCACCGACTCGGCTACGGAAACAGTCGGGTGTTCCATCGTCGCCTCGTCGATTCGTTCGGCTTCTGTGTCCCGGTCGATCACGGTTGACTGTCGGCGGCCACGAACTCCGGTGAAAGGACTTCGATGAGGCCGCTCATTTCGATGAGCGAGCGAAGTCTTTCGGGAAGTAGCACGGTGATCTCTGTGCCATCGTCGACTGCCCGATTGTGGGCTGAAACCAACAGACTGATGCCGACGGAGTCCATGAACTTGACACCTGTCAGGTCCAGAATCAGGTTGCTGACACCTGCCGCGCGGCGGTCCAGGATCTTGTCTCTCAGTGCACTTGCGGAGGCAAGATCGAGATCTCCCTCGAAGTAGATCGGTTCGGAATCTCCTACGGCGCTCGATACGGGCCGACCGTCGATGACCTCGTCATCGTGTTCCTCGATGCCTTCGTGCGTCCATGGGGCGGGATCGAGGCCCTGGTCGATCTGTCGTGTGAACTCGCCAAGAAACCATGTGCGCAAGGCAACTTGGTCCGACGGCGTCGCCAGGGTCAGAAGGTGCTCGCCCGATCTGCAGAAATCGTCCACATCGTTGAGGATGCGGTCGAGCTGGCGGGCTGCTTCTGCTGCTTCCGGAGGAACGGTAAACACCAGGTCGATCTGGGCGTCGCCTCGTTCGGCAGCTGCATGCAGCTCGTCCCAAGTCTGAGCGGTCGTCCCGGCATAACGGCTGTCGAACTCGTCGACGAGTGCAGAGAGGCGATTCGGGGCGGAGTCTGGGGGAAGGTCGACTCGGATGATGTCGAACTCGCGCTGCACCGCTTCTTGATGAGCGGAGGCGCGTCTCCACAAATCGATCGGGACGCTCATCAACTTCACAGTTGTCGACGCCAGCTCCGTCATCAGGCGGACGCAACCTTGTCGAGCTCGAACCAGATCTCCTTGCCATCGTCGGAGGGCGCCACTCCCCATCGATCGGCCGTCGCCTCGACGATATGAAGACCCCGTCCGGTGGGTTGGGTAGCCCCGAAGGCCTTCTTGACCGGGACTGCAATGCTCTCGTCTCTCACAGTCACCCGAATGGTTGCATCGGCGGCAAACACAGCCACTCTGAACGGCGTCCTGGCGTGAAGGATGGCATTGGTGACGATCTCGGACACCAGGGTCGCAAGTCGGGAGTTGATGTCGCTCTCGTTGCTCCACCCCACGCCGAGGACGAAACGTCGAGCGGCAGGAGCCGAATCAGCCTCCGGAGGGAAGCTCCGCTCTGCTATTGGGTTGTTTCCTATTTGAGCGCCCATGATTATTCGGTCCTAGAAACGTGACGACCTTCTGCCTGATTGTAGGTTGTGACTTACCCCGAACCTGTGACATCGAAGCAGTGATGAGGGCGGGGCCAGCGACCGAAAAACATCTGTTTGCGCCTCCTCCTGCACCGGGCATAGGTGTTAGATTCTGCCGACTTCGAGGTGGCCTCGTGATCGTTGTTTTGCCGAAAGGGGTGATTGAGGTGGTACTCGAACCCTTGGTTCAGGTAGAGGTGACACGACTAGGCGCAAAAGACGTCGTGGTCGTCTCCGGAGAGATCGACCTTTCCACCGCTGGCCAGCTCCAAGGCGTCCTTGCCCAGTTTTCCGGCAACGTGCTTTACGCCGACCTTCGGGGGGTCCAGTTCATTGACTCAGCGGGGCTTGCAGTCCTTATCAAAGAGCAGGGCAGGCTTGCCGAGACCGGGGGTGAGTTGAAGCTGGTGGTTAAGGACCAAAGCCCGGTCCTCCGTCTTCTTGAGCTGACCGGCGTCGCTCAATCATTCTCGGTCGCAGGCTCACTCTGACACAACTCTTGCTGGCGAAGGTTCAAGTTCGGGAGCACTTCGACGCCTAGATGCGCCAGTCACCGTCGTGCTCAGTCGAGCTGACTGATCTCTGACCCGAACCGGATGAGGTTTTTGTCCCGATCGAGACAAGCTCCCTCTCGCAATCCGTAGCTGGTGTCACTCGGCTCCACGACGTGCCCGTCGATTCCTGCGTTACTCCACTCCCGGTAGAGACTGTCGGCGTCGTCGACGTACAGGTAGACCGCGCTCATGTTTCGCTTTGGCACCAGGTCATCGACCTGGGTGAGGTGGAGCTCGATGCCGTCGCGCTCAGCGAAGGCGTAGGCGTCCGGGCCCTGGTAGCGCTGGACCGAGAACCCGAGCCTGCGGTAGTGCTCGACTGCCAGATCGATGTCCCGCACCGGGAAGACAGGTGATAAACGGTTGAGGCCCATGGTCGAAACCGTAGTTGGTCCGCTACCGGCCAGCGCTCATTGGGGGAGAGGCAAACCTCTCAGGCCGGCGGACTGTCACTCGAATCGACTCAGCCGAAACATCGAGATGTCATGGACGGTGACGCCGGACTCCGCCAGGTCGGCGAGGACCTCACCGACGCCCGAGGCGAACTTGAAACCGTGACCTGAGAACCCCCCGGCGATATGGATCTGGGGGAGTCCTGGCACAGAATCGATCAGGAAATGCTCGTCGGGGCTGTTGGTGAACATGCAGGTCTTGAGGCTCAGGGGCGGACCGTTGGCATCGGGGAAGTATCTCGAGACCGCCGCACGTAGGACATGCTCGTCGTGGTGGTCGACATCGCGATTCATGGTGTCGGGAGTGGTCGCCTCCTCGAGGTGGTGATAGCGCCCGATCTTGAACCCGGGAACCCCGAACACCGGAAACCCGTAATAGCGACCCTCGTCGGCGGCGAGGTTGAAGACGGGAAAGCGGTCAGGGGTGAATCGTTCCGGGCGGAGTGTCTGGAACCAGCCGAGCACCTGCCGCTCGGGGACCGCGAGATCGGCGAATGAAGGCAGCAGCGCTCCGAGCCAGGCCCCGGCGGTGACGATCAATTTCCCGGCCTCGTAGCGCCCGCGATCGGTCGTCACGATGATCCCGCCGCCAGGGGTAGGCGCCCAACCCTTCACTTCCTCTCCGATTCTGACCTCGGCTCCGTGGTGGGTGGCACGCTTCACGTGTGCCACGACGCACTGCTCGGCGAGCACGAACCCGCCGTCGGGTTGGAACACGCCGAACATGTCCTCGGGCAGGCGGTATCCGGGGAAGCGACCGGCCAACTGGCGGCTGTCGAGCACCTCATGCTCGAGACCATGAATCAAGCAGGATTCGAGGGAGCCACTGAATACCGCGCTTTCCGCCGACCCGGCGTCGATCGACCCGGTGACATAGACCAATCTCTCATCGGCGGTCCGCTCCAGTTCCAGCCACAAGTCGAGGCTTCGTCGCATCAGTGGGACATATGACGGGTGCTCGTAGTAGGCGAGTCGAAAGATTCGATTGACCCCGTGTGAGGAGCCGAGGTCGTGTGCGATGTCGAACTGCTCGAGACCGAGGACACGGAGACCCCGTCGCGCCAGGTGGTAAACGGCGGCACTGCCCATTCCTCCGACGCCGACGACGATGACGTCATAGAGATTCGAGACGGCCAGAGACCCTCCGTGAGGCTTCGAGTGTCGGGGATCCTATCGGCATGCGGCCCTGCGACGTCTGACCTCGGTGGTGACTGGAAGACCCTGGGTCACATGGCCTATTGAAATGCGGCCATCCCGGGGCAGACTGTTCGACGGGTGGTTATCTATGGGAGGGTTATTCAAATGCGTGTCCGACGTCGTCATCGACGGCAGACCAACTGTCAGCACCGCAAGACCGTTTCTGTTCAAAGCTCAGGCGTTGAACGCGTCGTCTGCGAGCACTGCGGTCATGTCAGTGTCCATTTCCTGTCCGACCTGGCCGGTGAGGTGGAGCGAACTCGCTTTGCTCGGCCCGTCGAGCGTGGCGAGGGCCACGTGATTCCCGAGCTCGGTTCGATCTACGACGAACCAGACGAGGAATAGCACTCCGGATTCTCGCTCGGTCCCGGACCGGCTTCCCCCATCACCCTCTGGTGCTGGGGGGATGTTTCTTGCTCAGCCGGCCAAAGCCTTGTCGAGGACGTCCCAGGCGTTGTCTGCGATGTGGAAAGTCATGTCGTCGCGCACCTTCTCCGGCACGTCATCGAGATCGGCTTCGTTCCTGCGGGGGACGATGATCTCGGTAAGTCCGGCGCGATGGGCCGCCAGCACTTTCTGTTTGATCCCACCGATCGGCAGCACTTTGCCCTGAAGCGTGATCTCACCGGTCATGCCTACGCTGCCTCTCACCTTGCGCCCTGTGAGCAATGACACCAGCGCTGTGAGCATTGTCACCCCGGCCGACGGCCCGTCCTTGGGGATGGCTCCCGCTGGCACGTGCAAGTGATATCTACGGGTCATGGCTGCGGGATCGATTCCGAGCTCTTCGACATGTGCCTCCACGTATGACAACGCGATGCGCGCCGACTCCTTCATCACATCGCCCAGCTGCCCGGTGAGGGTGAGGCCCGGCTCGCCGTCCATTGCCGTGGCTTCGATGAACAGCACGTCGCCTCCGGCGCCTGTCACGGCCAGCCCGGTGGCAACACCGGGCACGTCGGTCCGGTCCGAAGCCTCGTCTTTCCAGACTTTGGGCTTGCCCAGATAGTCCCTGACCTCGGGCTCGTCGACGACAACCACCTCGGTCTCGGTCTCGATCTCCTGATTCCGGGCAACTCCGGTGGCCACCTTGCGAGCCAGCTTGCTCAGCTCCCGCTCCAGGTTCCTGACCCCGGCCTCTCTCGTATAGCGATCGACGATCGCAGCCAATGCCGCGTCGGTCAGCTCCAACTCGTCTTTCTCGAGACCGGCACCCCGGAGCTGTCGGGGAAGGAGGTGATCTCGGGCGATCTCGACTTTCTCGGCATCCGTGTAACCGTCGATGGTGATCAGTTCGGTGCGGTCGAGGAGCGGCCCGGGGATCGTCTCCAGAACGTTGGCGGTGGCGATGAACAAGACGTCGGACAGGTCGAGGTCGACCTCCAAGTAGTGGTCCCGGAAGGTGTGGTTCTGGGCGGGGTCGAGCACCTCGAGCAGCGCCGAGGACGGATCCCCTCGCCAGTCGTTGCCGACCTTGTCCATCTCGTCGAGGAGGAAGACCGGGTTCATGGTCCCAGCCTCGGTGAGCGCGCGAGCGATCCGACCGGGGCGGGCTCCGACGTAGGTCCGTCGATGACCCCGGATCTCGGCTTCGTCGCGGACGCCTCCGAGTGCCACCCTCACGAATTTCCGCCCCAGAGCCCGTGCAACCGACTCGCCTAGAGACGTCTTGCCCACACCGGGCGGTCCGACGAGGAGGAGGATGGCGCCGGCGTTCCTGTTGGCCTCGTCGTTGAGGCCACGCTCCGCCCGCAGCTTGCGGACAGCCAGATGCTCGATGATCCGTTCCTTGACGTCCTCCAAACCGGTGTGGTCGGTGTCGAGGACGGTTCGGGCTTCGTCGAGGTCGAGGCGGTCCTCGGAGAGGGCACCCCACGGCAGCTCGAACATGGTGTCGAGCCATGTCCTGACCCACGAGCTCTCCGGGGACTGCTCGCTCATCCTCTCGAGACGGTCGATCTCACGCTCGATCGCTTCGTGGACCTTCTCGGGGAGCTCGGTCTCGCCGAGCTTGGCCCGGTACTCCGAAGCGACATCGCCTTCGTCGCCGAGCTCCTTGCGGATGGCATCGAGCTGCTGACGGAGGATGTAGTCCTTCTGTCCCTTCTCGATTCGCTCTGTGGCGTCGTCACGAACCTTGCGGCGAAGCTCGAGATCGGCGAGGACCTCTCGCATCCAGGAGAGCAACATGCCGAGACGCTGACGAATGTCGAGTGCTTCGAGTAGCTCGACTTTCTGTTCGAGATTCAGGTCGGGGGAGTAGACCGCGAAGTCAGCCAGCTGAGAAGGGTTGTCCACGGCCAGGAGACGCTCGGCGACACCGGCTAGTCCCCGGTTCTCCAACACGGCGCTGACCACTGCCCGGTACTCGGCCACCAGGGCGTCGAATTCGTCGTCGAGCATGTCGACCTCGGGGTACGGCTCAGCCGTGACCCAGAGAGCACCGTTCTCGTCGACAGAACCGGCACCGACCCGGGCCCGGGCGACGCCGGACACCACCACGTTCCCGTTCTCGTCCGATTGCTGGATCTCGGCGATCGTGCCCACGGCGGCATAGCGGCCTTCGAGTCGGGGGACGAGCAGCAGACGCTCGTCGTCCCTCGCCGCGGCCAGGGCGATCTTGCCCTCCTCGGTCTCGATGCGAAGCGTGACCACCATGTGGGGAAAGACCACACCGTTGTGTAGAGGGAGGACGGGAAGAGTCAATTGAGCGGTGTCAGGCATCTGGACCGGTTCCTTACGTATATGGAGCCTTCTGCAACCCCGATTGGGCGAAGCCTATTCCAGATCTGAGCTTGTGTTGCTCAGGTTTACTCAGCGAAGGATCGGACGATGGCTTGAGTCAGTTCCCGTTGGTATCCGAGTCGACCGCACCCTCGCCGTGACGGTCGAGGGCGTCGAGCCGGCCCATTTCCACCGGGCTCAGCTCGAAGTCGAGCACGTCGAAGTTCTCAACGAGCCGTTCGGGGTGGGTGGTCTTGGGGATCGGAACCAAGCCATGCTGGATGTGCCAACGGAGAACGACCTGGGCCGGGGTCCGCGAAGATGTCCGCGAGATCTCTGAGATGACCGGGTCGGCGAGGAGATCGCTCCCCTTTCCAATCGGGGCCCAGCTCTCGGTCAGGATCCCATGAGCGGCGTGGTACCCGCGCTCCACATGACGGGGAACTCTCGGGTTGAGTTGGATCTGGTTCAGATGAGGTGCCACGTCGGTAGCGGCGACCAACCGGTCCAGATGTGAGGGCTTGAAGTTGGAGACCCCGATCGACCTCACTTTGCCCTCGCCTAGGAGATGAATCATCCCGGACCACGCCTGGACGTAACGGTTCAGCGCCGGGTTGGGCCAATGGATCAGGAGGAGATCGATGTAGTCGACACCGAGCCGACGGGCGCTGTTGGCGAATGCTTGCTGCGACTCTGCCTCGCCGTGCCACTTGCGGTTGAACTTCGTGGTGATGAACAGTTGCTCACGGTCGACACCGCTCGCCCTGATCCCACGTCCTACACCCTCCTCGTTTCCATAGCCTTCGGCAGTGTCGATCAGCCGGTAGCCCGCGTCGATTGCGGAGGCGACGATCGTCTCGGCCTGGCGATCGGGGATCGGCCAGGTTCCGACACCGAGAGCAGGAATGGTCACACCATTGGCGAGGATGTGGGTGGGCATCGCTGTCATCTCGAGACCCCAGGCGCCAGCAGTCCGAGTGCGTGTTCCCGTCGGGACAACGTGACCAGGCCGATCAGGAGGACGGCGATGATGGCTGCGGTCTGCATGGTCGCACGCTAGGCGAAGGTCGCGTCTTCAGGCCGAGCCTCTGTCAGTGGTCCTCGGCGGCGTCGGCTTCTGCCTTGGTGCGATGAACCGTCCCATCCGGATGCTCGGGCGGGGAGTAGAGCGAGTAGAGCTTGACCGGCTCGCCCCCGGTGTTCACGACGTTGTGCCAGACGCCCGCCGGGACGATGAAGGCCCAATCGTCTTCGACATCGTGCGACTCATCCACCGAGTCTTCGCTGCTACCGAAGTCGACCCGAGCCTTTCCCTGCTCGAGCCGAAGGAACTGGTCGAGGTGGGAATGGGACTCCCAACCGATCTCGTCACCCACCTCGAGGCTCATCAAGGTCAGTTGAGTGTGCTCCCCGGTGTGGATCACTTTCCGGAAGTTTGTGTTCTCGAGAGTGATCTTGTTCACGTCGTCCAGCCATCCGAGCACGTGTACCTCCTGGTCGGCTCGATCAGATCCTATTGGACAGGTGAGCCCGACCCCT
>Ga0307505_10001295_pt1 | contig 20875 bp, 24 predicted proteins | sample 23_S_MG_FD_202183 | JGI IMG/M metagenome (GOLD analysis project Ga0307505, IMG submission 202183) | Soil microbial communities from Populus trichocarpa stands in riparian zone in the Pacific Northwest, United States - 23_S | ecosystem: Environmental > Terrestrial > Soil > Riparian zone > Trees...
ATGTCCGAATCATAGAGCGGCACCAGCAATTCGCCGAAGGCCTCCCACACCTGGGCAGTGCCGCGGATGTTGGAGACCTTGGAGAACTGGTTGCCGACCGTGTTGGTGCAGTCGCCCTGGTTGACCCCGCGCAGGTTGATCGCCGCATTGTTGCACATCACCGGACGGCCCGAGACGTGGTTGGAAGTCGGATTGGTGACGTCCTGCACGCGCTGGAAGATCTCGTCCTGACGATAAGAGCCGCCGAAGGCACCCGCGATGGCGCCGGCCCCCCAAGGGTCGATGATGTCGCCCGAGAACGCCACTTCGGCGAAATGCTGCGAGAAGGTGGTCAGATTCACCTTCTCCTCCGAAGTTGTGAAGCTGTACGGTTCGGTGGCGAGACCGGTGGAGGGATAGAACAGCGTGGTCGAGATAGACTGACCGGGCTCGAAGCCGACGACGTAGTCGACCGCCCCCGTCGAGGCGTTGCCGCGCCCGAACAGGTTGAGCGGCTGGCAGCCCGGGAAGGCCGCGGCACCGCCGGCGGTGGTCGAGACATTGCAGACGATGTTGCCACCGGCATCGCGCACCGCATCCACCGCCGCGAAGATGCGGTCGACGCGCAGGCCAAGCTGCTTCCAAGTGCGCAGCGATTTGCCGTACTGGTAATAGGCATCGACGTTCCAGCCGCCGAAGAAGCCCTCGCCAGGCACTTCGTACCCAAAGCCGACCGTACCCACGTTCTGCTCGGTGGTGTCGTCGAGATACATCTGGCCGATGTCCTCGATACTGCCGAGCCGGCGTAGCGAGAAGCTGGCGATGTTGTTGGCGGTCATCGCCGCCTGGAGATTGGCCGGCAGGAACGGGTTGCCGCTGAAGATGGTCAGCGCGGTCTGCGGCACGCCGAAGGCCGCGCGCGGATCGTTGTACTGGAAGATATGCGTGCGCCCGTGCAGATACTGGGCGAACACGGTGAAATTGTCTGTCAGATCGAAATCGGCATAGCCGAACAGCGAATAGCGATCGAGATCGGGATAGAGGCTGATGACCTCGGTGGCATTGTCCTGGTAGGTGGCGGTACCGGGAATGCCGGTTCCGGCCATGCGCGCGCCTGGCGTGCCGACCGCGCCCTGCGAGATCGAGCCGGTGACGCCCGGGCCGACGGTACCGTCGGGGTTGAAGCGCCAGCCGTTGATCGCCGCGTTCGTGGAACTGATCAGGCCGTCGAGCGTGGCGTTGTTCGAGATCATGTTGGGCGCGAATATGAACGGGCTGGCCAGGGTGCCGGCGCCGTACGAGCCCCAGCCCTGGTACCAGTCGCGGCCCGCGTAGCTATGGATGCCCTTCTGGTCGTAATACTCCGCTGAAACCAGGATATGCCCGCGTCCGTCCGCAAATGGCATGCCATAGGCCGCAGATAGCTCGTAGTTTTCGCCGTCCTCGCGGTCGGTAATGCCGCCCTGCGCGTTCACTTCGAGCCCGCTGAAGTTGGTGTCGAGGATGAAGTTGACGACGCCGGCGACGGCGTCGGAACCATAGGCCGCCGAAGCGCCGCCGGTGGTGGTTTCGACCGAGCGCAGCATGGCTTCGGGGAACAGGTTGATGTCGACCCCGCCGAAAGCGCTGGTCGAGGGCATGCGACGGCCGTTGAGCAGCGTCAGCGTGCGGTTGACGCCGAGGCCGCGCATGTTGAGCGAGCCGTAGCCCGCGCGCGTGAAAAAGGCGCCCGAATTGGGAGTCTGGTTGCCGTAGAACTGCGGCAGCTGCGACACGCCGCTGATCAGTGCGCCGGGTGACAGCGCCTCGACCTCGTCGGCGTTGACCACGGTCAGCGGCACTGGCGCTTGCATGCCGTTGGTGCGGACGCGCGAGCCCGTAACCACGATCGTCGGATCGTCGCCATCTTCGGCCGCCGCATCGTCGGCGGGTTCGTCCTGCGCAAACGCCGGACCGGCCCACAGCGCGAGCACCGCGACGCTGACTCCCCCAACCAGCGCGCGGCGCAGGCGCGAACGATTCCCGTTGGCAATGAACGACATGATTTACCCCTCCCAAGGTGTCCCGCTTCCTGGCGAGGTCTCCCGGCGAGGCCGCGAAAGCAACGCATCGCAAAGTGATGACAAGCCATAGTCTCTAGGTTATGGGAGGTCGGTAAACCGATAATGGCCAACCTGCCTTTCACCCTGCGCCAGCTGGAAGTCTTCGCCAGCCTTTGCGCCACCCGCAGCTTTCGCCGCAGCGCGGAAAGCCTCGGCATCTCGCAGGCCTCGGTCAGCAACCAGATGAAAGCGCTCGAGGATCAGCTGGGTCTATTGCTGTTCGCGCGGCGCCCCGGCCAGCGGCCGACGCTCACTCCAGAGGGAACCGCGTTTCTCGAAGACTTGCGCGGGTTCCAGGCCGCCAGCGAAACGCTCGCCGCGCACCGGCGCGGGAGCGGCGATGAGGCCGACCTGCAGGTGCGCTATCGCGTGCTGATCGGTCAGGGCCTGCTCGACCATTACATCCGCCCCAAGCTCGACCGGTTCTTTGCCGCGCATCCGCAGATCGAGCTGGCGTTCGAGGCCCATCCGCCGAGCCGCCAGCTGGCCCGCGACGTCGAGGACGGGCGGTTCGATTTCGGCATGATCCACCAGCGCGCCGACCGCCCGGTCGAGCCGTACTTGCGCCAGCTGGCGGTGGTTCGCGGCGGGATCTACGGCCACCGCAAGTTCGCCGAGGGCCGCGAGCTGCCGCTCCGCGCCGAGGAGGTCAGCGCGCTGCCGTTCATCATGCCGCTCGCGGCGAGCCAGCAGGAAGGCGACATCCTGCGGCTGTTCGAACGCTATGGCATCCGCCCGCGCCGGGTGATCGGCCACACCCAGTATTACGACGTGATGGCAGCGATGCTCGAGCGCGGCGTCGGGGTGTCGTCGTTCGCCGATTCGATCCTGCCGCCGGAGATGCGCGACGTGGTCGTCATGCTCCACCCGCTCGAAAACTGGCGCCTGCTGTGGTACCGCAAGGACGCCGGCGGCGACCCGCGTTGCGAGGCGGTCCAGGCGTTCCTGCTGTCGAGCGTGCTGCAGGACCCGGACTACCGAACGATCTCGATCTTTGCCGAGGAATTCGCCGCCTAGCCAGGCAGCTGGATCAGCTCGATCTCGTGGCCTTGCGGGCTCATGAGCACCGCGATCTTGACCCCGCCGGCCTCGAACACGTCGAGGACCTTCTCGGCATTGCAGGCCAGGGCGCGGTCGTTGCTCGCCTGAATGTCGTCGCAGATCAGGCCAACAGCGCCATGACCCGGCCCGACGGTGACGTCGCGCCCGTCCTTGTATTGCACCAGCATCAGGTTCGGCCCGGTTTGCTGGCCCGGCAGCGTCAGGATGTGCTCGAGGAATACCGGCTCGTCGACGCGGCCGGTGACCGCAAAGCCGAACGCCTCGCGCCAGAAGGCCGTCGCCTGCTCGAGGTCGGGCACGTTGAGCTTGAAGAAGCCGAGGCGGGCGGACGGCGCGGTCATGGGCTGAGGTGTGCGTCAGCGCGCGCGGCTTTGCAATCCTCCCGGCCTTGGTTCAAATCGCCGCCATGATCCGCCGCGCTCTCACCAACACCGGCTGGCTGATGGGCGCGCGCGGGATCAACGCGGTGCTCAGCCTCGGCTACCTTGCGCTCGCCACCCGCGCACTCGGGCTGGAAGGTTTCGGCCAGTTCATCCTGGTCGTCGCCTTCGCCCAGGCCGTGGCGGGGTTCACTTCGTTCCAGACCTGGCAGGCGGTGGTGCGCTGGGGGCAGAAGCGCGAGAGCGCGCCCGATGCGGTCGGCTTCGCGGTCGGGCTTGACCTCCTGACCGTCGCCGCCGGCGGGGCGGTCGCGGCGCTGCTGCTGGCCCTCGCCGGAGACTGGCTGCCGGTGCCGCGCGAGCTGCGCGGCGAGGCCTTTGCGCTGACCCTGGTGTGGCTGCTGGCGATCCGCTCGACGCCCACCGGCATCCTGCGCCTGCACGACCGTTACGCGAAAGGCGCCGCGGCCGACACCACGACTTCGATCGTAAGGCTGGCGGGTGCCGGCGTGGCCTGGTTCGCCACGCCGACGATTCCCGCCTTCCTGCTCGCCTGGGCGCTGGCCGAGCTGGCTACCGCCGCCGCCTACTGGCGCTTTGCGCTCAAGCTGGAGGCGCTGTCGCTGCGCGGCATCAGCCTCACTCGCCTGCCGCGCGGGGAACCGGGCGCGTGGGGCTTCGTGTGGGGCACGGGCCTTTCGGGCATGCTGCTGATTGCTTCGCGGCAGATCATCGTGCTGCTGGTCGGCGCAATCGGCGGAGCAGCGCTGGCGGGCATCTATCGCGTCGCCGCGCAGCTCGGCGAGGGGTTGCTCAAGCTCGCCCAGGCGCTGCTGCGGGCGACATATCCGGAGCTGGTGCGCGATCCGGAGCAGGCACGCCACATCGCCACGCGGATCGGAAAGATCGCGCTGGTCACCGGGATTGCCGCGGTCGTGCTGGCGGCGCTCGCCGGGCATTGGGTGATCGTGATCGTCGCCGGGCGCGAATACGCTGGTGCCTATGTGCCGATGATTGTCCTTTCGGCCGCCGCCTCGGTCGAGCTGGCCGGCGCGACGCTGGAGGCACTGCTGGTGGCGCGCGGCCATGCCCTGCGCAATTTCCTGCTGCGCGGCGTGCCGACGCTGCTGGCGGTCGCCTCGCTGCCGCTGGTCGTGCCCGAAGCCGGCGCGAACGGCGCTGCGGCGGCGGTACTAGTTGCGAGTGTAATGACTGTTGCAGGATTGCTACTCGCCAACCGAGTCCGATGATGCGGATTCACTTTTTCCCGGTTTGAGGGTACTAACGACCGCAATAAGAATAATGGCGGGAGGAAGTACTATGAGCCGTTTCTATCTGCGCAGCAGCTTGTTCGCGACACTTTCGCTTTCGGCCCTGGCTTTTGCAACGCCCGCATTGGCGCAGGACGACCCCGCCGAGGAACCTGCCGCCAGCGAGGATTCCGGCGGCAACACCATCCTCGTCACGGGTCTGCGCCGCACCGACGAACTGCAGGACACTGCCGCCGCGATCACCGCCTTTACCGCCCAGACGATCGAGGACGCGCGGATCACCAAGCCGGCCGACTTCGTCAACCTGACGCCCAACGTGACGCTGGTCGAGACGCAGAATGCGGGCAACGCCTTCATCGTCATTCGCGGCATCACCCAAGCGCGCAATTCCGAGCCCTCGGTGGCGGTGGTCGTCGACGGTGTGCAGCAGGTCAATCCGGCGCAGTTCAACCAGGACCTGTTCGACATCGAGCAGATCGAGGTGCTCAAGGGCCCGCAGGGCGGCCTTTACGGCCGCAATGCGATCGGCGGCGCGATCATCATCAACTCCAAGGCGCCGAGCGACGTGCTGGAAGGCCGTGTCACCGCGGGCGTCGACAACGGCTTCGGCTATTTCGTGCGCGGCGGCATCAGCGGGCCGCTCTCGGACTCGGTCGGGTTCCGCATCGCCGGCTCGTTCTACGACACCGAGGGGTTCATCAATAACCCGTTCCTCGGCGAGGAGGCCGATCCCTACCAGGACCTGGCGGTGCGCGGAAACCTGCTGTTCGATCTCGGGCCCGAGTGGGAACTCGACGTGCGTGCGTCGATGGACCGGCTGCGCACCCAGGCGCTCTATTTCAACATCGTCACCGACGTGAACGACACCAGCCTGCCGGTCCGCGTCAACAACGCCGGCCAGAACGACCGCGACATCTACAACGCCGCCGCCAAGCTGTCGTACGAAGGCGAGCACTTCTCGGTCACCTCGATCACTTCATACGACTGGCTCGAGGAGATTCTCACCGGCGACGCGTTCGATTTCCTGCCGATTACCGAATCCTTCCTGTTCCGGCCGCCGCCCACCGGCCTCGGCTTCGGCGTCGACATCAACCAGAGCCAGTTCCTCGACGTCGAGGCGTTCAGCCAGGAGCTGCGTGTTCAGTCGCCCGACGACCAGCCGCTGTTCTGGATGTTCGGCGGTTACCTGATCTCCACCGACCGGTTCATCTCGACCGGCAACATGCTCGATTTCGGACAGGGCGTGTTCCCGGTTTACCGCACGCCAAGCACCAACGCGGCCAATCCGCAGTTTTCCTTCCTCTCCGATTCCCAGGACAACTTCGCCTGGTCGGTGTTCGGCAATGTCGGCTACGAATTCACGCCCGAGCTCAGGGTCGATGCTTCGCTGCGCTACGACCACGACCAGCGCGAGAACACCACGCTGACGCCGACTGCGTTTCTGCCCAACGTCCCGGGATTCCCGCAGGGCGCCACCGGTCAAGTGCGCGAGGTGAGTTTCGACGCCTGGCAGCCCAAGGTCACGCTGACATGGATGCCGACCGCGGACATCACGCTCTATGGCGGGTGGTCGCGTGGCTTCCGCAGCGGCGGCTTCAACCAGACCGGCGTCGGCGCGGTGGCGGCGGCCAACGGCATCGTCGGGGTTAGCGACATCTACCAGGCGGAGACCGCGAACACTTTCGAGCTGGGGTTCAAGACGCGCCTCATCGACGACATGCTCAGCTTCAATGGCGCGGCCTTCACCACCAAGTCGAAGAACAGCTATTTCTTCGTTTTCCTCGCCCAGAACTCGACCCAGAACCTCGGCAACGTGCCCGAAACGCGGATCGATGGCTTCGAGCTGGAGGCATTGCTGCGTCCGTCGCCCGACGTCCAGCTCAGCGCCGCCTGGGGCATGACCTTCAGCGAGATCAAGGCGTTCCCCGATCCCACGGTCATCGGCAACGAGGCGCCGCTGATCTCGCGCTCGACCATCAACCTGGGCGCGCAATTCACGCCGGACTTTGGCAGCGGCCTCGAGGGCCTCTTCCGCGTCGATTACCGCCGCACCGGCCGCACCTGGTGGGAGCCGTACAACACCACGGTGCGTGATCCGGTCCACCTGGTCGACGCGCGCGCCGGGGTGCAAGGCGAGAACTGGGGCCTGTTCGCGTTCGCCAAGAACCTGTTCGACGAGGAGTACAACGCCGAATTCTCGCCCGGCGGCTTCGTGTTCAAGGCGCGCCCGCGAGTCTACGGCATCGAGGCCATGTTTGAGTTCGGAGGTTGAGGCTGTAGACGGAGGGCATGGCCGAGACCTTCGAGCTTAGCGTCAACGGCACTGTCCACCGCGTCAGCGCGGAGCCCGATAGCCCGCTGCTCTATGTCCTGATCGACCAATTGGGACTGACCGGGCCCAAGTTCGGCTGCGGCCTGGCCCAGTGCGGGGCCTGCTCGGTGCTGGTCGACGGGGTGGAAGTGCGCTCGTGTGTGCGTCCGGTGTCCTCGGTGCGCGGCCGCAAGGTGGTGACGGTCGAAGGGCTGGGCAAAGACGGCGAGCCACACCCTGTCCAGACGGCGCTGATCGAGGCGCAGGCGCCGCAATGCGGCTATTGCTACGGCGGCATGGCGATCAAGGCCGCCGAGCTGTTGGCCAACACCCCTTCGCCCAGCGACGCCGAGATCATCGCCGCCATGAACGGGCATATCTGCCGTTGCGGCACTTATCCGCGCATCGTCACCGCGATCCGCAGCGCGGCCGAAGCGATGCGCGCGTGACCCTGGCGCTGACCCGGCGCGGGCTGCTCAAGGGCGGCGGGGCGCTGATCATCGGCTTCAGCCTGGCCGAAGCCGCCTGGGCGCAGCCGGGTCCACCGCAGGGCCCCGACCGCACCAGGATCGATAGCTGGATCGCGATCCACGCCGACAACACCGCCACAGTGCTGATCGGCTATGTCGAGCTGGGGCAGGGCTGCACTACCTCGCTGCCGCAAGTCGCCGCCGAGGAGCTCGATCTCGCCATGGACCAGGTCAGGACCGTGGCCCACGAGACCGGCGTCACGCCCAACCAGGGCGGCACCTATTCGAGCAGCGCGATCGCTCGCGGCCGGCCGCAGGTGCAGGCGGCGGCGGCCGAAGCGCGGCTCGAGCTGATGAAGCGTGCCGCGCTGACGCTCGGGGCGCCAGTCGAGGCGCTGACGGTCGAGCGCGGGGTAGTTTCCGCGCCGGGCGTGGCGCGCACGGTGACCTATGGCGAGCTGGTCGGCGACCGGCCGTTCGAGATCGCCTTCACCGGCACCGCCAGGCCCAAGCCGGCGGCGCAGTACAAGATCGTCGGCCAGCCGGTGGTGCGCGCCGACATGGCGGCGAAGGTCGCCGGTACCCACCGCTACGTCCAGCATTTGCGCCTGCCGGGAATGCTCCACGCGCGCATCCTGCGCCCGCGCGGCCAGGGCGCATTCGGCGCGCCGCCGAAGATTGCCAGCGTCGACGAAAGTTCCATCGCTGGCATCCCGGCCCGTGTCGTACGGGTCGAGAACTTCCTTGCCGTCGCGGCGGAACGCGAGTGGGACGCGGTGCGCGCCGCCCGACGCCTGGCGGTCGAATGGGAGCGCGGCGAGAGCCTGCCCGGCAGTGCCGCGCTGTACCAGCACATGCTCGCCGCCGAGGCTCAGGAGCGCGTGGTGGCGGAGCGCGGCGATGTCGTGGCGGCGCTCGATTCGACGCCCTTCGCGGTCGAGTTCGAAGGCGAGACGCCGTATCAGGCGCACGCCCCGATGGCGCCCAATTGCGCCCTCGCCGATGTCCGGGCGGACAGTGTGCGGGTGTTCGCCCCGAGCCAGGACATCTACGCGCTGCGCACCGCGCTGGCGGGATTTCTCGGCCGCCCCGCGGACACCATCACGGTCCAGTACCAGGAAAGCGCGGGCACCTATGGCCACAGCCTCTACGACGACGTCGCCATGGGCGCGGCGCTGCTGTCGCGCGAGCTCGGCGCGCCGGTGCGGCTGCAATACGACCGCCACGACGAGCACGGCTGGGACACCTTCGGCCCGGCCCATATCGGCTGGGTGACTGCGGCGGCCGACGCCTCGGGCAAGCTCACCGCCTACGCCTACCACGGCTGGCAGCACTCGTGGTCGTTTGTCGAGACCACCGACCAGCTGGCGCGCGGCACGCCGCCGCGGACCTGGCCGATGGGGCCCTCGAGGAGCGTCAATCCGGTGGTCTGCGGAGGGATGTATGCGATCGCCAACGCGCGGCTGGTCGACCACGCGCTGCCCGGCGAGCCTTACCCGCGCGCCGCCTGGTTGCGCTCGCCGCTCGACCTGTCGTTCGCCTTCGTCTCGGAGCAGGCCATCGACAATCTGGCGCACCAGGCCGCCATCGACCCGGTCGAGTTCCGCCGTCGCAACATCACCGATCCGCGCTGGCGCGGGGTGCTCGACGCGGCGGTGGAGGCAAGCGGCTGGCCGGTGCTCCGCCGCGCGTCGTCCGCGAACTTGGCCAGCGGCCGCGGAGTCGGGCTCGGCACGCATCTTTCGGGCTGGGGCGGGGCGGTCGCCGATGTCGAGGTGGACCGCACGTCGGGTGTTGTCCGCGTGACCAACCTGTGGGGCGCGCTCGACGCTGGCTGCGCGGTCAATCCCGCCATCGTCGAGGCGCAGATCGTCGGGCAACTGGTGCAGACGGTCAGCCGGATGCTGTTCGAGGAAGTGACTTTCGACAAGGTCGGCGTGACCAGCCTCGACTGGAGCAGCTACCCGGTGGCGCGCTTCGCCGATTGCCCCGAGATCGTGGCGATCGTGGTCCAGCATGTCGACCAGCCTTCATCGGGCGCCGGCGAGGAAGTCATGGCGGCGGCCGCGGCAGCGATCGCCAACGCGTTCTTCGACGCCACCGGCAAGCGCATGCACACCTTCCCGTTCACTCCGGAGCGAGTGAAAGCGGCGCTCGCGGCTTGAGGGAATTGCGGCCTATTCCAGCAAACGCACCCTTAGCCGGCTCGACCCTGCTGGAGGTCGGCCGCTATCCTTGAGGCATGGGAAAGTCCAACCGCACAGCCTCTCTCGAACGCAAGATTTCTCTGCTTCTCGGAGAGCGTGAAGACAAGATACGGCAAATCAATCGCGCGTTACGCCTCTATGAGGAAGTGCCGAGCTTGCAGGCGCGTGTGTCTCGGGCTGGCAAACTGATCTTCTATTGCGAGGAGATCATCAAGGATGATCAGCCCGATTGGACGCCTGAGGACATCAAGGCTCAGAAGCCGTTCGCCCACAAGATTCCGATCCGGTTCGGCCAAGCGATCAAGATGGCCTTAGACATATTGCGAGAGTCCCAACGGCGCATGACCGTTAGAGAGATCGCAGCAGAGGTGCTGTTCCGCGAGGGGCATAACGCTCCTGAGCCCGACATAATCACCAACGTCGCCAACAACATCGGGAACCAGTTTCGCAAGCGTAATCGACCCTACCTTGAAAACGATGGGCAATATCCGGCGCACTGGTGGGTCAGGAAGCCGGAATAACCGCCGATTCGCGCGATTCGGCACGTTCGTGGGAGAGGTGACGAGAGGTTTCTGAATGCGAACCGGAAGAATTGTCCTGCCAATAGGAAGTATTGTCCGCTCTTAGTAGGACATATCTTCCGCTTCGCTAAATAATGTTTGACAACCTCCGCGCGCTGAGCCCAAGGCGCTGGACTCCGTCCGCAAAAAGGGCGGAGCCGAGACCAGTTACGAGCTGGCCTCGGCCCCCAATCAACCTACCTTATATCGTCTAAGGAAGGAGATCTCCGTGCGAATGACTCGCGCGAAGCGTCCATTTACTCTCGTCTATAGGCGGAGTCCATGCGGAATCTCTCAGTCGAGGTGAAGCGTCTTCACGTCCATCGCCCTTAGGCACTGGAGGAAGAACCCGGCACTGAACTGACCTCTGCCAATCTTGTTTTTGAGATTGTCGGCTCTTTCGCTGATGCCGATCCCCTCCAGTGCCTCTGCGAGGTCCGGCGCTCTCATGTGACGCTTCGCCATCTCGGCCCTTAACAGACCCTTCGCCAAGCCGTTCCAATCCTGCACAAGGACCTCCTTATGATGCTAGACGCATCACAAATGATGCGTTTGCGCTTGCTTTTGTTGGACAGGTGCATCAAATCCGATGCGTTAGTAACGCATTGGAGTTCGATTCGCAGCATTTTCTCGCCTCGTCAGCGGCAGCAACGCTTAGCATTCTCGACATCGTGGAGATGTCCGAGGAGCAGGCGGAGTCTGCCTTCGAGGCGATCCGTTTCGCTAAGACAGGAGGAGAACCGTCCTGTGTCTGGTGCGATTGCGAGGTGGCCTATCTCATCACTCGCAAGGTGACCAATCGTAAGACCGGCGAGGTCCGTCAACGCCGGCTCTTCAAATGCAAGAAATGCCTCAAGCAATTCTCGATCACCTCGGGGACCGCGTTCCATGCTCGCAAGCTCTCTTTCAAGAAGATCATGCTCGCGACGCTCCTGTTCGCCAACGGCGTTCTCGGGAAAGCTGCCTTGCAAATTCGCCGCGACATCCGTTGCAATCACAAGTCCGCTTGGACCTTGGGTCACCGGCTCCGCGAACCGATGACGCACTACTGCACGTCTCGCCGACTGAGTGGTGAGATCGAGATGGACTCGGCTGTCATCGGCGGGATCGTTCGGCCGGCTAACGAGAAGGCGCATCGCAAGAAGCAACCTCGCCGACATCATCACAAGGCGACATTTGTCTCGGTGCTACGTGAGCGCGGCGTTGGGGGCCGTGTCGTGCCTTACCTCGGGAATGAGGCTGAATTGGTGGAAGCCATCACGAGCCTAGTCGAACCCGAATCCACGCTGTTTACCGACGAGCATCCGGCATTCAATCACTTGCGCGGCCGGTTCCCTCATCGTCAGGTGAAACACGGTGAGCGCTACTCGGACGGCGAGGGGACTTCGACTAATCTTGCCGAGTCCGCGTTCTCGCGTTTCAAGCACTTGTATCGGGGCACGTATCGCCATTTCTCGGGCCAATTCGCTCACGTCTACCATGGTGAAAGCTCATGGCGCGAAGAACATCGCCGCCTGCCCAACGGCGATCAGTTCCTCCTCCTGCTTGCAGGTGCGCTGCATCACCCGCCCTCGAAGAAGATGCGGGGTTACTACCAACGCACTCGGCAAAAGGCCGCGTGATGGCGACTTACCGCGTCCATCTCGTCGGCTCGCATCAGGCGATCGATGTGGATTTGCCGTATGCCGATCTCGACGACCTCATGGGCGAAGCATCACGCGCCAGGTTCATCGTCGGACATCTGACCACGCCCGACGAACAAGGCGTGTGTCGGCGCGTGATGATCGCGACGGGCCGCATCCAGTGTGTGATCGAAGCCTAGCTTGCCAATCCGGCGGCTAGCAGGAGCAAGAACAAGCCGGTTATGAGGGTGGCGAATCCCGACCCATTAGAAGGCTCTCGCTTTGGCTTCGGCGAGGCGGCAGATTCCGCTATGTAGTTCCACCTTGCCGAGGATACTCACCTCACGTCGTATCGACAGATCGGTCCGGCTAAGAGTGAACCCAACGAAGTGGACGGCATCTGCGGTGAAGCGCGCAGGCCGCCGCTGCGGACCGGAGATCACGGTATCGTAATCAACGACGCCCTCAGCTTCGTTCAGTGTGATCTTCCACTCAACCTGCTGACCGCCCTGATTCACCGTGCAGTCCAGATATACCAAGGGCGAGGCCGCGCCTTGGGCGAGCGCGAGAATAACGGCTCCGAACATATATCCTCCTCAAACGGTGCTGATCGGCCAATCCGACACGATCCCGCGTGGACGGTCGATACCGTCAATTGGTTAACAGCGGGCTTCATACTCCGTGGACGAATAGTCACCTGTTCCGTGAGTTGTGCGGGTGGACCCGTATCTCGACATCCTCGGCAAACGCATACGCCAGCGGCGCAAGGAGCTTGGCATGTCGCAGGAGGGATTAGCGCATGAAGCGGGGCTCGATCGCAGCTACGTCGGACGGATCGAGCGGGGCGAACACAACCTGACGTTCGTGGCGCTGGTGAAGCTGTCTCGGGCTATGGGGTGCGATGTGGCAGCGTTGACGACAGGGTTGCCTCCGGCCCGCTAGACGCGCTCTTGACATCATATTGGAAATCCGTTAAACTTCGCGTCGCTCGTTCGCGAAGTTCGGCGATGCATCCCCATCAGATCAGGAAAGGCGAGGCTCGCGCCTCGAATCACCATCATGCGTAAGCTATTTGCAGTTATGAAGACCCGTCAGTTGCCGAACGGGCAGTGGGTCAAGGACGGCCCCATCAGTCTCGAAACGCGGGAAGTCCGGCAGTCGCCATCGCGGCGTTCAAGTTGGGACAGTTACCCGGCTGGGCCTTGCTAGGAGCCTCGCAAAGCGACACCCATGCTACGACATCCAGATTGATGTTGCCCTTCTTCCCATTGGAAATATGGGACACTTCAAACCCACAGATCGGACAGGTCACTGTAGTAATGGACATCAGAGGCTCCCTCGGCGACCGCTATTTGCCTGAAAGGCGAACGGCTGTCTCGCGTCCTCCGAACTTCTCCACGACATCGAAGATGCTCTGGTAATTTGCTCGATCAAACTCATCGGCGAATGGCAGCCCATGCTTAGCAGCAATCTCTTTTAGCTTTGCATAGGTCTTGGGAATAATGACAACTGCGGTTTCCACTAGCTTAGGAACAAAAGTTGCATCTCGGCTTTGGCGGTCCACACGATCAGACATAATCGCGTCAGCCGTCAGCTTCTGCTGATAGAGATAGTTCTGACATGGCCCGCTTATGGCAAAGAAATCTTGCAGGGTAGGCGGCGCAGTTTGAGACGCATACTCGGTCAGCGCCTTCATTAAGCTCTGATAGGCTTCGTTTTGGCTATCCGCCAACTCCTTGGACAGAGCAAACTTCGATCGCTCATTTAGCTCCCGATCAGCCTTCGAGAGAGTAAACGTTCTCACGAAGAAGCCCAAGAGGAACGTGGCTATTGGAAGCCAAACCTCGCGGGTTTCAGCGATTTCCGGCGGCATCTAGCAACGACGAAATATCGTCCGCTTCGGACGCATAAACGTGGGTTTTGAAGTCGGGGAATATCTCCGCAGCGGCCGTTCGACCCGCTCGTTCGCCCTCGATGCCTCCGGCGATGAGTTGATTGGTGCGTATCCGCCACTGCGCAATCAAAGCATCATTCGGGGACGTGCGAAGACCATATTTGATCATTAGCGCGTGGCCGGCACCCGCTCCGCCTCTTGTCGCCATTGAACTCCCTCCACATTGTTACGTCTGAGTTTAGTTTGGCTTTAAATGCGCCGGAGTCAATTTCTGGCGACGACAGATCGGTGGAATCTCTAAATCGAGTGGACGGTGTGGGAGTTTCGCCGGGAGTTCGCTAAGCAACGGGCGAACAGAAACGGATTGCCGGGGGCGCAGATCATGAGCGTGATCCCATACATCTTGGCCGGGCTGGTGGTATTGGTCGGCACCGTGACGCTCTATTTTGGTCGCGGAGGTGCCATGCCGAGCAGTCTGGAGGATTGGGCAAACTTTGGAACGTATGTCGGCGGGATAGCCGGCCCGCTGCTAAGTTTCGTGGCGCTCATTGCCATCGTGCGCACTATGCACCTCCAACGGGAAACGCTCGAACTCGATCGTGAACGACAGTTGGCAGACCAACATCTGCGATGGTTGGACGCACTCTACAAGGACATGGCGGAGGTGTTGGAAGCGCGCGTCTCTGAGGGCTTTACACTTCGAGCAGTGTTGGATGGGGATGTTGCTGCGAGCGAAATTGAGCCGAAACGGCTCACGACTCGTCTGGACAACTTGATGCAGCTACTCGCCCGCTATTGCGAAGCCGTCCACCTCTACCGGGACAACATTTCAGAGTTTTATGATCTCCAGATATACGCCGACCGAGGCGGCCGGCTTCTCGACGCTATTAAGCCCTTCCACGGCTACTTGGGCGGCATGATTCAGCCGACCATAGCGTTCTGCGACATGCACCTGCGGGGTGCGACAGAAGGAGCCATATCGGAAGCGATGACGCGGAGTTCGCGACGACCTTAGAAGGAGGCAGCATGACCATTCTCTTCTGGATAGCAGGTATCGTCCTCCTTGTCTGGGTCGTGGCGGCGATGAGTGGCGCGGGGAAGAACACCATCTTCGACAATCCGGAGTCCCTGAGTGACGCCCAAATCGAGCGCACGATCAGACTGACGCAGCGGATGATGGACAACTCGCCGGTGGGTTCAAAGAGCTGGTCGGAAGCGGGAGATAAATTCTCCGCAGCTTATGCCGAGCAGCGACGGCGGCAGGGATTACCTCCGCTCAAGCCGTTCGTTCTGAATGATTCCGAGGATGTCTGAGCCAGACATTCAGTGCGATCTTTGCGGGTGCAGGCTTGCAAATGCTCGTTTGGCGAACGAAATGTTTCTCGTCGCGCCCGACGACAAGGCCATCGGACCTCAGAGACACCAGAGAATGTTCGAGGGCGAGTGTCCGGAGCATGGGCACCGCTTTGCTGCCTTTCCAAGCGAGGGCCATTCGACCCTCCTAGCTTCGCGGCTCGCCAAGCAGTTTACGAATGTCGAGTGCAAGGCGCTTAGACGGATATTGCCCGACGACGAGCGAAAGCGCTTTCAGGCTGCGTTAAATGGTCAATACGCATGGGATGACGATGACGTTTCCCGTTGGCGCGGCGCGCTTCCGCACTAATGCCGCTTAGGTGCGTTTGCTGGAATAGACCGAGGGAATTGGCTGGGGCGGCGGGATTCGAACCTGCGCATGCCGGTACCAAAAACCGGTGCCTTACCACTTGGCTACGCCCCAGCAGGCGCGGGCCGGCCCTATAACGGCTGAGGGCACGCGCGCAAGACGAGGGTCAGGCGTCGGCGCGCTTGCGGACGGGGTCGAACAGGCTCCGGTCCTCGAGAGCGTCGAAATCCGCCGCCGAGTGGCGCTCGGGCATCTTCTGGGTGTTGACGAGGCGCCCGCGAATGGCGCCGGGGCGGGCGTCGATGGCCTTCACCCAGCGGCCAACGTGTTCGTATTCGTGCAGGCCGAGGAACTTGTCGCAACCGTTGTAGGCGCCGTGATAGAGGTTGCCGAGCCAGGGGTAGGCGGCGATGTCGGCGATCGTGTAATCGCCGCCGGCCAGGTACTCGGTCTTTGCCAGCTGCCGGTCAGCGACGTCGAACAGCCGCTTGGTTTCCATCGCATAGCGGTCGATCGGGTACTTGTAGCGCTCGGGCGCATAGACGTAGAAATGGCCGAACCCGCCGCCCATGAACGGCGCGCTGCCCATCTGCCACATCAGCCAGCTGAGCACCTCGGCCCGCGCCGGGTTGGCCTTGGGCAGCAGGTAATCGAACTTCTCGGCCAGGTGGACCAGGATCGCGCCGCTCTCGAACACCCGGAACGGCTCGGGACCGGAACGGTCGACCAGCGCCGGAATCTTCGAATTGGGATTGATGTCGACGAAGCCCGACCAGAACTGGTGGGCGTTGAAGATCTCGATCCGCCAGGCGTCGTACTCCGCCCCGGAGAACCCGGCTTCGAGCAGCTCCTCGAACAGGATGGTGACCTTTTGCCCGTTGGGCGTGCCGAGCGAATGGAGCTGGAACGGATGCTCGCCGACCGGCAGCTCATGCTCCTCGCGCGGGCCCGCCGTGGGCCGGTTGATGCCGGCGAACTGGCCGCCGTTTTCGGGATCGTAGTCCCACACTTCGGGTGGGGTGTAGACGTCGGACATGCGGGGCAGCTCCTGCACGGATTGGGCTGGCGCCGAAATGGCGCGTCGGCGGCCGAACCGCAAGCGTCGTGCATCGCCGTTGCCAAGGCGCCGCCGGGCGTCCACAACGGCGCGGCCGGATCGTGAGGGGGGTAGTTCCATAGCCGACAGCGCGCCTCGCGACGCTCTGGTCCTTGCGCGAGACCGCAAGCTGCGGCTGTTCACACTGTTCATCCTCTATGTCGCGCAAGGCGTGCCGATCGGGCTGTTCTGGTTCGCGGTGCCGGCCTGGATGGCCGCCAACGGCGCCTCCGCGGCGGATGTCGGCTATGTCCTCGGGCTGACCGCGCTGCCGTGGACATTGAAGCTGGTCAACGGCTTCATCATGGATCGTTACACCTTCCTGCCGATGGGCCGGCGCAGGGTCTGGATCGCCGGCTCGCAGCTCGTCATGATCGCGCTCCTCGTCGGCTGCGCGGCGGTAGGGCCGGGGGTTGGCGATATCCTCCTGCTCGGACTCGCCGGGTTCGTGGTCAACATGGCCACCACCTTCCAGGACGTGGCGGTGGATGGCCTTGCGGTCGACATCATGGAAGAGGACGAGCGCGCGCGGGCCAGCGGGATGATGTTCGGCGGCCAGTCGATCGGCATCGCGCTCGCGACTTCGCTCACCGGCCTTGCCATCGCGCGCCTCGGGCCCGCCGCCGCTTACCTGCTGGCGGCCGCCTTCATCGGCCTGATTACCTGCTACGTGCTCATGTTGCGCGAGCGGCCGGGAGAGCGGCGGCTGCCGTGGAGCCCGGGCGCGACCCATCCGCGCAACCGCGAGATCCACCTCGGCGCCTGGCTGCCGATCCTCGCCAACACGCTCCGGTCGTTGCTGCTGCCGGTCAGCCTGCTGTGGCTGCCTGTGCTGCTGGTAAAAGGATTCCACTACGGGGTTTTCACCGCGGTCACGCCGCTGATGGGCGCGAACGAGGTCGGGTGGGCCGAGGACGCGATCAGCGGCTCGGTCGGGACTGCCCAACTCGTCGCGGGGATATTGGGGCTGACGCTCGGCGGCTGGCTGGGCGACCGTTACGGCGCCAAGCGCACCACGATCGGCATGTTGCTCATGTACATGGCGATGAGCGCGACGATGTGGTTCATGCGGCCTTACTGGAGCGACCCGTCGGTCTTCGTCACCTTCGTCTACGTCTGGGTGTCGCTCGACATCCTGCTCACCGTGGCCGCGCTGCCGATCTCGATGCGGCTGTGCGATCCGCGCGTCGCCGCCACCCAGTTCACGCTCTACATGGCCTGCTCGAACTTCGGCATCACCATCGGCGCCTGGGTGTTTGGCTTGAGCGATGTGCTGGGCGGACTGCCGGCGATGTTTGTAGCTGTATTCGCGCTGCACCTGCTCGGCCTGGCGCTGATGCTGACCGTGCGCTACCCGCGCCGCTCGCTTGCGGCGGAGCCGCGCAACGGCCTCGCGGGTGCTCCGGGAACGGGGGCCGTGGCAAGCTGAGCCAGGCGGCGGAACCGGACCGACTGGCCGCCTAGCGCAGCACCCCGCGGTTCTTCATCCACCAGGCATAGACCCACTGGAGCACCGCCAGGCCGACAGTCACGCATTCGAGGATCAGCCAGCCCTGATCGTTGAGCATGAGCGCGGTGCCCTGGGCAATGTCGTAAGCGGCGGTCACGGCGATGGCGGCGATGGAAAGGCCGTAGAGCAGCACCGCCCAGCGGTGGCGCAGCAACAGCGCGATGGCTCCGAGCAGCGGAGCGATCACCGCCACGTCGACCAGCATCACGAACCACGGCGCCTGCGCAGCGTAGTAAGCGATCTCGTTCGCATCCATGTCCATCGGGGCGCCGGACTGCGCCGAAATAATGGTGTATGCGCCGCCGGCATTCCACAGCAGCGACAGCGCGCCGGCCAGCCACAAATGCCACGGTGTCTTCGCGATTTCAGGCATGAGCTCTCCCCTCCCAAGGCAACCCCGGGTAGTGGCTATCAAGCGGCGCCGCCGAAGCAACCGGGATTCCGCGAATCACCCATCAGGGTGACCGCGCATGGTGGCTGACAGCCGCGCCGCCAGCCGCTAGGCGGTCGGCATGTCCCAGCTTTACGATGGCGTCTGGCGCGACACTCCGCCCGCGGCCGAGGAAATCGGTGCCGACGGGCGCTTCCGCCGCATCGACAGCCCGCTGCGCGACTGGATCTCGCCCGATCCCGATGCCGAGTTCCCGGCCGAGGCGGGGCGCTATCACCTGTTCGTGGCATGGGTCTGCCCGTGGGCTTCGCGCGTCACCGCGTTTCGCGCGCTCAAGGGGCTCGAAGAGGTGGTCTCGCTCAGCGCTTCGCGCGGGGTGATCGACGATCAGGGGTGGCGCTTCGAGGAGGACACGATCCCGCCGTTCGAGGTGCCGCATCCGCTCTACCACGTCTATCAGCAGCACGATGCGCACTACACCGGCAAGGCCACGGTGCCGGTGCTGTGGGACAAGCACACCCGCCGCATCGTCAACAACGAGAGCGCCGACATCATCCGCATGTTCAATTCGGCGTTCGACGCGGTGACCGGCAACCGGCTCGATTTCTATCCCGATGACCTGGCGCCCGAGATCGAGCGGTGGAATGCGCTGATCTATCCCGGCCTCAACAACGGCGTCTATCGCGCCGGTTTCGCCGGCACGCAGCACGCCTATGAGGAAGCCGCGCGCGAAGTATTCGTCACGCTCGACGCGATGGAGGCGCACCTCGCGCACAATCGCTATCTGGCGGGCGAGCACCTGACCGAGGCCGACTGGCGCGCCTTCACCACGCTCGTGCGGTTCGATATGGGCTATCACGGCGCGTTCAAGTGCAACTTGCGGCGCATCGAGGACTATCCGGCGCTCTCCGGCTACTTGCGCGAGCTGTACCAGTGGCCGGGGATCGCGGGGACGGTGAAGCTCGAGGAGATCAAGCGCAATTACTACGCGCTGACCGACAAGCACCACATCTACCCGATCGGTCCGGAGCTGGACTTGACCACCCCGCACGGGCGCGAGCGGTTGCCGGGACGTGGCGTGAGGGAGGGTGTCAATGTCGCTGGACATTATATACATGACACACCGTCCAGAACTTGATACCGAGTCGGAGCGTGACAGGCCGGCGATAGAGCTCGAAAACGAAAAGCTCCGCGAAGCGCTTGCGGGGCTGATCTCGAATTTTGAGGATCTGGAGGAGAGTGCCTCGCTAGCTGCGAGACGCTCTCGCGACTTATTGCGCAAGATCACTCGATCGTCCTGATCCGTCCTTGCGAGGTTAGTTCGATCGGAACGAGCCAACTCATGTGGCGGCGCGCTGGGTCGTAGTCCTCGCACCAGTCGGCTGCCCGCAGGTCGGTTTCGAATATCGGGAACCCAAGGTCGATATCGAGGCCAGTAACTCTCATCTTGCCACTTACCCACAAGAGCGCTCCCCCGAAGCCGCTAACCCATCCCGCTTCCGCCTCTACCTGGTTTCCATCCGGCATGATGTACCGCACGCCATGCATCGCGGCGATGGCAAACAAGACGATTAGCGGCTTCCGCCGTGCGAGTTGGTCTTCTTGCCCATCGTCCATGAATCCGTGCCGCTTCAGTAGCGACACGAACTCATTGAAGAAATCTTCGCCCGAATATGCAGGCTGCGAAATTATGACGCTGTTGAGGCACTGAATGAGCGCGAGTTCCTTCCGGTGCATCTCAGGTCGCCCCCATTCGAGACGGCCGTCGCTCTTCCTTACGAACTTTCGCCGTATTCTTGTGAGGCGCGTGGAAGCTTGGGCGCGGGTGAGCCCGGTCTCCCTCATGAGAACATCGTCGCCGAGCAACCTGAACGTTGCGTCAAATGCCTCCAGCATTCGTGGCGGCGCATCGTGTAGGTTGAGGTCGCGATCTGCACCCTTTGCAAAACGCGGCATGTGAAAGCTTGCGATTTCGTAATGGTCGTTCACGCGCTCCAATGAAACGCCCTTCGTGCGCGCGTCGGAATGGCCGAGCATGTGCCCGACATCGCGCACTGTCTCCATGCCGTTCGAGTGCTCTCGTAGAAACAGCAACAAGGTGCTAAGGTCGTGCGGTTGAAACTCGCCGTTTATCAGGCGTTGCGCTCGCGTTCGATATTCGCCCTTCCGCACAACGATGCCCTTCATCTGGATGCCCAATGACGACAGAGTCCCAAGATCACAAAAAGCGCGACGAATTGCTCCGCCGCGCACTAGCGACTCCCCCGATCACCAATGAGGAGATCGTGCGCCGATCTAAGGCATCGCTCAAGAGGATTGGCCGCAAGCCGGGACGCGAGCCTAACTAGCGCGTCCAA
>Ga0307505_10001296_pt1 | contig 20858 bp, 21 predicted proteins | sample 23_S_MG_FD_202183 | JGI IMG/M metagenome (GOLD analysis project Ga0307505, IMG submission 202183) | Soil microbial communities from Populus trichocarpa stands in riparian zone in the Pacific Northwest, United States - 23_S | ecosystem: Environmental > Terrestrial > Soil > Riparian zone > Trees...
AATGGCTCACCAAGGGCTATCGCACCCAGGTGAAGGACGTCATCGGGACCGGGGTGTTCAGGTCAGAGGGGCATCGCAACATGGTGATGGTCCGCGACATCGAGCTCTACTCGATGTGCGAGCACCACATGCTGCCGTTCTTCGGCAAGGCGCACGTGGCGTACATCCCCGACGGGCACATCGTGGGGCTCTCGAAAATCCCGCGTATCGTGGAAGTGTTCGCGCGGCGGCTGCAGGTGCAGGAGCGCCTCACCGACCAGATCGCGAGCGCACTCGACGACGCCATCCATCCCACCGGCGTCGGCGTCGTCATCGAGGCGTACCACCTCTGCATGATGATGCGCGGCGTGGAGAAGCAGAACTCGCGCACCATCACCTCGGCGCTCCGCGGCGTGTTCAAGGACGACCCGAAGACGCGGGAGGAGTTCCTGCACCTCGCCTACGGTCGCGGCTCGCTCTAGGACGGGCGGCTCAGCGCGGCTCGATGCTGACGGTGAGCGGCAGCGCCACCTGGTCCTCGTCGCGCCGCGGCACCTTGTGGCACGCTCGGCAGCGCGCCTCGTACGCCTCCTGGCCGCCCACCATGATCGTGGGCGAGTCGTAGCGCGCCGGGCGTCCGCCGATCAGCCGCTGGTTGCGGCTCGCCGGCCCGCCGCACACCACGCAGATCGCGTGCAGCTTGTCGACGTGCTCCGCGATCGCCATGAGGTGCGGCATGGAGCCGAAGGGCTCGCCGCGGAAGTCCAGGTCCGTGCCTGCGAGGATCACCCGCACCCCCCGCTGCGCGAGCGCCGTGGCGAGCTCCACGACGCCGGCGTCGAGGAACTGCGCTTCGTCGATCCCCACCACTTGGGTGCCGGGCTCGATGCGCGCCGAGATCTGGTCGCTGGTGTCCACCGGCACCGCCTCGACCGTGCGCCCGTCGTGGCTGGACACCTGGTAGATCCCCGCGTACCGCGCGTCGAGGTGCGACTTGAACACCTGCACCTTCTTGCGCGCGATGACGGCGCGGCGCACGCGCCGGATGAGCTCCTCGCTCTTCCCGCTGAACATCACGCCGCTGATGACTTCGATCCACCCACCAGTGGTGGGGAAGGGCATGTCCGAGATCACGTGCGTTGCGCCGTTCAGCGGGATGGTGGACGATCGCGGGTGGGACGCGGACGATCCGGGCGCGGGCGATCGGATCGCGGGCGGTCCGGACGCGGACGGTCGGAGCGTCCGCGCGGCGGGCCACGCCGCTCGCCGCGATCGCCGTCGCTGCGCTTCGGCCGCTCCCGCGGACGATCCTCGTCCACGCGGGCGATCACGCGCCGGCCGCGGATCTCGACGCCCGTGATCTTGTCCACCACCGCGTTCGCGACGCTCGACGAGACCTCGACCGTGGAATGCCGCTCCCGGACCTCGACGCGGCCCAGCTCGTCCTTGGAGATCCCCGCCTGGTTCGTGATCGCGCCGACGAGATCGCCCGGACGCACCTCGTCCATCGAGCCGACGTTGAGGTACAGGCGCGTCACGCCGGCCGACGGCTTCGTCTGCATCTGCGGGGTGCGCGCGCGATCGCGCTCTGCCTCGAGGAGCCGCAGCAACGCGGCCGCCACCTCGATGCCGTCGTGGTTCGCGAGCAGGGGCTCGAGCGTCAGCACCTCGCGCGAGAACTGCCCGGCCTCGAGCACCTTGAGCACCTCATCGCGCATGCGCTCCTCGCGGCCACGGGCGCGGACCGCCGCGTCCGGGAGCGACAGCGGGGCCACCCCGCCGCCCGCGAGCCGCCGCAGCGCCGGGAGCTGCCGCGCCGAGACGAGGGCGACGATGCGCGCACTGCCCTGGCCGCGCACCAGCGCCCGCAGCTCCTGCTCGCGCTGGGGAAGGTCGTGCAGGATCACCAGCTCGGTCTGGCCCTCCGGGGCCGAGCCCGCGCGGACCGGACCGGTGCCGGCACCGTAGCCGAGCCCCCGCAGCGCCCGATCCACGGAGGCACGCGAGGCGTCGTCGCGAGTGACCACGAACGCCGAGGCCGGGTCCAGCGCGTCGAGCACGCGTCGCAATGCGCCGGCACGGCCGTGCTCGCTGGTGACGACGTACGATAGGGACACCCCCGGCAACTCCTCGGCGCCGGCCTGCTGCGCGCGTCGCGCGCGCCAGGCGTACCGCTCGACGAGCTGTTCCACCTCGGGCGTGAGGTCGGCGGCGAGCACGATGCGCGCAGCCTCCTTCGGCGCGTCGGCGAGCAGCACCTCCAGCGATTCGCCGGCGTCCACCCACGCCAGCACGATGACTCGCACCGCGTCCACCTTGAGGGCGGCGCCCTTCATCAGCTCCGTGAGGATGTCGGCGGCGCCCACGATCACCTGCGGCGCGCCCTGGCGCAGCAGCCGGCCCGCGCGGCGCGCCTCGGTGGCGGCCATGACGGTCGGTGCATCCGGCGTTGCCGCGAGACGCGCCGCGATCGCGGCGGCGGCGTCTGCATCACTCGTGACGACGATGGCCCCGACCGTGCCCGCTCCCTCCAGCCGGTCGAGCAGCGGGTGCAGGATGTCCACGGCGGATGCGTGATCCTCGGGGATGACGTGCAGCTGGTTCTGGCTGCGCGACACGCCCGCGACGTTCGGTTGCTGTTCCACCAGTGCCTCGAGGTGAGTGACTCGGCGCAACGGCGCCGGCGGGAGGATCGAAATAATAGCCCAGCACGGTCGGGCCCTCCATGTGCGCGCTTCGCGTGCAACGTCTGCGCCGTCTAGTGGGGGCCGCTGGCGGCCTGTATTGTTACGCTCCGTCGAGGCGCTCGGAGATCCCGTGAAGATTCCCCTTCAGGTCGAACCGGCAGGAGAAGCGACGCCGGCCGTGGAATACCGCTGGGATCCCGACACCGAGATCCTGTCGGCGCAGCTGCGGCCGCAGGCGCCCGGAAGCGCCTCCACTGACTCGGTGGAAGTGGAGGGGTCCGACGGTTCGTGGCTCATCCTGGACGTCGCGTCGGGGCGCATCAACGGCATCGAAGTCGCCGTCTGGCCGGACGTGCATACGCGCGCGGCGCTCCGTCCGCCGGGCGGCGTGACCGACGCGACCATACGCCTCTCGGAGCGGCGCGGAGGCAAGCGCGGCAGCGGCTCGGTGACGGCCACGGAGGTGGAAACGCCCCTGATGGCCGAGGCCGACGAGGCCGAACGGGTGTTCCACTTCACGCTCGGCAAGCTGCGAAAGACGCGCACGCTGCGCTTCGCGCGCGACCTGCTGGTGGACGTGGACGCCTCCAACAACCTGGCGGGACTCTGGTTCCTCAACGTCCCGCCCTTCCCATCGCCCTCACAGACGTGATCACCACCATCGTCCTCTGCCGCGTGGACCCGAGCCAGATCCCCAGGGCTGCCCGCGCGCTCGCCGGGATCGAGGGGGTGGACGAGGTCTACTCCGTGTCGGGAGAGTGGGACCTCGTCGCCATCGTGCGGGTGGCGCAGTACGAGGACATCGCGCGGGTGGTGACCGAGAACTTCCCCAACGTGCCCGGGCTGCAGCGCACGCAGACCCTCACGGCGTTCCGCGCCTACTCGAAGAAGGACCTCCAGCAGGCGTGGGACATCGGCGTCGAGTGAGCGAAACCCCCAGAGCGTTCTGAGTCTTCCTGTTGTCAGTCGTCAGTAACCCGCTACTGATGACAGACGACGTTCTCGACTCATTACGTTCTCGGGGTAGATGGTAACCACAATGGCGGCGGCGCTCAGCGACTCAACCTTCCACGTAGTGCAGCGTCGCCTGGCCGCGCTGCTGCCGGACGGCGCGTCCGGCGGAGTCGAGAGGCCGCTCGAGCACCTGGCGCTCGGGAGCGCCGAGCCGCCGCGGCTGATCTCCGCGACCGTGCTGGAGGGGCGGGCGCTGCTCGCCCACCCGGTGGAGGGCGTTCCGGTCGCGCGCTTTGCCGCCTTCCTCGACGGCACGCAGACCAGCCGCGTGGTGGCGCACATCGACGGTGTGCCGATCGTGCATGGCACGACGGCCGCCGTGGTGCGGGAGCGGCTGGAGCGCCGGCTGCGCACCTGGCGCGCGCCCCGCATCGAGCGTCGCGTCTATGCCCCGCTGGCCCTGCTCCCTGCCGCGCAGCGTCGCGCGCTCCAGGAGAGCGGACTGCCCCTGGTGGACACCGCGGAATCGCGCCCCGCCGAGTCGCTGCACCCATTCGCGCTCCAGGATGCGGCGATCCACGCGGTGCAGGACGATCGCGAGGCGCTGGAACGGGAGCTCGCGGAAGCATGGTGCGCCGACGCCTCCGGCGAGGTGCTCGTGGACGGGTCGCTCACCGGGAGCGAAGTCGTCGCGACGTCGGAGCGCGCCATCGGGATGGTCAAGAGCCACCGCACCCTCTACGCCGAGGGGGCGGCGCTGCGCGCGGTGCTCCAGCTGCCGCAAGGCCACCGTTCCAGCGTGTTTCGCGTGACCTCCCCGAAGCGGACGCCGGTGGCAAGCTGGTATCTTCGGGTGCGCGATCCGGCGGGACGCGATCCGCTCTGGGGCCTCGTGCGCATCGAGGTCGCGGACAACGCCGGCGGGCGCGCCCTGCCGCGACGCGCGAACGACGTGTCGCTGTGGGTGCTGGCGGAAGCGCTGCCGCTCGCGACCCCCGATTCCCGGTGGGACAAGATGGTGTACGGCATCCGCGACTGCGAGGAATTCCTCAGGGCCATCCAGTGACCGAGCCGCAACTGCTGGGGCGCATCGTCGCCACCGAGCGCAAGCCGAACACGGCGCACGAGTTCCATTTCTGGACCGCGCTGGATGCCCCGATCGGGATCGGCACCATCGTGCGGGTGGACGGCGCCACGCCCGTGGGCGGGGTGATCCCGCTGGTCTATGGCGTGGTGGTGGAGGGGTTCAGCTACACGGACCTCCAGACGCCGATCCACGACGTGCTGGGTCATGACGGCACGCCGGCGGGCGCGGCGATCGCCCCCACCCAGCGCACCGAGATCCGGCTGTACACGGCACACGTGCTGCGCCAGATCCCGGAGGAGCCGCTGCAGCCGGTGCCGATGGGCACGGTGAGTCTCGCGAACGACGCGGACGTCGCGACCGCCCTGCGCATGGACACCTACCTCGCGAGCGGCACGAACACGGGGATCCCCGTCGGCCTCTATCGCACCGGTGCCATGGAGGCGCCCATCTACCTCGACGCCGACTTCCTGCTCGGTCCCGAGGCCGCGCACCTCAACATCACCGGGGTGTCGGGGCTGGCGACGAAGACGAGCGCCGTGGAATGGCTGCTCGCGTCCATCTTCACGCACTTCCCGGTGCACAAGGGATCCGTGGCGGCGGTGTGCTTCAACGTGAAGGGGCCCGACCTGCTCTTCCTGGACCAGCCGGGCGAGCTGGGCGACGCCGACCGCGCCATCTACGAGCGGCTGGGCGTTCCGGCCCGGCCCTTCGAGCGCGTGCAGTACTTCGCCCCGTACACGGCGAAGGGATTCACGCTCAACACGCTGCGCTCCAACGAGCAGCTCGCCGACAATCTCACGCCCCTCACGTGGGGGCTGAACGAGGTCATGCAGTTCGCGGAGGTCCTGCTGAACCGGGACGACGTGGACGCGAAGGCCGACGCGCTGATCGACTTCCTCCAGGAGCGCGTGATCAACCGCGAGTTCAAGGATCCGGTGCTCTCCTCGTCACACCGGGTGCGGTCGTTCGGCGAGCTCGAGGCCTTCTTCCGCGACCTGCTGCGCGGTCTCGAGGAGCGCGGCGGGGAAGGGTGGCGCACGCACCACGTCGCCACCATCCGGAAGGTGCGAAACCGGCTCTCCAACATCTCCACGCGCTGCGCCGGCCTCGTGACCGACGAGGGCACGGTGAGCGACCTCCCCTTCGGGAGCTTTCAGGACCGCACGGTGTACGTGGTGGACGTCGCCTCGCTCGAGGAGGATGCCCAGGATCTCATCTTCGCGCGCATCGTCTCCAAGCTGCGCGAGCACCTCGAGCGGCGTGATCTCGGCGTGAGCCACGTCGTCGTGTTCGTGGACGAGCTCAACAAGTACGCGCCGGGCGACGGACCCGACACCTACGTGCGCAAGATGCTGCTCGACATCTCCGAACGCGGACGCTACCTCGGCCTCGTGCTCTTCAGCGCGCAGCAGTTCCGCTCGCAGGTGCACCGCCGCGTCGTGGGCAACTCCGGCACCGCGCTGTACGGGCGCATGGACATGGACGAGCTGGCGACGCCGTCATACGCGGTGCTCAGCCCGTCCACGCGCACCAAGCTCGCCACGCTCGAGAAGGGCCAGCTCATGGTGCGCCACCCGCACTTCGCGCAGCCGGTGTTCGTGCGGTTTCCGCGGCCGGCCGTGATGCGCGGCCGCGACGGCGCCGAGCGCTTCCCGCCGGCCACCGAGCCGTCGCTGGAGGCCGCGGTGCTCCGCTCGCTGCGCCCGCTCGATCCGTCGCTGTCGCTGGACTGGGTGAAGCGCACCATCACCGGGCACGAGGAAACGCACGTCATCCGCGCGCGCAACCTCACGCTGCAGCATCGCCCGGAAAACGCGCGCGCGTTCTTCGAGGCGCAGTTCCGGCGCATCGTGGCGGCCGATCCCGTGCCGGCGCCCTCCGCCGTCCCCATCCGCACCGTGCCCGGTGATGATCCGTACGGGTTCTGAGATGCAGCGGCTGCTCGGCGGCGCCGTGTTGCTCTGGGTGGCCGCGACGGCGCCGGCGCTGGCGCAGGGGGTCGTGCTCGAGCTCAAGCCGCGCGCGGGCGACACGCTGCGCATGCGGCTCGACCAGCAGACGGAGATCAGCGGGGCGCGGCCCGGCGGAAAGCCGATCAGCGTCAGCACCACGGTGGTGATGCACTCGCGGGCCATCGTGCTGCGCGGCGATGGCCAGTTCGCGCTGATCCTCGCGATCACCGACTCGATGTCGGTGGAGTCCAACGACGAGCACGCGCGCGCGCTCGCCGAGCAGGCGCGGCGCGGCATGGAAGGGCAGCAGGTGCGGCTGCGGCTCGCGCCCGACGGCAGCATGGCGCTCGCGGACGACGACCGCGCGGTGACGCGTGGCGTGAAGGACATGGTGTCCATCATGCCCGGCTCGTTCCCCCGCGAACCGCTCGCGATCGGCGACACCTGGATGCGCGAGATGCCGATCCCGGGGAGCGCCCAGATGAACCTGCCGTCGGGCGGACGGGTGCGGGCCCGGTTCCGCCTCGATTCCGTCTCGCGCGGCGGCGACTTCGCGTACGTCAGCATGCGCGGCGCCTTCCAGCCGGCCAGCGACTCGCAGCGCGACGACGCGGCCGCGGGGTCCGTGACCGGCACGCTGGTCGTCAACCGGCGCCGTGGCTGGCTCTCGGAGTCCCGCTTCGTGATCCAGATGCGCTCCACCGTCGCCATGCCGTCCGACGGCGGGCGCGCCCCCATGCGCTTCCGCACCCGCATCACGCAGGTGATGCGCGTGCTGGGTGACCGCGAGCCGTAGGGCACGCGGGGGCGTCGCGGCCTAGATTGCCCGCGAGCGCATGCGCCTCGTCCACCTCGCGGATATTCACCTCGGTTTTCGGCAGTACCAGCGGTTGACCCCCAATGGGATCAACCAGCGAGAGTACGACGTCGCCGTGTCCTTCACGCGCGCGATCGACCAGGTGATCGCGCTCCGTCCCGATGCCGTGGTCGTCGCCGGCGACGTCTTTCACAGCTCGAGGCCCACGAACGCGGCGATTCTGCGCGCATTCCGCCAGTTTCTGCGCCTCAGGACCGAGCTGCCCGCCGCCGCGATCGTGATCGTCGCCGGCAGCCACGATACGCCCCGCACGTCCGAAAGTGGAAGCATCATGGGGCTGTTCGAGCAGATCGGCATTGCCGTCGCGGCCAGCGAGACGAAGCTGTTTGCGTTTCCGGAGCTCGATCTCGAGGTCGTCGGGGTTCCCGACGTGCCCGGACAGCGCCTGCCCGTACCGCCCACGAGCGCGCGTCATCGCGTCCTGGTGATTCATGCCGACGTCACCGACGTCGTGCCGCGCTTCTACGCCGAGCTCGATCGGTCCGCGATCCAGACCACACGCTCGGATCTCGCTCCGGCCAGGTGGAGCTATGTCGCGCTCGGTCACTATCACGTGCACAGCAGGGTGGCCGAGAACGCGTTCTACAGCGGGTCCCTGGACTACACGAGCCTGAACGTCTGGGGCGACAAGCACGACGAGCAGGAGCTGAAGGTGCCGGGGAAGGGGTTCATCGAGTTCGACCTCGCGACGGGCACGCACCGGTTCCATCGCGTGGAGGCGTCGCGCGACTTCATCGAGCTCGGGCCGCTGAACGCGCGCGACATGTCCCCCGCCGAGGTGGACGCCGCGATCGCGCGCCTGGTGGAAAAGCGGAAGGGCGGGATCGACGACAAGGTGGTCCGGCTCGTGATCCGTGACATCCCGCGCCAGGTGGCGAGGGAGCTCGACCAGCGCGCGATCCGCGACTACAGGAAGCGCGCGCTCCACTTCGCGCTCGACGCGCGCAAGCCGGAGCAGACGCGGCGCGATGCCGCCGGCGCGCCGGCGCGGCGGCCCTCGGTGATCGAGGTGGTGCGCGACCAGCTGCGCGCGCGCCCCATCCCGGCGGACCTGGACCGCACGACGCTCGTGGACCTCGGGATGCGCTACCTGAACGACGCCGAGTCGTTCCCCGCGGCGGTGGCGGCCGTGCCCGAAGCGGACGGGTGATCGCATGCGCCTGAACCGCCTCAAGCTCACGAACTTCCGGCTGCACACCGACACCCTCATCGAGTTCGACACGGGGCTCACCGGGATCATCGGGCCCAACGGCTCCGGCAAGACGACGATCCTCGAGGCCATCGCGTGGGCGCTGTACGGCATGCCCGCCGTGCGCGGCAAGCGCCAGGACATCCGCGCGCTCTCCGCCACCGGGCGCGCCGGCGTGAAGGTTGAGCTGGACTTCGAGCTCGCCGGGCACCGGCACCGCGTCGTCCGCTCGCTCACGGGCGCGGAGCTGTACCTCGATGGCTCGGCGACGCCGATCGCCAACTCCACCACCGCCGTCACGGACCTCGTGCGCCGGCGCATGGGGATGACGCAGCAGGAGTTCTTCAACACGTACTTCACCGGGCAGAAGGAGCTCGGCGTCATGTCCGCGATGGGGCCCGCGGAGCGCGCGCAGTTCCTCTCCCGCGTGCTGGGCTACGAGAAGCTCCGCGGCGCGCAGGTCCTCGTGCGCGAGCGCCGCAACGTCATCCGCGGCGAGCTGGCCGGCGTGCAGACGGGAATGCCCGAGAGCGAGCTCGTGGCGCGCCAGATGGGCGAGGCCGCGGAGCGGCTCGCGGCCGCGGAAGCGGCCGCCAAGGGCGCGCTCGGCCGGCTCAAGAAGGGCCACGATGCGCTGCTGGCGCTCGAGCCGAAGTGGAAGGACGCGCAGCGCGAGCGTGACGCGATGCAGAAGCTCGACGCCGAGCTGCGCGTGCTCGTGAGCGAGGAGACGGGGCACGCGCGCGACATCGAGCGGCTCGAGAAGGAGCTGGAGGAGATCGGGAACGCCCGTGAGGAGATCGCGCGGCTGGGCGCGGAGCTCGACGTGCACGCCGACCTTGCCGCGCAGCTGCACGAGATGGAGCGGCTCTTCCAGGAGGAGGGGCGCCGGAAGGAGCTGCTCCGCAGCCGGCGCACGGTGGAGCAGGAGATTGCGCGGCTGCGCGAGCGCGCGGCCGCTCTCGCGCCAGCCGGCGACGAGCTGCGCGCCGCGGACGCCGAGGCCGCCGCGCTGCGGGAGGCGCTGCAGGAGGTGGCCGCGCGCGAGGAGGCGGTGCGCACGGAATGGGTGCGCGACCGCCAGGAGGTGAGCACGAAGCGCGAGGCGCTGCTCCTGCATTACAAGGAAGTGCGCGCGCAGCGGGACAAGCTCGCCGACCTTGGCCCGGACAGCCCCTGTCCCACCTGCACGCGCCCCCTGGGCGATCACTTCCGCGAGGTGCTCGACGACCTCGACGGCCGCCTCACCGCGATCGAGGTGGACGGGAAGTACTACCGGAACCGCGTCGAGCAGCTCGAGCCCCTGCCACCTCCCCTGCGGGAGGTCACCGAGCAGCTCCGCGGACTGGAGACGCGGCTCGACGAGCAGCGCCGCCGGGTGACCGACGCGCAGCTGCGCGTGGCGGAAGGCGCGCAGGTCTCGCGCGAGCTGGCCGCGGCGGAGCAGCGGCTCGGCGGGATCACAGCGCAGATCGAGGGGATCCCCGGCGGCTACCACGAGACGCGGCACGCGCAGCTGCAGCAGCAGCACGCGCAGCTCAAGCCGATGGCGGAGCGCTCGCTCCGTCTCAGCGCGCTCGCGGAGCGCGAGCCCAGGGTGCGCACGACGCTGGAGCGAACGCGCGCGGAGGCCGAGCGCGCGCGCAAGCGGCTGGCCGTGGTCCGCAAGGCGCGCGGGGCCTCGGCGTTCTCGGACGAGGCGTTCGCGGCGCTCGAGCGGCGTCATGCCGACGCATCCACCGAGCGCCACGCCTCCGAGCTGGCCGCCCTGGGCGCGGAGAAGGAGCTCGAGGCGGCTCGCGCTGCGAAGGCCACCGCGGAAGCCGCTCGCAAGGAGCTCGAGAAGGCGCAACAGCGCATGCGCGAGCTCACCATGGACCGGCGGATGCACGAGGAGCTCGACCGCGCGTATACCGACATTCGCGGCGAGCTCAATCAGCACCTCCGCCCCGAGATCTCGGACCTTGCCAGCGGGTTCCTCTCCGATCTGACGGACGGCCGCTACGGGGAGCTCGAGCTCGATGACGACTACAACGTCATCGTGAAGGAGGAGGGGATCCCCAAGCCCGTCATCTCCGGCGGCGAGGAGGACCTTGCGAATCTCGTCCTCAGGCTCGCCATTTCCCAGATGATCGCGGAGCGCGCTGGCCAGTCCTTCTCGCTGCTCATCCTCGACGAGGTGTTCGGGTCGCTGGACGAGACCCGGCGTCACAACGTCGTGGAGCTGCTGCGGCGCCTGCACGATCGGTTCGAGCAGGTCATCCTCATCACGCACATCGAGTCGGTGCGCGAGGGGCTCGACCGCGTGCTGACGGTGCGGTACGACCCCGCCGCCGGCATCTCCCGCGTGGAGCGCGAGGCCGGCGGCTTCGATCCGGGCGAGCTGCCCGCCGACGACTACGCCGCGGCGGGGGCTGGCTGATGGCCACGTCACGCTCCTGGCGCCCCTCGCAGGTGCTCGATGGACCGCGCGCCGCGAGCGTGGACGACATCGCGGAGCTGAACGTCGTCTTCAGCGAGGCGTTCACGGAGCGATACCGCCGCGACGGCATGGTGGGCGTTCGCGTGCCGAACCTCAACCCCGCCGTGTGGCGCTACGCCATTCGCGACGCCGCCGACGGCGCCCTGGTCTGGCGCGACGAGAAGGGCGACATCGTCGCGTTCAACATGGTGCACCGGTCCGGGGTGGAAGGGTGGATGGGGCCGCTCGCGGTGCGCAGCGACCACCAGGGCGCCGGCGCGGGCAAGGAAGTCGTTCGCCGCGGCATCGAGTGGCTGAGGGTGCACGGCGCGTCCATCATCGGCCTCGAGACCATGCCGCGCACGATGGACAACATCGGCTTCTACTCGGCGCTCGGCTTCGTGCCGGGCAGGCTGACGCTCACCGCCACGGTGGATGCCGCGTACGCCGACCGGCCGGCGCCGCTGTACGGGCGGCTGTCACCAGCCGACAAGGACGACGCCCTCGCGCGCTGCAGCGATCTCGTCTCGTCGCTGCTGCCGGGATACGACCATGCCCGCGAGATCGTGCTCACCGACGAGCTGTCGCTGGGCGACACGCTGCTGCTGCGCCGCGGCGACGACATCATCGGCTTCGCCCTCTGCCACACCGCGCCCCTCGTGGAGGGGCGCGCGCGCGAGGACCTGCGGGTGCTGAAGCTGGCCCTCGTGGACATGTCCGCCTTCGACGAGATGATCCGGCTGCTGAGCGATTTCGCCCGCCGCAGCGGCACGCGGCGCATCGCCGTGCGCGTGCAGGGCGAGTACGAGACGGCCTACCAGCGCCTCATCGGCATGCGCGCGCGGATCCGGTGGACCGATCTTCGCATGACGCTCCAGGGCTACCCCGAGCGGCGCGCCGACCGCGGCCTCGTGCTGTCCAACTGGGAGATCTGAGCCAGGGTGCTGAAGCGACTCGAGAAGGGATTCAAGCGCGTGGCGACGTCCGCCATCGCTGCGATGCTGCCGGAGCAGCAGCGGGGCGTGCGCCCCGACTGGCGCGCGCGCGAGTACCGGGTGCTGTTCCTGCGCCACGACCGGATCGGCGACATGATCCTCACCACGGGGATCCTGCGGGCGATCGCCGAGGCGCACCCCACGGTGCGCCTGGACGTGCTCGCGAGCCCGATCAACGCGCCGGTGGTGCGCCACGAGCCGTACCTGAACGAGGTGATCGTGTTCGACCGCCACGCGCCCGCCGGCTATCCGCGCGTCGTCTCGGAGCTGCGCCGCCGGCGCTACGATGCCGTGATCGACTGCATGGTGACGGCGCCCTCGCTGACGACGCTGCTCCTCATGCTCGCCACCGGCGCGCCGTACCGGATCGGCGCCGCGGCCCGCGGAAACGACTTTGCCTACACGCTCCCCGTCCCGCCGCGCGAGACCGCCGAGCACCTCGTGGACCAGCTCGGCGCGCTCCTCACCGCGTTCGGGCTGCAGCCGTCGGCCATCGACCTCCAGCCGCGGGTGCGCCTGACGGTGGAGGAGCTCGAGCGTGGCGAGCGCGCGTGGGCGGGTGAGACGGATGACGCCCCGCGGCGCCTGCGCCTGCTGGTGAACGTCTCGGCGGGACGCGGACCCCGGCAGTGGCCGGACGAGCGCTTCGTCGCCGTGGTGCGCGCGGCGCTCTCGGCGCGCGCGGGGATGGACGTTGCCGTGGTGAGCTCGCCGAGCGAGCGCGGACGCGCGGCGATGATCGCCGCCGAGAGCGGCGCGCGCGTCATCGAGGATCACGGCTTTCGCGACGCCATGGCGATCGTGGCGCGCGCCGACGTCGTCTTCACCCCGGACACCAGCATCGCGCACGCCGCATCCGCGTTCGGGAAGCCGGCGGTGGTGCTCTTCGTCCGCGACTTTGCGCGGGTGTGGGGCCCGTATGGCACCGAGGGGCGTTCCATCGAGAGCCCGACGCCGCAGCTCGACGGCATCGCGGCGGACGAGGCTGCCCGCGCGCTCGTGCGCCTGCTGGAACGGGTGGAGCCGGCTCGTCCGTTCTAGGAGGAGCTCGGCGGCGTGTCGCGCTTCACGATGCGCCAGATCAGCAGCGACAGCCCGGCGATCAGCAGGGAGTGCGTGATGCCGGGGGCGTCGTTGACGAGGAACGTCAGCACGGCCCAGACCACCAGCATTGCGACGGCGGCGACGAGTCCGATGTCCATGTTTTTATTGACCCGTTCTCGGGCGACTGGTAGATTGGAATACCGGCAGTCGCCGGCGCTGTTGCCAAACGACCTGTAGGGAACGAAGAGATACGTTTTTGAGCCGATAAGTCCAATCGGCGGGTTCGACAATCTATGCTGACGTCATGCCCCCAGTGCGGGGGAAGGCGGAAAGTGTGGTGAGGGCCTCATCTTTACGACTGGGCTTCAAAAAACCCTCTTCGTTCCATTTCCTTGAAGCCCCGTGGTCCTCCACGGGGCTTCGCTTTTCCAGGACCCTGCCATGACGTCACCCAACGTCACCGTCACCCGTCGGCTGCACTTCAGCGCCGCGCACCGCGTGCACAACCCCGCGCTTTCGGACGAGGAGAACCAGCGCCTGTTCGGGAAGTGCAACAACCCGAACTGGCACGGGCACAACTACATCCTCGACGTCTCCGTGCGTGGCGAGGTGGACCCGCGCACCGGCTACGTCATCGACCTGTCCCGCGTGAAGGAGGTCGCGCATGCCGCGGTCGTGGACAAGCTGGACCACCGCAACCTCAACCTCGAGGTGGACTTCCTTCAGGGCGTGATCCCCACCACCGAGAATCTCGTCGTGTCCATCTGGCGCGTGCTGGAACCGGCGCTTCGTCCCGCGCGGCTGTCGCGGCTCGTGCTCTGGGAGACGGTGAACAACGTCGTGGAGTACGATGGCGGGTGAGGCGCTGGCCGGCCGCACGGCGGTCGTCACCGGGGCGTCGCGCGGCATCGGCTTCGAGTGTGCGCGCGCGCTGGCCGGTGAGGGTGCGCAGGTGCTGCTGGTGGCGCGCGACGCGGAGGCGCTGCACCGCGCGGCGGCCACCATCGGCCGCGGCGCCAGCGGGTGCGCCTGCGATCTCACCGATCCCGACGCCGTGGAGCGGACCATCGCCACGGCGAGCGAGCGACTCGGCGGCGCGCCGGACATCGTCGTCAACAGCGCCGGGCAGTTCCTCCTGGCGCCGGTCGAGAATACCAGCGTCGCGGAGTTCGACCGGCTGCTGCTCGTGAATCTCACCGCGCCCTTCGCGCTGCTGCGCGCCTTCGTCCCGGCGATGCGCGCGCGCGGGCGCGGCCACCTCGTGACGATCGGGTCGCTGGCGGACCGGCAGGGGCTGCCGGGAAACGCCGCCTACGCCGCGAGCAAGTTCGGCCTGCGGGGGCTGCACGAGGTGCTCCGGGAGGAGCTCCGCGGCACCGGCGTCCGCGTCACCCTCGTGTCGCCGGCGCACGTGGAGACGTCCATCTGGAACGCCGTGGACGAGTCGTCGCTGCCGGAGCGGGCGCGCCAGCCCATGCTGTCGGCGGCGCAGGTCGCGTCCGCCGTGCTGTTCGCGGTGATGGCGCCGGAAGTGGTCAACGTGGACGAGCTGCGGCTCTCGCACGCCTGACCTGGTGTTCGTCGAGCTCCTCGAGCACCTGCGCTGCATCGGCGCGCACGAGCCTGGGCCGCTCGTCGTGGCGGCCACGCGCTCGGAGCACCGTCACATTCTGGACGGCGTGCTGGGATGCCCGGTGTGCGGCGCGGAGTACCCGCTGCGGGACGGCATCGCGCGCTTCGGTGCGCCTCCCGCGGTTCGGCCCCAGCCGCCGTCGGTGGAGGCTGCCATGCGCGTCGCCGCCTTCCTCGGGCTCACGGACTCGGGAGGGTTCGTGGTGCTGAGCGGCTCATGGTGCGCGCACGTGACGGAGCTCGCGCGTCTCGTCGAGACGCCGCTCGTGCTGGTCAACCCTCCGGAGGGCGCCGCGATGGAGGGTGCGGCCGCCGTGCTCACCGTGGCTGGCGCGCTCCCCTTCGCGCCGGGATCGGCGCGCGCCCTCGCGCTCGATCCGGACGCCGTGCCGATGGAACCGTCGATTGCGCTGGTGCGCGCGGGAGGACGCGTGCTCGCTCCCGTCTCCACTCCGCTGATGCCTTCGTTGCGCGAGGTGGCCCGCGACGCCGCGGACTGGGTGGCCGAGCGCGTGGGCGCGCCGGCGCTCGTGGAGCTGAAGCGAGCGCGCTAGACCAGAACCGATTACCCCTCCAGGTACAGGGCGTCGATGACGTCCTTGTACGATTTGTCCACCACGCGCCGCTTCACCGACAGCTTCGGCGTCAGCTCGCCGCGCTCGATCGAGAAGTCGTGCTCGAGCAGCCCCACCTTCTTCGGCCGCTCGTACTGCGCGAAGCCCGCGACCTCCGCGAGGACCTCCTCCTCCATCTTCGCGCGGACCGCGGGGGTGGCCAGCAGCTGCCGCCGGTCCGTCCACATGAGGTTTCCGGTCTTCGCCCACTTCTCGAGGTTGTCCCAGTTCGGCACCACGAGCAGGACCGGGAACTTCCGCTTGTCGCCGATCATCACCGCCTGGCTCACGAACTTGTTCGTCTTGACTTTGTTCTCGATGGGCTGCGGGGCGATGTTCTTGCCCCCCGCGGTGACGATGATGTCCTTCTTGCGGTCGGTGATGCGGAGGAACCCGTCCTCCAGCACGCCGATGTCGCCCGTGTGGAGCCAGCCCTCGGCGTCGATCATCTCCTTCGTGGCGTCGGGCTTGTTGTAATAGCCCTTCATGACGTGCGGGCCCTTCGTCAGGATCTCGCCGTCCTCCGCGATCTTCACGTCCACCCCCGCCACCGGCTTGCCCACCGTGCCGATGCGGAAGTTCGCCGGCGTGTTCACGCAGATCACCGGCGACGTCTCCGTGAGGCCGTAGCCCTCGAGGATGACCAGCCCGGCCGCATAGAAGAAGTTGTTGATCTCGGGCGCGAGCGGCGCGCCGCCGGAGACGAAGTAGCGCATCCGCCCGCCCACGCGCGCCTGGAGCTTGGAGAACACCAGCTTCTGCGCCACGGCGTACTGCGCGGCCAGCAGTCCCTTAGGCTCCCGGCCCGCGAGTTTCTCCCTGGCCCATCGCTCGCCGACGCCGCGCGCCCAGAAGAAGATGTTCTTCTTCACCGCGCCCCCCGCGAGCGCGTTGTCCAGCACCCGCGCGAAGAGCTTCTCGAACACCCGGGGCACCGAGAGCACGAGCGACGGGCGCACCTCGCCGAGGTTCACGGCGATGGTGTCCATGGACTCGGCGTAGGCGATGGACGTGCCCGTGTGGAACATGAGGTAGTGGTCCGCCATGCGCGCGAAGATGTGCGACAGCGGCAGGAAGCTGAGCGAGACGTCGTTCCCCTCGAAGGGCACCGCGGCCGCCGACGCGAGCACGTTGGAGTAGATGTTGTCGTGCGACAGCATCACGCCCTTGGGCTCGCCGGTGGTGCCGGAGGTATAGATCAGCGTGGCGAGGTCGTCCGGCTTCACGGCGAGCGCGTCGCGCTTGTGCGCCGCGATGCGCTCCGGGTTCTCCAGCGTGGCGCCGCGCGCCTGGATCTCGGCGAGGGTGAAGTCCTCGCCCGGCTGTGTCGTGGGTCCGAAGCCGATGACGTGCCGCACGGTCTTCAAGGCGCCGCGGACCTGCGCGATCTTGGCCGCCTGCTCCGCGTTGGAAGTGAACACCGCCACCGAGCCGGAGTCGTTGAGGATGTGCGGAACCTGCTCGGCCGGCAGCGTGGGGTACACCGGGACGTCGGTGAGGCCGGCGGTGAGGCAGGCGAAGTCCACGATGGCCCATTCGGGGCGCGTCTCGGAGAGGATCGCCACGCGGTCGCCACGCTGGATCCCCAGGTCGAGCATCCCCAGCGCCACGCGACGCACGCGCTCCGCGATCTCGCGCGAGGCGATCGGCACGTACCGGCCGTCCTTCCTGTACTGGAGCGCGTCGGACTTGTCGTGCGTCTCGATCGCGTCGAAGAACAGCTTGTTCAGCGTTCCTGGCGCGGAATTCCGCGGTCCGCCGCTGGATAGCATCACGACCTCACTGAGTCTGGAATACGATCGTGAAGTGTATTGAGCCGAGTGACTGCCCGCGATACGACGCCGACGCGGTGACCACGGCACTGTCCGGCAGCTGCGGCAGCGCCGCGGTGCGCAACCGGATCGCGCGCGCCGCGCGGCCGCCGCCGCTGGTGGTGTCGCGCACCGGGCTGGTCGATCCGCCCACGAAGACGACGCTCGGTCCCGATCCCGTGGGGTGACCCGCGGGGCTCCGCGTGAGCGCGTACGTCACGATCACCGCATCCACGCCGGCGACGTCGGTGCCGTCACGGTGCTGCACGATCACCGCGAGATCGTTCGCGGCATAGGAGGTGTCGGTCAGCGTCACCGCGCGGACGAACCGCGTCGAGTCCGCCGGCACGATCGTGTCCGGGCGCAGCGTCACCTTCAGCGTGTCGATGCGGCTCTGCAGGCCCGCCACGGTCGCGACGACCCGCGCGTTGCCCGTGGCGCGGCCCACGAGGATGTCGCCATCGAGAATGGCGGTGGTGTCGAGCAGGAAGAACGTGACGCCGGGCAGTGCCGCGAGCGTGTCACCGTTCCGGTCGAAGGCGACGATCCGCAGCGGGGCCGCATTCCCGAGGGAGTCCCGGAGCGTATCGCCCACGACGAGCCCGGGCGACGCAAGGATCACGCGGCCGAGCGCCTGCACGCCGCCAGGGGGCGTCGGGATGTCACGGCACCCGGCGAGCGCGGCGGCGACTGCCGCCAGCCTCAGGACCCGACTCGCCCTCACGGGTTCCTGCGCTGCAGCGCCTCCGCGAGGGCCGCGTACGCCGCGCTGGCGGGGTCGTCCGGCGACCGGAGCACCACGGGCTGTCCCGCGGCAAAGGCCTCCACCGTCGCGAAGGTCCGCGGCACCGGCGTCTCGAACACCATCTCCGGCGGCAGCATGGACCGCACCCGCTCGGCGATGCGCATCGAGATCGGGCTCGTGGCGTCGTACATCGTGAGCACGATTCCTTCCAGGCGCAGCTGCTCGCGCCGCGCGCTCGCCGCGCGGATCCCCTTCATGATCTGCGAGGTGGTCTGCAGCGCGAGCGGCTCGCACTGGAGCGGCACGAGCACGCGGTCGCTCACGGAGAGCACCGCCTGCACCACCGGCCCGAGGCCGGCGGGGGTGTCCACGACCACGACGTAACCGCGCTCCTTCGCGAGCGCGAACAGCTCGCCGAGCTTCGGCGATGTCTCCACCAGGTGGTTGTAGCCCGCGTGGTCGTCACCGTCGGCCACCGTCCCGGCCAGCAGCACGCGCAGGAAGGGCAGGGCGGTGGCGCGCACGATCTCGGGCAGCTGCCGCTTGCCCTCGAGATAGTCGGCGATCCCGCCGCCCTCGTTCCGGAGCCCGAGCCCGAAGCGCACGGAGCCCTGCGGGTCCGCGTCCACGAGCAGGGTGCGCACCCCGCGCTGCGCGAGTGACGCGGCCAGGTTGATGGCGGTCGTGGTCTTTCCCACGCCCCCCTTCTGGCTGACGACCGCGATGGTGCCTCGCATGCTATGCGTCCGGGCTCGCGGGCAGCGCGCCGCCCGAGCGGAGCGCCCCGAGCGTCTGCTCGGCGTGCTGGACCCACCGCTTCGCCTCGGCGTCGTCCGGGGCCTGGCCGAGGAACGCCTCGAGGTGCCGCATCGCCCCAGCGCGGTCGCCGCGCTTGAGGAGCAGGAACGCGAGGCCGTAGTGGGCGCCGGACAGCGTTGGAGCGACCTCGAGCGCGCGCCGGTAGGACCGGATGGCGTCCTCGAGGCGCCCCGTGCGCGAGTAGGCGATGGCGATGTTCTGCAGGATGCGTGGGTCGTTCGGGTGCTCGCGCAGCGCGAGGCGATAGGACGTCAGCGCCGCGTCGAAGTCGCCGGTGCGCTCGAGCGCGATCGCTTCGTTCAGGTAATCCACGCGACCGGATCGCGCACCGGGCTTGCTCGGCCCGCCGAACAGGCGGCTCCACCAGGACATTCGTCGCGAAAATGGTGATGAGGGCGGGCGGAGCGACGCCCGATTGCGCTCGATCGGCAAAGCTACTGGCCCTCCGCACCGCACGCTACCGGCAGCGCGCGCCGTTCGCCGGCCGTGTATGCTAGTGTTGAGGACCGCCGTCACGGAGCAGAGGCATGCCGCGTCGCACCAACTTCGATCAGTCCCGGGGCGTGATGGATATCGAGTGGCCCTTCTTCGGGGAGCTGTCCCGCGGCCTGGCCCTCAAGGTCTCCCGAGCCTACGACCCCGAGGTCGTGCTCGGCATCGCGACCGCCGGCGTGATCCCGGGCGCGGTCATCGCCGCGATCCTCAACCGCGAGTTCCACTCCATCGTCGTGAGCCGGAGGTTCCGCGCCGAGACGGTGCGCGAGCATCCGGCGGTCATCACGGCCGCGCCGTCGGACGTCCGCGGCAAGCGCGTGCTGGTGGTGGACGAGACCTGCGACTCGGGCGACACCATGCGCCTCGCCGTTGCCGCCGCCGTGAATGCAGGCGCCGAAGAGGTGATGACGGCCGTGGCGTTCAAGACGGGATCGTACCAGCCCGACTTTCACGCCCTCGCCACCGAGAGCGCCATCATCCTGCCGTGGGACCGTGAGGTGCTGATTGACGGCGACCTGGTGCCTAATCCGCTCTACGCGGAGGTACTCGGTGAAGGGGGCGGCGCTTGAACTGCCGCTTATGACCACTGCTTGAAACGGCTGCTTGAACTACGCTTCGACCGCCCTTCCCAAGCCGCAATTCAAGCGTAGTTCCAAGCTGTGGTTCAAGCCGCAGCTCACGCGGTAAATCACGCCATTTGCGCTAGCGACTCGGCATACGCGACGCCGTTCATCATGCCGTCGTACACGTGCTGGATCGTCTCCGCGCTCGCCAGCAGGAACCGGCAGCGCGCGTGCCCCACCGAGCGGCACTCCACTTCCATGGCCACGAGCTGCGCGTTCGCCACGCGGCCGAAGAAATCCGCGAGCATCCCCGCCGAGAAGTAGCAGCCGGGATACGGCATTCCACTGACCGGATTCGCCTCCATCCAGTCCTCGGAATCGAGCGCCAGCGCCGAGTCGTGCACGGTCTCGACGCGCACGTGCCCCCAGCCGAGCTCCGAGAGGAACTCCGCGGCCCGGCCACCGAACTCGCTCACCGGCAGCGATTCCGGCGCGCCAAGCCCGCGCGAGGCGCACCAGCGGCCGAACGCGTCGAAGAGCGCCGGCCCCCCGGCATAGCCCGCCTCCTGGAGGTAGGCCGCGGCGTTCCCTCCCGCGTCGCGGAAGAGCACGGTGTGCAACGTCGTGAAGGCGTCGCGGGCCATGCCCACCATCTGGCTGCCGGAGAGATCGATTGACACGTTCTTCCTCGCGTTCGGGGCTATTCGGTTGCTGCGGTGACCAATGCCTGGAGCTCGTGCTCGCCGATGACCTTCACGCCGAGCGTTCGCGCCTTCTCCAGTTTACTGCCCGGCTCCGTTCCGGCAACGACGTAGCTCGTCTTCTTCGACACGCCGCTGGTGACCTTGCCGCCATTCGACTCGATGAGCTCCGTGGCCCGCTCGCGCGACAGGGTCTCGAGGGTCCCTGTGAGGACGAAGGTCATCCCCCGCAAGGCACCAGTCGTGGCCAGGA
>Ga0307505_10001297_pt1 | contig 20854 bp, 14 predicted proteins | sample 23_S_MG_FD_202183 | JGI IMG/M metagenome (GOLD analysis project Ga0307505, IMG submission 202183) | Soil microbial communities from Populus trichocarpa stands in riparian zone in the Pacific Northwest, United States - 23_S | ecosystem: Environmental > Terrestrial > Soil > Riparian zone > Trees...
CTAATGCCTTAATTTTATACTCGGCATTTTCGTAGAGTTCCACAAGCTTACTTTCAAAGCTCTCCTCATTTAGATCGCGAATGTTCAGTCCGGCCGGCCCGAGTCTCAGATCGGCAATCGTCCGCGACCAGAATGTCTGATCAAGCGCGTGCGGTATCACCAGGCTCGGACAGCCATACTTGACCGCCATATGCGTCGTTCCGGAACCGCCGTGATGAAGAACCGCATAGACCTTCGGGAACAGCCAATCGTAAGGCACGCTATCAACGAAGAGCACGTGTTCCCGCGCGTCGTCGATCCGCTGCAATCCTCCCCACGAAGTGTTTATTATCGCAGGCACCCCAAGTTTCTGTAGAACATCGACGATTATCTGCGACTTTCTCTTCGGCTCCGGGTTCGTCATGCTACCGAATGATATAAATACGATCCGTTCGTGCTTGTCGAGAAACGCTAGCAGTTCTTCGCTCGGCTCCCAGTTCGACGTCTTGTCGCGTTCGAAATACCCGACGACCTTTGCCTGCGGCGGCCAGTACGAAGGCCTTGGAAACAGTGTTGGCGAGACGGTGTAGATCGTCTCTTCCTTCTCCAGCATCCGACGCTTGATCGCGTAAGCCGTGATTTTCACGCCCGGGTAATCGGTCTTGAATTTGCGAGCAACGGTGCTGATAGTGATCGCCTTAATAGTGTTGACGAACCAGAAGCTAAGGCGGTTGAAAGCGCGGCCGTGATCTCCCCAAAGCACCGTCATATGGTCGATCGGGTGAGCCATTCCCGGAATGGGGCTAACCATGATCGTCTTGCCGGGATTTGCCTTGCCCCAAACCAGCGCGAAGTTACATTTTGGATGATAGAGTATGCGGTCCGGTTTTTCCTTTAGCTGAACCTCGTGCTGAAAGGCGATCATCTCTTTCGAGATCCTGTATCCCGCACGGGCAAGCGAATACCAGCTTTGCAGCCGGGAATAGATCGACCCACCGCCGCCCAGGACTTGCTTCGCATCGCTCGTTCCAAGCAGCTCAAGGAATTCCCTGTTGAACCCGTAGAATCGAAAACCCATCGCCTCGACGTCTTCCCGAAACTGCTCCGGAAAAACGCAAACGACTTCCCAGTCCTTTTCCTTGAGTATCTCGGCAACGGCAAGGAACGGCTCGATATCACCGCGCGTGCCCATGGAGATGAGGAGTGCTTTCATTGATCGCTCGGACCTTCGCGACTGCGGGTCAATTCCACGCGACCCGACTTCTCAGCCGCATCAGCGTTCGTTCGAGGCCGATGATCTCAAAGACCGAAAGCATCGAGGGGCCGACGGCGACGCCGGTAAGGAGAGTTCGGGCTCCGTTCATTATTACGCCGAGTTTGGTGCCTTTTTCTTCGGTGAACGCCTTGACGACGGTTTCGATGTTTTCTTCGGTGTACGCCAGGCCGGTGTCAGTACCACCTGCGGTAGCGGGTGGTTGAAGGTTGCAATCGGACCCGCTAATAAACGCCGCTTCAAACCTGGTTGCCAGCTCGGGCAGCCATTCGCGGAGTTCCGGGAATTTCGTCAAGTTCTTCGCGATAGCAGCGGGATCGAAGTCGAAGTCTTCGCTGAAGTACGCACGACCCTGCGATGAGAAGTCCTTGAGCGTGAAGAAGCGGGTCCGAATGATATCGATAGTGCGCTCGTACCACTCGCGATCGTCCTCCTCATACTCCTCACGCCAAAGCTTCGCGGACTTCAGCTCGGCCTTGACGTGCGGCAAGAGTTTCTCCAGAGCCATTGTGCGGATGTATTCGGCGTTCATCCACATAGCTTTGTCGTCGGTCCAGTGACGCGGGTCGTTCTCTTTGAAATTGAAGACCGCGTTTGAGCGGTGGATCCCTTCAAGCGAGAATTTGGCGATCAGTTCGTCCATCGAATAGATCTCTTGTTCTTCGCTCGCCGACCAGCCGAGCAACACGAGGAAATTTCGAAACGCCTCGGCGAGAAAACCCGCATCGCGATAGGTCGTCATTGAAACGACCTCGCCATGCTTGCGTTTCGACAGCTTGCCCTTGTTCGGCGCCATTATCAGCGGGAGATGGGCGAACTTTGGCGGATCGACGCCGAGCGCCCGATAGATCAGGATCTGCTTGTGCGTGTTGGTCAGGTGGTCCTGCCCGCGGATCACGTGCGTGATTCCCATCTCAATGTCGTCGCAAACAACCGCGAGGTTGTAGAGCGGATGGCCGTCCGAGCGGAGCAGGACGAGGTCCTCGGTTTCGGCATAGCTACGTTCCTGCAGACCATATACTTCATCTTCAAATGAAGTTGTTCCGGTCTCCGCAACCTTCAGCCTGATCGCAAATGGCTCGCCGTTGGCGATCCGCGTGTCGGCTTCGACCTCCGATATATCGCGGAACGGATTGTCCCGCATATTCTTCTGGCCCTGTTCTGCTCGAGCCCGTTCCTTGATCGCATCCTTGACGCTGCCCTCGACCTTTTCCGCCTTGGGCGTAAAGTCGCGATAAGCCTTCCCCTCTTCGAGCAGCTTTAACGCCGCCGCCCGATGTTTGTCGGCATTATTCGACTGGAAAACGATCTCCTCATCGGGCGCGAACCCGAGCCATTCAAGCCCTTCAAGGATCGACTGCGTCGATTCGTCGGTCGATCTTGCAAGGTCGGTGTCTTCGATCCTAAGCAGGAACTTCCCGCCGGTGTGGCGGGCGTAGAGATAGTTAAACAGCGCGGTCCGGGCCGAACCGATGTGTAGATAACCCGTCGGCGACGGAGCGAATCTTACTCTTACTGACATAAAGCAAGATTCTAAATGTGGTGTTCGAAAATAGCTAACAGCTATAAGCCAACGACCCACCGCTAAAACCGGATCCGAGCGGATGATTGGATCACGAAAGAATAAAGGCCGCCCGAGTAAAGGCGACCTTCAAGAACTGGCGGAGACGACAGGATTCGAACCTGTGGTACCCTTTTGGAGTACAACGGTTTAGCAAACCGCCGCTTTCAGCCACTCAGCCACGTCTCCGAAAAATTTCCCGACGCCGGAATATCGGCATCGGGCAAGAACTAATTCTAGCCGTAGGGCAAACTTTGTCAAGGCAAATGCATCTGACTGCCTAAGCAAAGGTGCCGTTTTTCGGCTTGACACCGTTGATTTTTGCCCTGAAAATACGTGAGTTGCTCGGAGTACGTCCTTATTGAGCCAGTGTATCCCACCTTCGACCCGTTTTCGGGCGGTGGGAATTGTTATTAATGCGTCGTTGGCATGAGAAAAATCTAGCGCTTCGTGCGGCATTTGCCATGCTGCCGTTGTTGTCTGTCGTGATGTCGGGGATCGTCCCCGCGTCAGCCCAGACGAGCGGACTCGCGGTGATCAAGGGCGTGGTGCGCACGGACGGCGGGCCGATCGCCGATGCTACGATCGCGATCTTCAAGGCCGGCACGGCAACACTTCTCAAGCAAGTTCAATCAGCCAGCGACGGGAGTTTCCTCGCTCGGATCACCCCAGGCAAATACACGATCTTAGCCGTTGCTCAAGGCTTTAACCCGGTAACGCTGTCAGAGGTTGACCTGCAGCGGGCGGAGCAGCTTACATACGGATTCAAGCTCGAACGAGCCGGCAGCGGTAACACGCTTCCCGAAAAACGCCTTGACCGCAGCAATCCGAAATGGCCTCGTCGAGCCGCGACACTTAGCCGTTCGATCTACCAAAACACCGAGGGTGAAGAACTCGTCGCTGAAACCGACGATGCTCCGGCAGAGAACACGCCTGACCGCAAGACTCAGACCATTACAGAGACTTATTTCGCGAGCACGGACGACGGAAGTTTTGTCGGAGTAAACTTTGCGACGTTCCTTCCGGTGACCGAAAATGCCGAACTCGTGCTTGCGGCACAGGCGGGAACCGGGCTGAATTCGCCTCAGCGGTTTGAGACGCAGGCAAAGTTTCGCCCGAACGACACCCATCAATTGAGGATCAATACCTCGGTCGGCAGGCTCGGCAAGATCGAACGCGATAACGGGATCGAAACGCTGAATCAGTTCTCGGTGCAGGCGACCGATGAGTGGCGGATCCGCGAAGGCGTGGTGCTGGTTTACGGGTTCGATTACGCAAAGTTTTTTGGAGCCGGCAACGATTTTTCGCTCAGTCCGCGAGTTGGTTTTCAGTATGACGTGAATGCGAAAACACGACTACGCTCCGCATTTACGACGCAGACCGAAGACAAGGATTGGTCGCGTGCGATCGCCCTTGAAGACGCTCAGGTGATATTCCGCGAACCGGTCGCGATGGACGACGTTTTTCTCGAAGAAGACAAGCCGGTGATGAACCGCACGAGCCGATTCGAGATCGGTTTTGAGCGGGTGATCGACAACAAATCGAATCTGGACGTCAACGTTTTTGCCGACACGACTTTCGCTCGCGGGGTCGGTGTAGCAACGTCCCCGTTCGTGAACGCGTCGTTTACGCCGGACGAGTTCACAGGAAATCAGCGGGGGCAGACTCAGGGTTTCAGCCTTGTTTACAGCCGTCGGATCAGCGGCCGTATCAGCACTAAGGCCGGTTACAGTTTCGGACGCGGACAACAGCTCTCGGCTAACGGAATATCCAATCCGTCCGAGCTGTTCGAATCGGGTTTCTTCCAATCATTCTTCGGCCAGATCGACGCCGACTTCAAGACCGGCACAAACGTTAAGACCGTCTTCCGTCTTTCGCCGGACGCGACCGTGTTCGCGATCGACCCGTTCCAGGGCAGGCTTGCGATCTACGACCCGAGCATGAGCGTTCTCGTCACTCAAACACTTCCGACCCTCGGGCTGCCGATCCAAGCTCAAGCGATAGTCGATGCACGAAATCTGTTTGAGTTTCAGACCGGCGTTGCCGGCGATGACGGCAGCCTGAAACTGACCGGTCAGGGCCGTGTCTTGAGGGGCGGGATCCTCGTCAGATTTTAATATCAGAACGCGATAATTTGGGGCTTGCAGGACGGATCAGCGTTCTTGCGAGCCCCTCGGCATTTCAGGTGTTTCTCCGAATAATTGGATGCAAACCCTAGATTTATGGATATTTCGCGGACCAAGCCCGTTTCGAAGGCTTGACACGGGACGTAAACTATTCATAGAGAACAAGTTATTTGTCAGCCGTCGGCCCGGTCGGTTGGAACAACGCTTGCGTTCCTGAACTGTTGCAGTAGTTTGCCCAAACGCCCATGAAGGGAAAGGTACTTACAAGTTGGAGTTTGATATGGCTAGTCGTTGCTGTGCTGCTTGTAACCGGCGGTGCGCTAAACCTGTCCCAACGAGCGTCCCGAATCCTTCCCCCGACCGACGGAGTTCTATGGACGCAGAAGGCTAACGGGATCTACGCAGACAAAGTCGTTCCCGGCCTTTCAGGAGCTCGTGCGGGCATTTCCCCGGGAGACAAACTCCTCCAGATCAGCCTTGATGGCAAGACGTTTGACGAGGTCGTATCGGTCGCGGACGTGCCGATGTATCTCGATGCAGCGGGGACGGGCGGGACGCTCGAATATCTTACGCAAAAGCCTTACTCGTGGGATAACACATATATTGCGGAGCTGAAGAACATCGACTCGCTCCCGCGGTGGACGCCGTCGATAATCTTCCTCGCAATAGTCGGACTTGTGTGGCTTGGCGTTGGATTTTTCGTGTTGTTCAAGCAGGGAAGCCGCTCGCCGTTCGTTCTGCATTTTGCGACGCTGTGTCTGGTCGCATTCGTTTTCCACACCTATCACTCGCTCAGCTTTGAGCAGGACATCGACGCAGCGATCGGCTTGCTTGACGACCTTGCGTTCGCATTCTTTGTTCCGGTCTTCCTGCATTTCTGCCTGCGCTATCCTGTGCGGAGCGAAGTGCTTGACGCTAAGCCGTGGAAGACGTACGTGCTGTATGTGCCGGCTCTTGTCCTGTCGGTAGCGTCCGTTGCTGCCTTCGGATTGCCGCTCTTGCTTCCCGAGTCGGTCGGGACACAGATCAACCTTTGGGTCGCGGCGAACGGCATTATTCCTCTGATCAACCAGATCCTTTTGCTCCATTTCGTTGGCGGTATCACATCTGGGTCGGCCCTTCTGCTGTGGCGGTTCTTTACCAGCGGCCAGCCGCTTGTCCGGCAGCGATTGAAGTGGGCGATGGTCGGAACCGTCCTTTCGGTGATCCCGATCGTCGGCGTCCAGATCGCCCGCCGGTTCGTCTATCTTCCGGACGATACATTTACGATAGCGTTGACCACGTTGCCGTTGGCTCTGATCCCGCTCAGTTTCGGGCATTCGGTAGTTCGATACCGGCTGATGGACGTTGATGTCGTGGTTCGGCGAGCCGTGGTCTATGCGATGACGACCATCCTGATCGCGATGATGATCGGCACGGTCGCGTTGGGGCTTGTTTATCTCGCCGTAGGCAGCAACCTTTCGACGACAGAGATCACTCTGCGTGCATTGATCGCGATCGTCGCGATGGCCGCGATCGTAATGCTCTCGGAGCCGCTGAAGAACTTTCTGCAGGAGCGGGTCGAGCGATACTTTTACGGAACCAGGTACGACCTTCGCAGCGGCCTCCTGGATTTTGGCCGGACGCTTTCGGCGAGTACCGCGATCGAGCCGCTGCTTGAGGGCCTGACCGAGAGACTCCAGCAGGTGTTGGATGTCCAGAAGCTGGCGGTATTCGTCGAGGACGAATCGCAGCCAGGCGAGTATCGGATCGCGAAGTCGGTTGCGCTGAGCGACCATTACCGGATCCCCACCGATTTCAAGCAGATGATCCGGCAGAAATCCGCCGAGACAGGAATCGTCCGCGCCGACCAGTTTGAGATCGGCGACGTCGAGGTCACGCTTACTCCTGTGAACGGAAACGGCAACGGCAACGGGAATGGAAACGGAAACGGCCACCTTCCGGTCCGGCAGGAACTGCACTATTACGTTCCGTGCGTCGTGCGAAGCAAGATGGTCGCGGTGATCGGGCTTGGACGTGCCAAGGACGGTTCGCTCTTATCGTCTGAAGATCTTGAGATCCTGAAGACCGTGTCCGGCTACATAGGCGTCGCGATCGAGAACAGCAGTCTTTATCAACAGCAGAAACGTCAGACCGAAGAGCTTTCCCTTCTAAAAGAATTCAACGAATCCATCGTCGAATCGGTCAATGTCGGCCTGCTTGCCGTGGACGAAACTGGGCACATCACGCGGTGCAACACTACGTTTGAGGAGATGATGGGCCTGCCGCGTGACGAGATCACGGGCAAGCAGTTCGAAGATGTTTTTGACGAGGCGTTTGCTTACAACCTCAGCAACATCCTGGGCAAATCGAAATGGCATCTGACCGAGATCCGCAATGCGTACAAGATGCACGCGCTGGATGCTCAAGGTAAGTCGCTCATGCTGAATGTTGCAGTGGCTCCGCTGCGGTCGGTTTCGAATTCGCAGTCAGGTGCGATCGTTGTGCTTGAGAATGTGAGCTCGCGTGTCAAGCTTGAAGAGACGCTCCAGCAGAGTGAGAAGCTTTCGAGCATCGGCCTGCTTGCGGCGGGCGTCGCGCACGAGGTCAACACTCCGCTGACCGGTGTATCGAGCTACACCCAAATGCTGCTCGGGATGATCCCCGATACGGACCCGAAGCACGCGCTCCTGCAGAAGATGCAGCGGCAAACGGATCGGGCGACGAACATCGTCAGCAACCTCCTCAACTTCTCTCGAATCGGCAGCGTTACAGATTCGACCGAGTTCAACATCAACCAGCTTCTCGACGACACGCTGCAGCTTCTCGAACCGCAGATCCGCAAGTCTAACATTGAGATCGTTAAGAATTATTCGGATGATCTTGAGCCGATCTTCGGCAATGCCGGAAAGCTCCAGCAAGTATTCACGAACCTGATCCTCAACGCCCGCGATGCAATGATCGCCGGCGGCAAGATCACTCTGCGTACCGATCTGGTCGATGAGGACGAGATCAAGGTTGAGGTTACCGACAACGGCGAAGGCATCGCTCCGGAAAACCTCGGCAAGATATTCGATCCGTTCTTTACGACGAAAGGTGTTGGCAACGGAACTGGACTCGGCCTTGCGGTTACATACGGAATTGTCCAGGAGCACGGCGGAACTATCGAAGCATTCAGCGAGACCGGCAACGGGACGACGTTCATGCTCTCGTTTCCCGTCGCCTCAAAGGTCCGCCAGCGGGCCGCGAGTTAAGCCGTCACGGCCTGATGCTCGCGTATCACCTTCACCGCATAGATCGCCGCCCCCATAGCAATCAGCATCAACAATGAAGCCGCGCCGAAGGTCCTTATCGCGGTCACATCGTCAACCTTGTTAGAAGCGTTATTCAGGAGCACTCCGCCGATCATCGGGCCGATCGCACGAGCCAAACTCGCCGCAGACTGCATTACTCCAAGCGAAACTCCTTGCCGGTCCTCAGCCGATATTTTCGACCCCAAACTTGTCAACGACGGCGACGCGAATGCATTTCCGATCGACATAACTGTGCAGATCACGAGCAACGCGGTCAGGCCGCCCCACTCCGGTCCGATCAACGGAAGCGCCGCAAGGCTCGCCGCCATCAACAGGCAGCCGATCACTGTCAGCCGTGTTTCGCCGATCCGGTGAACCAATTGATGAAACAGCACGCCCTGTCCGATGATCGCTATGAACCCGACGAACGCAAATAAATAGCCATTCTGCTCGGCGTTGTAGCCAAACCGGTGCGCGGTGAAAAGCACGAACGCGTAAGTCATGATCGAGAAGGCCGTTACAAGCAGGAAGTAGACCAGGTTGACGGTCCCGAAAGCTTTCTCGCGGAGCGATTCGACAAGCTCGACGATCCGGTTCTTTCGCGGCGCGTGGATATCGTACGAGCCGGGCTTCACGGTCTCAGGCAGAATGAAATAGAGCGCGATGGTATTCGCAACCGAGAGGCCCGCCGCGAAATAGAATGGGACATGCACGCCATATTTGCTTAAGATCCCCGCCAAGGCCGGCCCAAGAATAAAGCCGAGCCCGAACATTGCACCGAATAAACCCATTCCCCTCGCGCGATTCTCGCGGGTCGTAACATCGGCGATATAAGCTTGGGCAGTAGAAATATTCCCTCCCGTGATCCCGCCGATGATCCGTCCGAGAAAAACGAGCGCAAGCGTTTCCGCGAGGCCCATAACACAGTAACCGACCGCGGATCCGGCGAGACTGATCAGGAGTATCGGCCGTCGTCCATAGCGGTCTGACAGGCGTCCGAGTATCGGCGAAAAGAAGAACTGCATCCACGAATAGATCGAAAACAGCAGCCCGATCTCGAACGGCGTCGCATTGTACGGCGGCGTCTCAGCGTAAAACGGCAGGATCGGGATCACCATGCCGAATCCGATCAGGTCGATAAAGACCGTGATCAGAATGATGACCATCGGCGGGGTCAACAATTTGTCGCTATTATTCGTCGTCGTATACTGCGGCATTCTTAACGAGTTTTACACGCCACGATAGATCCGGCAAACATCTGTATTGAAGCTCGACGAAGCGCGGTTTTTCGTAACGTTTCTACACGTAGTAGAATCTAAGCATCATCGCGAAACCTATGAAAAACATCGATCTGCGGCGCTTGTCCGTTCTCGCTTTCTTCGCGGCAGTTTTGCTTTCACTTATGTCCAAGGAAACACCTGCACAAGACCGTCCGTCGCGTACACAGCGGCCGGCTCAGATAAAGGCATCTGTTCCCGACATCGCTTACACCGTCTCGATGTCCAAACCCGCGACTCATCTGCTCGAGGTCGAGATGCGGCTCAAGTGGGACCAGATGCCGGACCTGGCAGAATTGAAGATGCCGGTCTGGACGCCGGGCAGCTATCTAGTGCGTGAATACGCAAGACACGTCCAGGATTTCGCTGTTAAGGACTCGAGCGGTAAGGTGCTCGGATGGCGGAAGATAAACAAGAACACGTGGCAGGTCGATTCTAGGGGTGCCGGCGTGATCTTGGCCACCTATCGCGTTTACTCGAACGAGCTGACGGTGCGCACCAACGAACTCAACGACGAACACGCCTTCTGGAACAACGGAGCTCTCCTGATGTTCCCGAAAGCGCAGCTTGCAGCTCCGTCCACGATCAGGGTCAACCCCTTCGGCAACTGGAAGGTCGCGACCGGGCTTGCCGCAGTCGCGGGACAAGCGAATACGTTCCGTGCCCCCAACTTCGACGTGCTCTACGATTCGCCGTTCGAGGTCAGCAACTTTAACGAGATCTCTTTCGACCTACATGGCAAGCCGCACCGGGTCGTCATCACCGGTGAGGGGAATTACGATCTTAAAGCGATCGCCCGCGACTCCGCAAAGATCTTCGACGAAGGTTACAAGATCTTCGGCGAGCTGCCGTACGACCAATACGTCATTATCGTGAACCTGCGTGGCGGCGGCGGGCTCGAACATCTTAATTCGACCGCTCTTCAGTGGAACCGGTTCGGATTCAAACCGGCGGCGAGATATCGAGCATTCCTTTCGCTCGTCGCTCACGAGGTCTTTCACCTCTGGAACGTTAAACGGATACGCCCCGACGCGCTTGGGCCGTTCGACTACGAAAACGAGAATTACACCAAACTCCTGTGGGTCGCCGAAGGGACGACGTCTTATTACGAAGGCGTCCTGCTTCGTCGGGCCGGGATAACCTCGGACAAAGAGATCCTCAGCACCAAAGCGAACGCGATTACCGATCTGCAAAACCGTCCGGGCCGTTTCGAGACCAGTCTTGAAGAAGCGAGTATGGATGCGTGGATCAAGTACTATCGCCAGGACGAGAACTCGATCAACAACCAGATCTCCTATTACGACAAAGGTGAGATCGTCACCATGATGCTCGACCTCACCATCCGTACCGCGTCGGACGGAACCAAGTCTCTCGATTGGGTATTGCGTCATCTCTACGACGAGTACTACAAGAAGAATCGAAACTTTTCACCCGAAGACTTTCAGAAGATCAGCGAGCAGATGGCCGGTAAGAGCCTCGATGACTTCTTTGCGAAATACGTCCGCGGCGAGGCGGAGATCGACTATGCGAACATCTTGGCGCCGTTTGGGATCAAGGTAGAGACAACACAACCGGGCCGCAATCGGGCCTACATCGGAGCAGACACTGCTGATTCGAACGGTCAGCTAACGATCAGGTCGGTTCCCGCGAACACGCCCGCTTACGATCAGGGCCTGAACACCGGTGACCAGATCGTCGCGATCGACGGATACCGTGCGAGCAGCCAGTTTTTGCAGACCTATCTCGGCGAAAAGAAGCCGGGCGATACGGTCAGGCTCACGCTCTTCCGCTTCGATAGGATCCGCGATGTGAACTTTGTTCTCGGTGCGAACATGCGGCAAGAGTTTTCATTCTCGCCGGTCGAATCGCCGACCGAAGCTCAGCGACGCTTGTACAGGGAGTATTTCAGAAGTGAACTCTAAACTGGTTCCCGTTTTCACGGCTGTACTTCTAATCGCTGCTTGCTCGAAGGAAAAGATGCCGGGCGGCGGAGGCCTGCCGGCCGCGGTGAAAGATGTTCCGTCGGTCCGTCTGAATTTCCGGTACGAGCCCGATGTTCCGCCGCCGGAGTCAACCGAAAAGGTCGGAAACGAAGAACGCAATGCGGCTGTTCAGGCGGACTTCGACCAGAATCGGCTGGAAGAACTTGTCGACAGGACCATCGTCTCGCCCGACGGAAAACGCATCGCGGTCGTTTATCATCGTCCGCTCGATCTGCCAAACGAGTTCCGGCTCGATATGTATACGGCGGACGGCCAGCTGCTGAAGAAGGTCACGTCCGACCTGATGGCCGTTCATTTTCCCGATACGATCCGCTGGTCGTCCGATTCCTCGTCGCTCGCGTTCCTAGCGATGCTGCGGGGTGCATCGCCCTTACCGGATCAAGCCGCGCCCGGCGGAGTTGAACTCGTCCCGTCACCCGCCCCGACTGCAAATGCGAGCGCGAATGCAAACTCGAACGTTGCGAATGGCAGTTGTATCGAAACTGAAGCGAATCCAGATTGCGCCTCCAATACCAACGTTGATTCGAACGCAACTCAACCAGCCGCCCCGACACCCGACGCGCCGACCGGGATACTCACCTTTCGAACCGAACAGCTTTATGTTTGCGATGCAGATGGCGGAGGGACAAAGCCGTTAACGCAGAACGAGGGTTTTGTATATTTCTACTATGTCTGGTCGCCCGACAGTTCGATGCTTGTCGCTTTGGCCGCTCATATTCGCGAATGGCGGGAGCTCGAACGGCGTGCGGATGCGACCGGATCGCAATTTGTTCCGTTCGGCCGGCCGCGAGTGCTTGAAAAGAATGGCCGCGAACGACGCCTCGACGATGCGTTGACTTCGGTGCAGCCCGTTTGGTCGCCGGACTCGGCAAAGGTCGCCGCGGCATTCGAACATCAAGTCCGCGTATACGACGCACTGGGTACCAGCCCGACTCAGGCTGCGATACCCTTACGAAACCAGTTGCTGATCTCGTCACAAGCTTACGATCAGGCACAGGCCCAGCAGCTCAACGCGGATACCAACACGCCCGCGCCCAGCACGCTGCCCGATCCAGCGACGCTCGTCTCATTTAACCCGATCGTTGCGCTCAACTGGGGTTCTCCCGACCTTCTGTATTTTGAAACCGCTTATCTCAAGCGAATGAAGAACCAGGCTGACAGCGTGACCAGTTTCGCTCGCTGGCACCGGCTGGTCCTGACACCGCAGGCTGCGGCCGCAGCAAATTAACGCTATGGAATACAAGACCGTTGACGATGTTTATACTGCCAATCTCGCGATCCGTGAAAAGCTCAAGGCCGCGGTCGCCGGACTCACTGAAAATCAGTTGAATGCTCGTGCGGATGAGACGGCGTGGAGCATTGCGCAGATAGTCGAGCACGTATCCATCGTGAATGGCGGCATGTATCGTATATGCAGGAAATTGCTGGCGAAAGCTGAGGCTGACGGCGGCACCAACGACGGTACGATTTCGATCGAGAACGAGTTTCTGCAGCCCGGCTCTACAGCTAGTGAACAGAAGCTGAAGGCCCCCGAAATGGTCGAGCCAACCGGAGGAGTTCCCATTGCCGAGTCGATCTCGAAGCTCGACGATCTGCAGGCGCGATTTGCCGAGTTGAGATCGACGTTCGAGACGGTGAATGGTACCGATCCTAAGTTTCCTCATCCGTACTTCGGAGATCTTTCGGCGCAAGAGTGGCTCGTGCTCAGCGGCGCACATGAGGCACGGCATCTGAGGCAGATCCGTCGGATCTCCGCCGAGCTCACGTGATGGGATTTAATGCTCGGTTGTGATAAGATTTATTGTTCGAATCTATAAATAACGCTTACGGCAAGGCCGCGAGCGTTTTCGTCTCTTATGGACAAGTTTCTCATCCGCGGCGGGCGTCCGCTCCAAGGAAAGATCGAGATCAGCGGAGCAAAGAATTCCGCCCTCCCGTGCCTGGCAGCGACGCTGCTGACCGCTGAGACCGTCACGCTCCACAACGTTCCGTACGTACGCGACCTGATAACCCAGCGGCGTCTGCTTGAAGACCTCGGGGCAACTGTATTGACGCCTGAACTTCGCACGCACAAGGTCACAGCGAACAATGTCCAGATCTTCGAGGCTCCCTACGAACTTGTAAAAACGATGCGTGCGAGCGTGCTCGCACTCGGGCCGCTGCTCGCAAGGTTCGGCCAGGCGAAGGTGAGTCTGCCCGGCGGCTGCGCGATCGGTACGCGTCCGATAGATCTGCATCTCAAAGCATTTGAAGAACTCGGAGCTGTCGTGTCGCTTGAATCCGGGGACGTCATCGCCCGCGCGCCCGAGGGAAGACTGAAAGGCGCGGAGCTGACGTTCGAGAAGGTCACCGTCACCGGTACCGAGAACGTGATGATGGCGGCTTCGCTCGCTCAAGGAACGACCATCATTCACAACGCCGCGATGGAGCCGGAGATCGAGGACCTGGCCGAACTGCTCAACAAGATGGGCGCGCGTATCCGTGGGGCCGGTACGGAAACCATCGAGATCCACGGTGTCGAATCGCTCGGCGGTGCCGAGCATACGATCATTCCCGACCGCATCGAAACAGGAACGTTCATAGTCGCCGCAGCGATAACCGGCGGCGAGCTGGAAGTAAGGAACTGCGTCCCCGCACACATCGCTCCTGTCATAGCCAAGTTGCGTGAGGCGGGTGTCGAGATCGAGGAGATCAACCCGAGCACGCTTTTGGTAAAGCGAAGCGCGGGGGGCTTGAAGGCGAAGGACGTGACGACCGAGCCGCATCCGAAGTTCCCGACCGATATGCAGGCCCAGTACATGGCGCTTATGACGCAAGCCGAAGGAACGTCGGTCATCACCGAAACGATCTTCGAAAACCGCTTTATGCACGTCGGCGAGATGCAGCGGATGGGCGCTGACATTCACGTCGCGGGAAATACGGCGACGGTCAACGGGCCAACAAAACTCACCGGTGCCCGCGTGATCGCATCCGACCTTCGCGCCTCCGCGTCGTTGGTGCTGGCAGCCCTTGCCGCCGAAGGGGAAACCCTTATTGACCGCGTTTACCACATCGACCGTGGTTACGAGACCATCGTCCGCAAACTTCGCTCCGTCGGTGCCGATATCGAACGGCTGACGGATTCGTCCGCCGATGAGGCCGCTACCGCATAAGGTGAATTTCTAGCCACGCTGTGGTTAAATGGCTTATCGCGATATGGATGATCAAGACTGCATCTTCTGCAAGATAGTTGCGGGTACGATTCCTGCCACGAAGGTTCACGAGGACGATGTTTGCATCGCTTTCAGCGACCTCAGCCCGCAGGCTCCGACGCATCTTCTGATAGTTCCTAAAGCGCATATCGATTCGCTGGCGAAGACGGAAGCGAACCATAACGATACTCTCGGGCATCTATTGCTTTCTGCGGCTGAGATCGCTCGCGAGAAGGGGTTCGCCGAAGACGGTTATCGCGTGGTGATCAACACGAACGGCGACGGAGGCCAGACGGTATTCCACCTCCACGTTCACTTGCTCGCTGGCCGGCAGTTCGTATTTCCGCCGGGATGATCTAATGGTGTTTCGATCTTTAGCAGTTATTTTCTTGCTTTCCAGCCTGTTTTTCGCGGGCTGTTCTTCGCCGCCGTCCGACAATACAGCTAACTCGAACACGGCGCTCTCGGCCTCGGAATTTACCGATGCAAACCTGGCGCTTGCTGAGGGAACTAAGCTCCTTGACGCCGGCGACACCGAGCGTGCGATCGAGGTCCTTAACCGAGCCGTCGAACTCAACCTCGATCTGGCAGACGCTTATTTTCAACTTGGTATTGCGTATTCTCTCCTCGAGACGCGAGATGCCGCCGTCGTTGAAGAGCAGGTTGAAACGCCGACACCTTTGCCGGGCGAAAAGAAGCAGCGTGTAGCGACAACGAATTCGGAGAAAGCTTTCGAGAAAGCCGTCGCGGCTTACAAGAAGCAGATCGATGCGAACGGCGAAGACCATCTTGCGTACTTCAACCTCGGCCGTGCCTATAACAAGTTGAACGAGGATGAGGAAGCCGCGAAAGCTCTCAGGCAAGCGGCCAAGTTGAAGGCCGAAGACACAGAATATCAGACCGAGTTCGGAGCGATCTTAGTTAAGCTTGCACAATATCGTGAAGCGATCTCCCCGCTGAAGAAAGCGCTCGAACTCGATCCCGAAAACTCTCGGGCGATGAATCTTCTGGAAGATGCCGAAGCCGGCCGGCGCCGCATCGACTTCGTCCCCGTGAATAAGGACGCGAATAAGAACACGAACGTGAATGCCAACAGGGCCACGTCAAATACGGCGACCGCGCCGGCAACAGCCACTAATACGTCAAGGCCCGAAGCAAAAACTCCACCTCCACCTCCGCGGCCGGCTCCGACCAAGTCAAACTAGGCCTATCCAGGTGTTTCATTTTTGCACACGCTCTCGCGAACGTGTGCCAACTTGACATACTTCGACCAGCATCGCATTATCTGCTACACGCCTATGACGAAACCCGCCGCAACCTCAGAATCGACCGATCCGCAAACGCTTTCACTCGATCGCAAGATCCAGATGCATGAAGCGCGCGAGGGCATCATCGACCGGCTCGCCCGCGATCTGCCGACGAGCATCGACCTCGAACGCTTCCTGAATGTGATCGTCTCCGAACTCGGCCGAATGCTGCAGGCGGACCGCTGCGACGTGCTGCAGCTCGTCGAAGGAAAAGAGCTCCGCATCAGCCACGAATGGCGAAAGGACAAAAAGGTTCCTTCTAGCCTCGGCACCGTTATCCCGATCGACGCGAAGAAACTCGGCGAGCGGCTCGACATCACCAAACCGATCCAGGTCAGCGACACAAAGACCACGAAAGACGCCACGCTTAAGTTCTTCGCGAAGGCTCTTGAGACGCGCTCGCTGTTGATCATCCCGATAATCATGAACGGCGACGTGATCGGGCTGATCGGGCTGCACGATACCAAGAAGCCTCGCGTATGGTTGGACGACGAGATCACATTTCTCGAATCCATCGGCCGCCAACTCGCGATCGGCTATCAGTACACGAGCCTCTTTACAGCACAGGAGCAGGAATCGAAGCGGACCAACGCGCTACTGCAGATCGCCAACACGCTGAACTCACATTCCGATTTCAACGAGGTCTCCGAGACCGCGCTTGAGCAGGCGATCGGGCTCGTAGGGGCTGACTACGGCGCTCTCGGCGTGCTCGACGACACGGGAAAGAAGATCACGCTTGTGTCGTTCAAGTCGGCTGAGGGTAAACAGCCCGGCCGTCTGCTGAAGATGGTCGATTCGCACGGAAAGTCGTTGAAGGTCGATACGTTTCAGGCCGTCAGCGACTTGATCCGCGATGGCAAGACGATCTCGCTTACCGATTCACAGCTTCCGCTTCCGATCCGGCTGATCTTTAACACGACACTCGGCGGCAAAGCGGCGCTTGTTGCGCCGGTCCGCGTCGGCGGCCATCCGTTCGGCTTGCTCGGATTCGTTTGGAGCAAGGCGACTAGCTTCGATTCGCACGACATCGCCCTTGTCGAAGGCATTGCTGACCAGATCGGCACGGCTCTCGAACGCGATCAGCTCTCGGCCGAAATAATGCGGCTCAAGACTGAGCTGGTGCAGAAACAAAGTGAGATCGTCGGCCAGGCAGAGCCGATCCGGCGCTCGATCGAGCTTGCGCTGAACGTCGCAAATACGAACACGACCGTCCTTATCCAGGGCGAATCGGGCACCGGCAAGGAGCTGCTCGCGAACCTCATCCACTTCAACTCGGGCCGTGAGAACAAGCCTTATATCAAGATAAACTGCGGAGCGATCCCGGAATCTTTGCTCGAATCGGAACTCTTCGGCCATGAGAAAGGATCGTTTACAGACGCTCGCGGCCAGCGGATCGGGCGGTTCGAAGAGGCCGACGGCGGGACACTTTTCTTAGACGAGATCGGCGAGATGTCGATGCAGGCGCAAGTTCGGCTGCTCCGCGTGCTTCAGGATGGGGAGTTCACCCGAGTCGGCGGCAACGACGTCGTCAGGAGCGATGTTCGGGTGATCGCCGCGACGAACGTCGATCTGCTGAAGGCTTCGGATGAAGGTAGGTTTCGTAAGGATCTCTACTTCCGGCTTTCGGTGTTCCCGATCACGCTTGCACCGCTTCGCGAACGCGTCGAGGACATTCATATCCTCGTATTCCACTTCCTGGAACGCTACAAGGAAAAGACCGGTCGCTTCATTTCAGGGATATCGAAAGACGCCCTGCGCGCGATGGTCAGTTATGATTGGCCCGGCAACGTACGAGAGCTTGAGAACGCGATCGAGCGGGCCGTGATCATCGCATCGGGCCGGCAGATCGAACTGGCCGACCTGCCCGATGCGATCGCCAAACGTGCTCTCGACGAGCTATCGCACTTACGGCAGGAACGTGCACGCGCATCATCCGAAGGACGATTCATTGGGCTCAACATCGAACTGCCCTCCTCAATGGACGAGATCGAGAAACAGGTGATCGAAGCGACGCTTGATTATACGAAGGGTGACAAGTCCACGGCCGCCCGGCTGCTCAACATTGGCCGGCGTACTCTTTACCGGAAGCTAGAGGATTACGACATCAAGACCGGCGAACCGGACTCGTGAAAGTTGCTAAGTTCCACTAAAGTCTTGTATCTTACGACTTAGAGATCATGAGCCTTTCATCTATCGACATACAGCCGCTCGCAGTTGACGTCTCGTGCAATAACGAATCGCTGAGCGTCGCGCTCGCGGATGGCCGCATGATCCGCGTCCCGCTCGAATGGTATCCGCGGCTGGTCGATGCGACGCCGAAAGACCGCAACAACTGGCAATTGATCGGCGGCGGACTCGGCATTCATTGGGAAGATCTCGATGAGGACGTGACCGTTGAGAGCCTCCTGAGACTTCGCTAGCTTCCTATTTCTCCACTATAATTCGATCTACATGTCCGGCGCTTCAAATGACTGGCTCATTATCGGTGTATTCTTTGCGGCTTTCCTGGCGGCGACGGTCGGCGAGATCTATTGGCTGACGCAAAGGCTGAAAGTCCCGCTAAAGAAATCGCTCACCACCGTATTTCTCTCGAACTTTGTAACCATCACGCTCGGGTTCTTTGTCTCCTTCATCATTTTCGGAATTCTTTTCGCCGTCGCATGGGATGAAAATACTGAGATGCGAGGCGGCGAAGCTGGGATGTGGACAGCGCTGATCGCCGCGCTCGGATTTCCCGTTCTGCTGATGGCGGCGATGAAGCGTCTGCTGATCGCAGGCCTTCGGATGTCCGAGGTCGCTCGGCCCATCCCGTACGCAATCGTTTCAACACTTATCTTCTTCGCTGCGGTCTTCGGACTGCCCGCGATCTTTCTCGCATTCCGATGAACGTCGTCATCGGCACCGCCGGCCACATCGATCACGGCAAGACGGCCCTCGTCAAAGCGCTGACGGGCATCGACGCCGACCGGCTTCCCGAAGAAAAGAAACGCGGCATCACCATCGACATCGGTTTCGCCGAACTAGACCTTGGCGACGTGCATGCTTCGTTCGTCGACGTTCCCGGCCACGAGCGATTCGTGAAGAATATGCTCGCTGGGGCGAGCGGCATCGACATCGTGATGCTCGTCGTCGCCGCGGACGAAGGCGTGATGCCGCAGACGCGTGAGCACTTCAACATCTGCCGCCTCCTCGGACTCGACCGCGGGATCGTCGTGATCACGAAAGCGGACCTTGCCGATGAAGAAACACTTGACCTTGTAAAACTCGAAATTGCCGAATTGGTCAAGGACTCGTTTCTACAGGACTCGACGGTTGTTGTTACAAGCTCAGCCAACGGTATAGGCCTCGATGATGCAAAGGCCGCGATCCGCGAAGCTGCATCCGCCATTCAGCGGGCCGAAGACACCCGTCACGCCTTTCTACCTATCGATCGCAGCTTCTCGGTCAAAGGCCACGGAGCGGTCGCTACCGGAACGCTGCACCACGGCGAGATCGCCGCCGACTCGTCGGTTGAGATCCTCCCGCAAAAAGCCGCGGTCCGCATTCGCGGCACCCAGTCCCACGGGCGCACGTCAGAAAAAGGAGCGGCGGGCAATCGTGTCGCCGTAAACCTCGGCGGCATCGATCATTCTTCGATCGAACGCGGAATGGTGCTGGCGGACAAGGGTGTATTCGAGCCTACACAGGCGATCAACGCGGAGATAGAATTGCTCGCCGACGCCGCCAGGCCGTTGCGATCTCGTCAGCGTGTGCGTGTCCACATCGCCACCGCCGAAATATTGGCTCGCGTTACGGTCCTGAACGATTCCGGCGAGGTCGCACTGGGCGAGACCGACCTGATTCACCTCAGGCTGGAATCACCGACCGTAGCCGTTCACGGGACACGGCTGATCATCCGGTCTTATTCGCCGCAGGAAACGATCGCGGGCGGTCGTGTGCTCGACCCGTTTGCGACTCGACATAGACGTAAGGGATTCGCGAACGCCCGGTCGTTCCTTTCCGCCATTGCCGACCCGGACGTCTCAAGGGCAGATCTGTTATTTGCGTTTGTTACGCGCGCCGGAAAGATCGGCGTAACCCCCGCAGAACTCGCATCGCGAACCGGATGGCTGCCGGCGGTGATCTCGGCAGAAATGAAAACTCTTCTGGCAGATTCGGCTATCGTCGATGCCGGCGGGCGGTTCCTCTCGACGGCAGCGTTCGAAGCGCTTCGGCGGCGGCTGCTTACGACGATCAAGCGACATCATGAAGAGAATCCTCTCGCGCGCGGGGCTTCGAGAGAATCTCTGCGAAGCGGTATGTCGCCGGACGCATTTACTGCCGTGCTCGATTCGCTTGTCGCCTCCGGAACGCTGTCGATCGCGGGTGATTCGGTTTCACTTGCCGCGCGTAAGCAAACGCTCTCGCCGCAGGAGGAATCCGCCAAGCAGGCCATCACCGCGGCCCTCTCGAAAGCAGGCCTTGAGGTTCCCAAGATCGCGGACCTGTTGGACGACGTGGGCAGGTCATCCACGCTGACCACGGCACATGCCCGCAAGATACTCCAAACTCTCGTCGAAGCGCGTGAGGTCGTCAAAGTTTCCGAGGATCTTTATTTTTCGCGCAAAGCGATCGACGCTCTTATAACCAAACTCCGCGAAGCTGAACCGGCGGACCGGGTGATCGACGTCGCGAAATTCAAGGAGATATCCGGCGTCTCGCGAAAGTATGCTATACCTCTTCTTGAATATTTCGACCGCGAAAAGATAACGATGAGGACCGGCGACAAACGCGTGATCCGATGAAGAAATTCCTGACCGCCAGATGGCAAGACCTGATAATGGCCAACTACGAGGTCGATCCGTCACTGCTTGAGTCGCGGCTTC
>Ga0307505_10001298_pt1 | contig 20804 bp, 22 predicted proteins | sample 23_S_MG_FD_202183 | JGI IMG/M metagenome (GOLD analysis project Ga0307505, IMG submission 202183) | Soil microbial communities from Populus trichocarpa stands in riparian zone in the Pacific Northwest, United States - 23_S | ecosystem: Environmental > Terrestrial > Soil > Riparian zone > Trees...
GCCATGTCCGACAAGAAGGGCTGGACCGTGCAGACGATCAACAGGTTTGGTGCTTCGCGCGTGATGGCGGCTTTGCCATCGTGACCAAGGATTCCGACTTCCAGGAAGAAGCCAGATCGCGGGCTCCAGGCCTCACGTGATCTGGATTCGCCGCGGCAACTGCTCGACCGCGCAGGTCGAGCAACTGTTGCGCGCCAACGCGGCTCGCATCGGCGATCTGGAACGGCAGGAGCACGCAGGCTTTCTGGTGTTGCTTTAGGCCGGGCGACTCGAACGTCGCCCAGCCCCCGGCCGCGTCCGATCGGCCAGCAGGCAGGCGTCGAGGCCGCGTCGGATTCAAAGACGATGTTCCGGCCGCCGACATAGCCCGGCTCGCGCAAGGCCTTGTGGAAGGCCGCTTCCGGATCGGGCCGTTGCGGTTCCGGTGGCGCGCCGAAGGACGGCACACCCACGCGGGCGGGTCGCGCGGGCTGCAACCGTACCGGCGCCGCCAGGGCTGCGGCCAATCTGCTGGATTTCAGGACGAACGCAAGCGCCGAATCGATGCCTCGTGCTACTGTGTCTTACGGACTGCCTGCGGAGAATCCAGATGGCCTCGACCATCACCATTCGTCTTGAAGAGACCCTGCAAACGCGGCTTGCGCGGCTGTCCGCTGCTACCGGCCGGACGCGCAGCGATCTGGTACGTGAAGCGCTCGAGCGCCAGCTGGCGCTGATCGAATTTGCCAGCGCACGACGCAAGACACGGGCCTTCGCGGAACGCGTCGGCTGGCTTACCGACGAGGACGTGTTCGACGCCATCTCGTGAGGGTCTTTCTCGATACCCACGTGCTGATCGCCGCGTTTGCGGCGCGCGGCTTGTGTGCCGACGTGTTCCGCCTGGCCACCACCGATTACACCGTGCTGATTGGCGCACCCGTGGTGATCGATTCGGCCGGCAGCACCGGCAAGCGTTCCGGCCGGCCTTGGGCGAAGCCCTATTCGATGTCGAGGTACAGCCTGCGCACGCAGTCATCGCGGCGTCATAGCCCGCGCGACGATGGCGCTGCACAGGCCGCGGCGCTTCATCGCACGATCTCTTGCGACGCCTCCAGCAAGGTCGGCGGCAGGCTCAGCCCCAGCGCTGCGGCTGCGCGCAGGTTGACCACCTGTTGAAATTGGTCGGGCAGGCTGAGTGCCAGATCGCCGGCACGCGCGCCTTTCAGGATCTTGTCGACGAAGACCGCGGCACGCAGATAGAAGTCGCGCACGTCGGGGCCATAGGCCATCAACCCCCCCGCCTGCGCGAACTCGGCAAAGGGCGAGATCGCGGGCAGCCGCTGCCGCATGCAGAACTCGGCAATCGCCTTCGAACGCGCGCGCACCAGCGGCGACGACAGCAGCAGCAGCGCATCGGGGTCGCGCCGCATGCCGCCGGCGAGTTCCTGCTCGAACTCGCCCTCGTCGCGCACCACCAGCGTGTCGACCTGGAACTGCAGCCTGCCCGCCGCGGTCTTGGCGGCGGCCAGCTGCCACGGGCCGGTGCTCGAATCCCACAGCAGGTTGACCTTCTGCGCCTTCGGCAGCACCTCGCGCAGCAGCTCGAACCACCGGCCGGTGATCGCCGGCTGGTCGAGGAATAGCCCGGTGACGTTGGTGCGCGGGTGCTCCAGCGAGCGCACCAGCCCGCTGCGCAAGGGGTCGGTCTCCAGGTCGAGCGCGACGATCGGCACGCTGCTGGTGGCATGCACCGCGGCATCCAGCGCCGCCGGCCCGGCGCAGAACAGCACGGCCGGCCTCAGCCTCGCCAGGTGGCGCGCCAGGCCCGGCAGGTCGCGCGGGTTGCCGTCGGCCGAGCGGAACGCGAAGGCCACGTCCTGCCCTTCGACGAAGCCCAGCTCGCGCAGGCCCTGGCGCAGGTAGTCCAGCGGGTGCACGCCGGTGGACACCAGCACGGCGACCAGCGGCACCGACGCGGACTGCGCCCGCGCGGGCCGCGTCAGCGCGGCGAGCAGCAGGGCGCCGAGCCAGCGGCGCCGCGGCATCACGGCCAGCGAGGCGCGGCCCCGGTACGGGGCGTCGCGCGGCAGGGCGAAGCGCTTCGACGACGGGTTCATGCCCTCTCCCCAGTGCGGCGCGGCCCGCAGCCGGGCTTGCCGCACTGCGCGAAAGCGTACTCCCGCCGCAGCGCCGCCGCAAACCCCAGTGCTCGCGCCTCGTCAATCCGTAGGAGGCGGCGGCCGGCCGGCGGCGCCGAAACGCGCCTCGATGCGCCGCACGTCCTGCGACAGCCGCGCCGCCACCAGCCCGATCAGGTGGAAGCCGAAGGACGGGTTCTGGTGGTACAGCTGCTTCAGCGTCACCTCGTCGATCATCAGCACGCTGCAGTCGCCGACACAGCGCGCGCTGAGCGTGCGCCGCCGGTCGGGCGCGAAGAAGGCGATCTCGCCGAAGATCTTGCCCGGCTCCAGCCGCAGGCCGATCTCGCTGAGCTCGATCTCCCCTTCGACCAGGCAATACAGATGGTCGGCCGGGTCGCCCTTGCGGAACAGCACGGTGCCGGCCTTCAGCCTGCGCGCCTTCATGTACGGGCGCAGCCACAGCCCGCTCAGGTCGCCGGCCGCCTCGGCCGCGCGCACGCGGCGCGTCAGCCGCATCATCTGGCGCGCGCGGTAGACGTTGATCGGCAGCAGCACCGCCGATACGAACAGCGTCAGGTATTGCGGATACAGCGCGCCGAAGATCAGGAAGCCGACGTTGCCGGCCACCGCCAGCCAGCGCAGCGGGATCATCGTCCTGACGAAGGCCGCGCCGATGACGAAGGACGCCGCCAGGCCGCCGGCCAGGTAGGCGACCAGTTCGCGCGGCGAGGCCAGCACCGCCTGCACCTGGGCCTGCACCAGCGTCAGCAGTTCGGCCATCGACATGGCGGTCCTCCCGTGGGCGACGGCATCGCTTGGCGGCGCGGCCATTCTGCGCCAGCCATGAAGTCGATGGGTTAAGGTTGTGCACCACTCGTCATCAGGATGTGCCATGCCCCCAGCCACCGACCTTGCCGACTGCAGTGCCACCGAACTGCTGCAGCTGTACCGCAGCCGCCAGGCCTCGCCGATGGAGGCCACGCGCGCGGTGCTGGCGCGCATTCGCAAGCTCAACCCGGTGCTCAACGCCTTCTGCCACCTGGCGCCCGACGAGGCGCTGGCCTCGGCGCAGGCCAGCGAGGCGCGCTGGCACGAGGGCCGGCCGATGGGCGTGCTCGACGGCGTGCCCGCCTCGATCAAGGACCTGATCCTCACCAAGGGCTGGCCCACCTTGCGCGGCAGCCGCACCGTCGACCCGAAGCAGACCTGGGACGTGGACGCGCCGGCCACCGCGCGGCTGCGCGAGGCCGGCGCGGTGCTGCTGGGCAAGACGACGACGCCGGAATTCGGTTGCAAGGGCGAGACCAATTCGCCGCTGACCGGCATCAGCCGCAACCCCTGGGACCCGGGCAAGACGCCGGGCGGCTCCTCCGGCGGCACCGCCGCAGCCGTGGCCTCCGGCATGGGGCCGCTGTCGGTGGGCACCGATGGCGCCGGCTCGGTGCGCATCCCGGCCGCCTTCTGCGGCAACTTCGGCCTGAAGCCCAGCTTCGGCCGCGTGCCGGCCTATCCGCTGTCGCCGATGGGCACGGTGGCGCACCTGGGCCCGCACACGATGAGCGTGCGCGATGCGGCGCTGATGATGAACGTGCTCAAGCAGCCGGACGCGCGCGACTGGACTTCGCTGCCACCGGACGACACCGACTACCTCGCGGACCTGGATCGCGGCATCCGCGGCCTGAAGATCGCGTACTCGCCTGCGCTGGGTTTCGCCACGAATGTGCATCCGGAAGTCGCCGCCGCGGTGCAGACCGCGGTGCAGCAACTGCAGGACGCCGGCGCGATCGTCGAACAGGTGGACCCGGGCATCGACGACCCGCTGCCCATCACCATCGGCCTGTGGTTCGTCGGCGCCTGGGCGATCTGGAACACGCTGAACGCCGAACAGCAGGCACTGGCCGACCCGGACTTCGCCAGCGAAGCCAAGCAGGGCTCAAAGTACAGCGTGCTCGAGTTGCACCGCCTGACGCTGGCGCGCGGCGCCCTGGGTGCGCACATGCGTCAGTTCATGCAGCGCCACGACCTGCTGGTCACGCCGGCGGTGGCGGTGCCGGCCTTCGATGCACGACCACCCGCCAGCGTGCCGATGACGCCGCAGAGCATGCTCGGCTGGACGCCGTTTTCCTACCCCTTCAACCTGACGCAGCAGCCGGCCTGCACCATCCCCTGCGGGCTGACGAAGGCCGGCCTGCCGATCGGGTTGCAGTTCGTCGGCCCGATGTTCGGCGATGCGCTGGTGCTGCGCGCGGCGCGTGCCTACGAAATGCTGCGGCCGATCCCGCGGCCGAAGCTGGACTTCTGACTACTCGCCGGCGCCCTGGGCCGCGTGGCCCTCGGCGCGCCAGCGCAGCATGCCGCCGCGCAGGTTGGCGACCTCGCCGAATCCGGCCTTGCCGAGCATCGCCGCAGCGCGTGCCGAACGCGCACCGGAACGGCACACGGTGACGATCGGCCGGTCGCGCGGCAACTCGGCCAGCCGGCCCTCCAGCTCGCCCAGCGGCACGAGCAGCGCGCCATCGATGTGGCCCAGGCCGTGGCTGAACTCCTCGGGCTCGCGTACGTCCACCACCTGCACGCGCGGCGCCACGTCGGCCAGCGCATGCGGCGTGATCTCCCACAGCCCGGCGATGCTGAAGTCCAGCGGCGCCCAGCCCGGGTCGGCCGGCATCTGCACGTCGCCTTCGGGCCGGCCGCAGCGCAGGTTGGCAGGCACCGCCAGGTCCATCTTCTTCGGGTGCGGCAGGCCCAGGTGCTGCATGAAGCCGGCGAAGTCGGCCTCGGCCACGTCGCCGCCCAGCCGCGGGTTGAAGCGCCGCTCCTCGCCGATGCTGCTGACGCCCATGCCGTTGTAGTCGTGGCCCGGATACACCAGGCACTCGGCCGGCAAGGTGAACAGCTGCATGTGCACCGATCGGTACAGCGATGCGGCGCTGCCCTGCTGGAAGTCGGTGCGGCCGCAGCCGCGGATCAGCAGGCAGTCGCCGCTGAAGACGCGCGATTCGTCGTCGAGCACATAGCTCAGGCAGCCATCGGTGTGGCCGGGCGTGGCGCGCACCTGCAGTTGTCGCGAGCCGAAGGCCACATGCTCGCCGTGTTGCAGCAGCCGGTCGGCGCCGCTGGCGCCGCCATCGGCCGACAGCGCGATCTTGCTGCCCAGCCGCTGGCGCAGCAGCCAGGCGCCGGTGACATGGTCGGCATGCACGTGCGTCTCCAGCGTCCACTTCAGTGTCAGACCCAGCTCGCGGATCAAGGTCTGATCGCGGCGCAGCTGCTCGAACACCGGGTCGATGATGACGGCCTCGCCGCTGTCCCTGTCGCCGAGCAGATAGGTCCAGGTGGACGAGTTGGGATCGAAGAGCGGGCGGAAGATCAGCATCGTCGTCTCCTTCGTCGGCGGCCGGGCCGGACCGCCGTTGTACTCGATTGCACCAATGCCGCTCGGGCGCGCCCGCTGGCACACTGCGCCGCATCCCGAACCCGCCACAGGAGACATGACCATGCAAACGACCCCTTCGCGCACCTTGTTGTCCGCTGCCTGCCTGGCGTCGCTGCTGGCGCTGGCCGCACCGGCCCAGGCGCAGCAGGCACTGCGCCTGATGACCGGCCCGCAGGGCGGCGTGTGGGTGCCGCTCGGCGGTTCGATGAAGAACATGTGGGAGAAGGCCATCCCCGGGCTGCAGGTCCAGCCGCTGCCCGGTGCCGGCATCGCCAACATCCGCGGCATCGACGAAGGCAAGGCCGACATCGGCTTCGGCAACAGCATCACCTCGGTGGACGGCATCAACGGCGCGCCGCCCTACCCGCAGAAGGTCACCAAGGTGTGCCAGGTGGCCAACCTGTACCCGCAGTACTTCCAGATGGTGGCGCTGGCCAATGCCGGCGTGAACAGCGTCGCCGACATGAAGGGCAAGACCATCGCGGTGCAGCCCAAGGGCAACACGGCCGAGGCCATCTCGGCGCACATCCTCAAGTCGGTGGGCCTGAGCTACGACAGCGCCAAGGTCAGCTTCGTCAACAGCTACACCGATGCCGCGTCGATGCTGAAGGACGGCCACGCGCAGGTGTTCACGCTGGGCACCACCATTCCGGCCTCGTCGGTGATGGACGTGGCCGCCGGCCGCGACATCAAGCTGGTGCCGGTGAACGACGAGATCGTCGGCGCGATGCAGAAGATCAACGCCGGCTACACCAAGGGCACGATCAAGGCCGGCACCTACCCGAAGCAGGACAAGGACGTCGACGCCATCGTCTACTCGGCGCACCTGGTCGCCGCCTGCGCGCTGCCGGACGACACGGTCTACGGCATGCTGAAGGCGATGGTCGCCAACCTGCCCGACATGGTGGCCATCAACAAGGCGATGGACGGGCTGACGCCGAAGATGATGGCGCTGGACATCGGCGTGCCCTTCCACCCGGGCGCGGTGAAGTTCTACAAGGAAGTGGGCGCGATGTAGCCGCCGGCACGGCAAGGCACTTCGAACACGCGCAGCAGGACGCAGCCTGAACTCCGCCACTCGCTGGCTGGCCGGCACCATTGCCGTGGCCATGTCGCTGTACCACATGTGGGCCACGGCGATGGCCCCGCCGGAGGCGTTGATCTTCCGCGGCAGCCACCTGCTGTTCGCGCTGGTGCTGGTGTACCTGCTGTATCCGGTGGCGGTGCGCGCCGACGGCCAGCGGCGCTGGTGGGGCATCGACGCGCTGCTGATCCTGGCCAGCGTGGCGGTGGTGGGGCACGTCTTCATCACCTACCAGCAGATCACCAATCGCATCATCTACATCGACGACCTCACGCTCACCGACCAGGTGATGGCGGTGCTGGCGGTGCTGCTGGTGCTGGACGCGACGCGGCGCGTCATCGGCTGGGCGCTGCCGATCACGGCGATGCTGTTCCTGGCCTACGCGCTGTTCGGCACCGACATCAAGCTGCAGGTGCTGCTCGAGCAGATGTACCTGTCCACCGAGGGCATCTTCGGCTCGACCTTGGGCGTGTCGGCGACCTACGTGATCGTCTTCGTGATGTTCGGCAACTTCATGGAGAAGTCGGGCACCGGCCGGCTGTTCATGGATTTCGCGCTGGCCCTCACCGGGCACACCGCCGGCGGGCCGGGCAAGGTGGCGGTGGTCAGCTCCAGCCTGTTCGGCACCATCTCCGGCAGCGCGGTGGCCAACGTCATGGTCGACGGGCCGATCACCATCCCGCTGATGAAGCGCACCGGCTTCAAGCCGGCCTTTGCCGCCGGCGTCGAGGCCACCGCCTCCACCGGCGGGCAGATCATGCCGCCGATCATGGGCGCGGCCGCCTTCGTGATGGCCGAGTACCTGGCGGTGAGCTATTTCCAGGTGACGCTGTGGGCCTGGATCCCGGCGCTGCTGTTCTACGTGGCGGTGTTCGCGGCCGTGCACTTCCATTCCAAGCGCGTCGGGCTGATGGGGCTGCCGCGCGCCGAGCTGCCGCGCCTGGCGCTGGTGATGGTCGAACGCGGCCACTTGTTCATCCCCATCCTGATCGTGCTCGGCGGCATGGCCATGTCCTTCTCGGCGCCGCTGTGTGCGCTGGCCGGCGCGTTGAGCTGCCTGCCGGTGGCGCTGCTGCGCAAGACCACGCGCGAGGGCATCAGCTGGCGCACGGTGATCGACGCGCTGCAAGGCGGCGCCAAGGACGCGCTGTCGGTGGCCATGGCCTGCGCCTGCGCCGGCCTGGTCATCGGCACCATCTCGCTCACCGGGCTGGGCATCACCTTCACCCAGGTGGTCATCGCGCTGGCGCAGAACAGCCTGCTGCTCGCGCTGATCCTCACCGCGATGGCCGGCATCGTGCTCGGCATGGGCATGCCGACCACGCCGGCCTACATCGTGATGGTCTCGCTGCTGGTGCCCGCGCTGGTCAAGCTGGGCGTGGCCACGCCGGCGGCCCACATGTTCGCGCTGTACTTCGCGGTGCTGTCGGCGATCACGCCGCCGGTGGCGCTGGCGGTGTTTGCCGCCGCCGGCCTGGCCAAGGCCGGGATGTGGGATTCGGGCTGGCAGGCGGTGCGCATCGGCGCGGCCGGCTTCATCGTGCCCTTCATGTTCGTCTACGACCCGGCGCTGCTGATGATCGGCTCGTGGACCGAGGTGCTGCCCGCCGTGGTCAGCGCCACGTTCGGCTGCATACTGCTGGCCGCCGGCCTGTTCGGCTACCTGCTGCGCGAGTGCAGCGGCTGGCAGCGCGTGGCGCTGATCGCCACCGCGCTGCTGCTGATCAAACCCGGCTGGGCCACCGACCTGGCCGGCCTGGCGCTGCTGGCGCTGGTGCTGGGCACACAATGGCTGCAACGCTCGCGCGAGCTGCAAGTCAACCGAATCTGAATCCATGAAGATCGATGCCGTACTGTGGGACTTCGGCGGGGTGATCCTGTCCAGCCCCTTCGAGGCCTTCAACCGCTACGAGGCGCAACTCGGCCTGCCGCGCGACTTCATCCGCCGGATCAACGCCGTCGACCCCGACCACAACGCCTGGGCGCAGATGGAGCGCGGCGAGATCGGCATGGAGCGCTTCGCCGAACTGTTCGAGGCCGAGGCGCGCGCGCTCGGCGGCGAGCTGTCGGGCCGCACGGTCATCGAACTGATCAGCGGCCAGGTGCGGCCAGAGATGGTCGAGGCGCTGCAGCGCGTGCGCCAGCGCTACCGCACCGCCTGCATCACCAACAACATGCCCGCCGGCCACGGGCCGTCGATGACGCGCTCGGCCGAGAGCGCGGCGCAGGTGGCGCAGATCATGGCGCTGTTCGAACACGTGGTCGAATCGAGCAAGCTCAACATGCGCAAGCCCGACCCGCGCATCTACCGCCATGCCTGCGAGCTGCTGGGCGTGGCGCCCGAAACCTGCGTCTACCTCGACGACCTGGGCATCAACCTGAAACCGGCAAGGGCCATGGGCATGGCGACGATCAAGGTCGAGAGCGCCGCGCAGGCGCTGGACGAGCTGGAAGCGCTGCTCGGCATGCCGCTGCGCTGAGCCGCATTCGGGCGGTACGGCCCCAACCGGCCCGGCCACCAACATGATCCGGCGCCGCTGTTGCGCCCGCGGGGTCGAAGGAGACAACGGACATGCATGACTACCTCATCATCGGCGGCGGTTCGGCCGGCAGTGTGCTGGCCGGTCGGCTCAGCGAAGACCCGTCGGTCAACGTCTGCCTGCTCGAGGCCGGCCCCGTCGACAAGAGCGTGCTGATCCACTGCCCGGCCGGGCTGGCGCTGCTGGCCAAGAACGGCCAGGCCAACTGGGCCTTCGACACCGTGCCGCAAGCCGGCATGAACGGCCGCACCGGTTACCAGCCGCGCGGCAAGGTGCTGGGCGGATCGAGTTCGATCAACGCGATGATCTACATCCGCGGCCAGCAACAGGACTACGACGACTGGGCCGCCGCCGGCAACCCCGGCTGGGCCTGGGCCGACGTGCTGCCGTACTTCAAGAAGTCCGAGCACAACGAGCGCGGCGGCGATGCCTGGCACGGCAGCGGCGGCCCGCTCAACGTGATGGACCTGCGCAGCCCGAACCGTTTCGGTCCGCTGTTCGTCGAGGCCGCCCGGCAGGCCGGCCAGCCGCTGAACACCGACTTCAATGCCGCCACGCAGGAAGGCGTGGGCATGTACCAGGTGACGCACAAGAACGGCGAGCGCTTCAGCGCCGCCAAGGGCTACCTGACGCCGCACCTCGGACGCTCCAACCTGAAGGTGATGACCGGCGCGCACACCACCCGCATCCTGATGGAAGGCAAGCGCGCGGTGGGCGTGGAAGTGCGTGTCGGCGGCCAGCTGCAGCAGTTGCAGGCGCGGCGCGAGGTGCTGGTCTGCGCCGGTGCGCTGCAGTCGCCGCAGATCCTGATGTTGTCGGGCATCGGCCCGAGGGCGCAGCTGCAGCAGCACGGTGTGGCGGTGGTGCATGACGCGCCTGGCGTGGGCGCAAACCTGCACGACCACTACGACGCGGTGCTCGGTTACGACGCGCCGCAGCTGACCGATCTGTTCGGCCTGTCGCTGACCGGTGCCGTCAATGCCATCAAGGGCATCCTCGAATGGCGCCGTTCGCGCAGCGGCATGCTGACCACCAACTTTGCCGAGGCCGGCGGCTTCTGCCGCAGCCAGCCGCAGGAAACCCGGCCCGACCTGCAGTTGCACTTCGTCATCGGCAAGCTGGTCGACCACGGCCGCAAGACGCAGTTCGGCCACGGTTATTCATGCCACGTCTGCGTGCTGCGGCCGAAGAGCCGAGGCAGCGTCGGCCTGGCCAGCGCCGACCCGATGGCCGCGCCGCGCATCGACCCCAACTTCCTGGCCGATCGCGACGATGTCGAGCGCCTGGTGCGCGGCTTCAAGCTGATGCGCCAGATCCTGTCGCAGCCTGCGCTGGCCAGGTTCGGGGCGCGTGAACTGCCCAGCTCGGCCGGGGCCTTGAGCGATGCGCAGATCGAGCAGTACCTGCGCGACAACGGCGACACCATCTACCACCCGGTGGGCAGCTGCCGCATGGGCCCGGGCGCGATGGACCCGCTGGACCACGAGCTGCGCGTCAAGGGCGTGGCGGGACTGCGCGTGGTCGACGCGTCGGTGATGCCGCAGGTGGTCAGCGGTAACACCAACGCACCGACGATCATGATCGCCGAGAAGGCGGCCGACCTGATCAAGGCCGCGGCAAGACCGCTTTCGGTCAAGGTGGAGTCCGGCGTGGCATCCTCGCGCCATGAAACTGTCGGTCCTTGACCAATCGATCTCCCTCGCCGGCGCCAGCGAGGACGCGGCCATCCGCGACACGCTGGAGCTGGCGGTGCACTGCGAGCAGCTCGGCTACCACCGCTTCTGGCTCAGCGAGCACCACAGCCTGCCCACCATCGTCGGCACCGCGCCCGAGATCCTGATGGCCGCGGTGGCTGCGCGCACCACGCGCATCCGCATCGGCAGCGCCGGCGTGATGCTGCCGCACTACGCGGCGCTGAAGGTGGCCGAACAATTCCGCGTGCTGGAAGCGCTGGCGCCCGGGCGCATCGACCTGGGCGTGGGCCGCGCGCCCGGCGCCGACATGCGCACCGCGCAGCTGCTCAACCCCGACGCCTACCGCGCGGCGGAAGACTTCCCGCAGCAGATCCGCGACCTGCAGTGGTGGACGGCAGGCGAGGCGCACCACGGCGTGATCGCGCACCCGCGCGGGCCGCAGCTGCCGCAGATCTGGGTGCTGGGCAGTTCGGACTACGGCGCGCAGCTGGCGGCGCATTTCGGACTGCCTTATGCCTTTGCCTACTTCTTCACCGACGGCCAGGGTTGCGAACAGGCGCTGGAGTTGTATCGCACGCTGTACAAGCCCAGCGAGCGCCACCCCACACCGCAAGCGACGATCTGCGTCTGGGCGCTGGCTGCCGACAGCGAGGCCGAAGCGACGCACCATGCGCTGAGCCGCGAGCGCTGGCGCGTCGACCGCATGCGCGGCCAGCTCGGGCCGCTGCAGCGGCCCGACGATATCGCCGCGCGCGGTTTCACGGCCGACGAGCAGGCCATCGTCGATGCCGCGCGCAGCAAGGCGCTGGTCGGCAGTGCCGCGCAGGTGGGCGCGAAGATGCGCGCATTGGCCGCCTCGCTGGGCCTGGACGAGCTGGTGGTCAACACCTGGGCGCACGACCCGGCGGTGCGGCGCCATTCCTACGCGCTGCTGGCGCATGAGTTTGCGCTGGCATGACGACCCTCGACTTCGTGCTGCGCGGCGACCACATCACGCTGGACGCGCTGCTCAAGGCCACCGGGCTGGCCGGCAGCGGCGGGCGTGCGAAGGCCCTGGTGGCCGCCGGCAAGGTGCAGGTCGACGGCCAGCAGGAACTGCGCAAGACGTGCAAACTGAGCGCCGGCCAGGTGGTGCAGTTCGGCAATACTCGGATCCGCATCGCCGCGGCGCCCGGCAGCGCCTGAGTACCTGCAATGCCCTGGGGTCTTGTACGGCGGAACTTCGTGGGCTGTCACAATTCGAAGGCTCGCATCGATGAACATAACTCTGGAGAAGGATTCGCAATGAAGAACCTGTTTTTCGCAGCCGCCGTCGTGGTGGCCTCGGCGCTGGCCGTGGCGCCGTCGGTGTCCGACGCAAAGCGATTCGGCGGCGGATCGTCCAGCGGCATGCAGCGCAGCATGCCCTCCGCCGCGCCCAAGGCGCCGGCAGCCCCGCAGCAGGCCGCTCCCGCCGCAATGCCCGGGGCTGCCGCCGCGCCTGGGGCAGCTGCCGCCAAGCGCAGCTGGATGGGCCCGATCGCCGGCCTCGCCGCCGGCCTGGGCATCGCCGCGCTGATGAGTCATCTGGGCCTGGGCGAAGCCTTCGGCAACTTCCTGATGCTGGCGCTGCTGGCGCTGGCGGCGGTGTTCGCCATCCGCTTCTTCATGCGCCGTGCCGGCGGACAGGGCGCGCAGCGCGAGCAGCTGGCCCCGGCCGGTGCGCCGCCGGTGGCGCCGAGCTGGGACAGAGCCGCCGCAGCGCCGCTGATGGCACGCAGCAACGTGGCCGATGGCGCCGTGTCGGCCGATGGCTCGGCGCGGCTGGCGCCGATGCCGGGCTCGACGCTCGCTTCGGTGGTGCCGAGCAACCTGCCGTCGGACTTCGACGCCGAGGGTTTCTCGCGCGTGGCGAAGATGATCTTCATCCGCATGCAGGCCGCCAACGACACCGGTGACCTGAACGACCTGCGCAGCTTCACCACGCCGGAGATGTTCGCGGTGGCCAAGATGGAACTGCAGGACCGTGCCGGCAAGTCGCAGACCACCGACGTGGTGCATGTCGATGCCGAGGTGCTGGACCTGGCCAAGGAAGGCGAGCGCCAGGTGGTGAGCGTGCGTTTCCACGGCCAGATCCGCGAGGACCTGGACGCGCCGGTGGAAGACTTCGACGAGATCTGGCACCTGACGCGCTTCGGCGACAACCCGGGCTGGTCGATCGCCGGCATCCAGCAGCGCCACTGAGCCGCTGCTCCTTCCCTCGAAGCCCCGCCCCGTGCGGGGCTTCGCGCTTGTGGCGCGCCACAATGCGCCGCATGAAGATCGAACTGCAAGCTCCCGACCTGTCGCGCTGGGCCCGCGGCAACACCAGCACGCCCTACGTCTGGCGCTTCGATTCCGGCCGCCCCGGGCCGCAGGTGATGGTGCAGGCACTGACACACGGCAACGAGATCTGCGGCGCCATCGCGCTCGACGAGCTGCTGGGCGGCCAGGCGCAGTGGCAGCTGCAGCGCGGCAGCCTGACGCTGGCCTTCGGCAACATCGCCGCCTACGCCCGCTGGGACCCGGCCGACCCCGACTGCAGCCGCTACGTCGACGAGGACTTCAACCGCGTCTGGGCCGACGAGACGCTGTCCGGTGCGCGCGATTCGGTGGAACTGCGCCGTGCGCGCGAGCTGCGGCCCTTCGTCGATGCCGCCGAGTGGCTGCTGGACATCCATTCGATGCGCGAGCCCTGCGCGCCGCTGATGGTCTGCGGCACCACCGGCCGCGGCGGCGAAAAGGGCGCGGCGCTGTCGCGCCGGCTGCAGGTGCCGCAGCTGCTGCTCATCGACACCGGCCACCCCGCCGGGCTGCGTTTGATCGAACGCGGCGCCTTCGCCGACCCGTTGCATGCGCGCACCGCGGTGCTGATCGAATGCGGCCAGCACTGGGAGCGCGCCGCGGCCGACGTGGCGCGCGACACGCTGCTGCGCTTCCTGGGCCACAGCGGCGTGCTGGATGCGGGCTTCGTCGCGGCGCAGCTGCAGCAAGTGGGCCGTGCGCTGCCGCCGCGCCAGCGACTGCTGCGCGTCACCGAAGCGGTGGTCGCGCGCAGCACCGGCTTCCGCTTCGTGCGCGATTTCCGCGGGCTCGAGGTCATCGCCCGTGCCGGCGAGCTGATCGCCACCGACGGCGCGCACGAGTTCCGCGCGCCCTACGACGACACCGTGCTGGTGATGCCGGGCACCACCAACCTGAAGGCCGGCATGACCACGGTGCGGCTCGGCCGCTACGAAGGCTGAAGCGGCAGGCTCAGCGTCAGCTCCAGGCCCGGCTGCGCATTGCGGATGCGCAGCCGGCCGCCATGCGCCTGCGCCACCAGCCGGCACAGGTACAGCCCCAGGCCGACACCGCCGGTGCTGCGCTGCCGTGCGGCATCGGCGCGGTAGAAAGCTTCGCTCAGGCGCGCCAGCTGCGCCTCGTCCACGCCGGGGCCGAAGTCGCGCACGCTGAAACGCAATTGGCCGTCGGCCATGCGCGTCGTGATGCACGGCGGCGTCGCTGCCGCAGCGCCATGGCGCAGGGCGTTGTCGATCAGGTTGCGCAGCGCCAGCCGCAGCCGCACGGCGTCGAGCTCGGCCAGTGGCAGCGACTCGGCCAGATCCAGCCGCAGCACGGCTGAGGGGAACTGCTCGTCGACCACGGCGCGCACCAGCGCATTCAGGTCGAGGCGCTCGCGCTGCAAGGCGGCATGGCCGGCGGCCAGGCGTTCGCTTTCCAGCAGGTCGCTGATCAGGTCGCGCATCGTGCCCAGGTCGCGCAGCAGCGCGTCGCGCGAAGTGCCGGGTGCCACCAGCTCGGCATTGAGCCGCGCCCGCGTCAGCGGCGAGCGCAGCTCGTGGCTCACCGCCAGCAGCAGGCCGCGCTGGGCTTCGAGCCGGTCGCGGATCTCGCCGGCCATGGTGTTGACCTGCCCGGCCAGGTCGCCCAGCTCGTCGGCACGCCGCACCGGGATCGGCGGTTCGAACCGGCCCTGGCCGAAGCGCAGGGCGCCGGCGCGGATGTCGTCCAGCGGCCGGAACAGCCGGCGCACGTAGACGTAGGCCGCGGCCGTGGCCAGCAGCAGCGCCAGCAGCGTCAAGCCACCGATGACCCGCGGCTGCCGCGCCCAGCTGCGCTCGCCCAGGCCGAAGGCGATCTGGTGGCCGTCGGCCGTGCGCCGCTGCAGCAGCCAGCGGCCGTCGTCGTCGTGCGGCCCTCCGCGATGCCAGGCGCGGCGTTGCGGCTGCGAATCCCATTGCACGGCCGGCCCGTCGATGCGCACCGACAGCGGCAGCCGCTGCACCAGCGCCTGCGCGCGCGCCAGGTCCGGCGGCGAACCGATCTCGCCGGCCAGGCGGTCGACGTAGTCGGCCACCAGCGGGCGCAGCAGCGCGTTCCAGCCGGCCGACAGCGCGCGCTGCATGCCGGCGAGGAAGATGCCGGTGGTGGCCAGCGCCAGAACCAGGAACAGCAGCACCAGGCGCATGCCCAGCGAGCGCTTCAGCCGGCGTAGCCACCTCACACCCGCGCTCCGGCAAAGGCATAGCCGGCGTTGCGCAGCGTCTTGATGCAGTCCAGCGGCTCCAGCTTGCGGCGCAGCCGGCTGACCAGGATGTCGACCGCGCGCGTGTGCAGTTCGGCCACGACCTCGGGAGAATGGCCGCGCAGCCGGTTGAGGATCTGGTCGCGGTCGAAGACCTTCTGCGGCTCGCGCGCCAGCAGCACCAGCAGCTCGAACTCGGTGCCGGTCAGTTCCACCGGCAGGCCCATGCGCTGCACCCGGCGTCGCGCCAGGTCGATCAGCAGGCCGTCGAAGCTGAGAGCCTGCGCCGCTTCGGCCGGCGCGGCGCGGGTGCGGCGCAGGATGGTCTGCAGCCGCACCGCCAGCTCGCGCGGTTCGAAGGGCTTGGGCAGGTAGTCGTCGGCGCCCAGTTCCAGGCCGACGATGCGGTCCATGACCTCGCCGCGCGCGGTGAGCATCAGGATCGGCAGGCTGCTTTCCCTGCGGATGCTGCGGCACAGCTCGAAGCCGTCCATCTCGGGCAGCATCACGTCCAGGATGGCGGCGTCGTAGCCGCCCGAGCGCAGCTTCGCCAAGCCTTCGCTGGGGCGCGTGGCGCTGTCGAGCTGCAGGTCGAAGCGCTGCAGGTAGGCCGCCAGCGGCGGCGCCAGCAGCTCGTCGTCGTCGATCAGCAGGATGCGGTGCATGGCCGCGATGCTCCCATGCGCGGCCAGCCGCCGCAACGCACTACGAACGCCAGCCGCGGCCGCGCTTGTCCATGAACTCGCGCAGCTTGCGCTGCTGCTCGGGCTTCAGGCTGTCGTAGAACTCGGCCAGCGCGGCAATGGTCTGCGGGCTGCCGGCGCGGATGGCGTCGGTCTTCTCGTCAATCAGCGCCTGCGCCCGTGCGCTGTCGAAGCGCTCGCCGCCGATCAGCGTGCGCAGCTCGGCGCGCGGATTGGGCGTGCTGCCGACCAGCGCGTTGCGCTGCTCGCGCATGCGGTCGAAGACCACGCCCAGGCGCTGCTGCTGCGCAGCGTCGAGCTGCAGTTCCTTGCTGGCGCGTCCCAGCAGCCGCTCGCGCCACTTGGCCGCGTCTTCGGCGCTGATCTGCGTGCCGCCCCAGCCGGGGTGGCGCTGGCCGCAGGCGGCCAGCCCGCCGACGAGGATGGACACGCCAAACAGGCCGATAAGGCTTCGCTTGATCCAGGTCTTCATGAACAACTCCTTGGGTGGGGTGGAAGCTGTGTTCATGGTGCCGACCGCGGGCGCGCGCGTCCTTTCGCGCCGGTTTCGTCGTGTATCGTTTCATGTCATGGCCCGACTGAACCCTGTCCACGAAGACTCGCCCGGCATCGATGCCGAGCTGCTGCGTGCGATCCAGGCGCGGCGCGGCGGAAAGTTGCTCAACCTCGACCGCCAGTTGCTGCACAGCGCGCCGCTGGCACGCGGCTGGAATGCGCTGATGGGCGCGATCCGCGGCCAGACGCAACTCGACGGCGCATTGCGCGAGCTGGTGATCCTGCGCGTGGCGGTGCTGAACCGCGCGCCCTACGAATTTGCGCAACACGCGCCGGTGGCGCTGGCCGAAGGGCTGACGCAGGCGCAGGTGGATGCGGTGGCCGGCTGGCAGGCCTCGACGCTGTTCGATGCCCGCGCGCGCGGCGTGCTGGCCTATGCCGACGCGATGACGCTGCAGGTACAGGTGCCGCAGCCGCTGTTCGACGCGCTGCGTGCGCACCTGGACGACCGCGAACTGGTCGAACTGACGGCCACGGTCGCCGCCTACAACATGGTGTCGCGCTTCCTCGAAGCGCTGCAGATCGACATCGAGCCGGCGTAAAAAAGCGGCACCGCATCGCTGCGGTGCCGCTTTACATCGTGCGCCGGGATTACAGCGTGCGGATGTTGGCCGCTTGCGGGCCCTTGGCGCCTTGCTTGACTTCGAACTCGACGCGCTGGTTTTCCTGCAGGCTCTTGAAGCCGGTGCCGGACTTGATTTCGCTGAAGTGCGCGAACAGGTCCTTGCCGCCGGACTCAGGCGTGATGAAGCCGAAGCCCTTGCCGTCGTCGAACCATTTGACCGTACCGGTCTGGGTGGGGTTATCCATGGGTGAAATTCCTCAAGTGGATGGGTTGCACATAGAACTACCGCGCGCTCGACCTCGAAGGCGCGGACAGAGACACTCAAGAAACATCAACCAGGGGGATTTCGAACCGGGCCGGCCGTCGCTGCGGGAGCTCGGGCGGTAAAGCGGAAAGACCTTGAAGAAACGGTCCTGTGTATGTCTGTGCACGCATTGTACCCGCGATCCACCGCGAAAGGCCTTTGTCCCGAAAGAGACAGTGCAAGCTCTGATTGCCAGGGCGCAGGGTTGCAGCCTATAACCCGCACGCTTTGTGGACCGGGGCCGTGCCCCTACCGAACTTCGAGAGACAAGAGCTGATGACCAACAGCACGGACCCCCTGCTCAGCGTGCGCGGCGTGACGGTGCGCTTCGGCGGCATCGTCGCCCTCGACGGCGTGAGCTTCGATGTCAAGCGCGGCGACATCTGCGGCCTCATCGGCCCCAACGGCGCCGGCAAGACCACGCTGTTCAACTGCCTGAGCCGGCTGTACCAGTACCAGGCCGGCGACATCCTGTTCGAGGGCAAGTCGATCACGAATACGCCGACGCACCAGATCGCCGGGCTGGGCATGGGCCGCACCTTCCAGAACCTGGCGATGTTCCGCACCATGCCGGTACTCGAGAACGTGATGGTCGGCGCGCATTGCCGCTCGTCGTCGGGCTTCCTGTCCAGCGCGCTGCGCCTGCCGCGCGTGTCGGCCGAGGAACAAAGCCTGCGCGAGCGCGCCGGCAGGATCATCGACGACCTGGCGCTGACACCCTTCCGCGACCGGCCGGTCGGCGACCTGCCCTTCGGAATCCAGAAGCGCGTGGAGTTCGCCCGCGCGCTGGCGGCCGAGCCCAAGCTGCTGCTGCTGGACGAGCCGGCGGCCGGGCTGAACCACGAGGAGCTGGGCGAGCTGGCCCGGCTGATCCGCGACGCGCGCGACCGCCTGGGCATCACCGTGCTGCTGGTCGAGCACCACATGAGCCTGGTGATGGACGTGTCGGACCACATCGTCGCGCTGAACTTCGGCCGCAAGATCGCCGAGGGCAACCCCGAGCATATCCAGAAGCATCCGGACGTGATCGAGGCCTACCTGGGGGCGCCAGCCAATGTCTAAGCTGCTCGAAGTGAACAAGCTGTGCGCGTCCTACGGGGCGACGCAGGTGCTGTACGACATCGATTTTTCGCTCGAGGCCGGGCACATCACCGCCATCCTCGGCGCCAACGGCGCCGGCAAGACGACCACGCTGCGGGCGCTGTGCCAGATCGTCAAGACCAGCGGCAGCATCCAGTTCGACGGCCAGCAGCTGGTGGGCAAATCCACCGAGGCCGTGGTGCGCATGGGCGTGGCCCACGTGCCCGACGGCCGCGGCACCTTCACCGGCCTGTCGGTCGAGGAGAACCTGCGCCTGGGCGCCTACGTGCGCGGCAACAAGGACGAGATGGCGCAGGACATGGAGCGCATGTTCAAGCGCTTCCCGATCCTCAAGGAGCGCCGCCACCAGCAGGCCGGCACCTTGTCCGGCGGCGAGCAGCAGATGCTGGCCATCAGCCGCGCGCTGATGCTGCGGCCCAAGCTGCTGCTGCTGGACGAGCCGTCCTTCGGCCTGGCGCCGCTGATCGTGGCCGAGATCTTTCGCATCATGCGCAGCATCAACCAGGAAGACGGCGTGAGCATGCTGCTGGTCGAGCAGAACGCTTCGCTTGCACTCGACCTGGCCGACCACGCCTACCTGCTGGAAACCGGCCGCGTGGCGCTGTCGGGCCCCAGCGACACCATCAAGAACGACGAGTCGGTGCGCCGCGCCTACCTCGGCTACTGAAAGCGATCATGGAAGGTTTCCTGCATCAGATCTTCTCGGGCCTGGCCAACGGCATCATCTACGGATCGGTGGCGCTGGCCCTGGTCATGATTTTCCAGGCCACGCACCACATCAACTTCGCCCAGGGCGAGATGGCTACCTTCAGCACCTTCGTCGCCTGGTGGCTGATGCAATCGGGCTGGCCCTACTGGGGCGCGTTCTTCTTCACCATCGCGGTGTCCTTTGCCGGCGGGCTGGTGGTGCAGCGCACCATCATCAGGCCGATCGAGAAGGCGCCGGTGCTGACCAACGTCATCGTTTTCATCGGCTTGCTGTTGATCTTCAACGCCTTCTCGGGCTGGTTCTTCGACCACACGGTCAAGGCCTTCGACAGCCCCTTCCCTAAGGACTCGGTGCTGACCACCAAGTACTTCTCGGCGCACCAGTTCGGCTCGGCCGGCGTGCTGCTGGTGGTGCTGCTGGGCCTGTTCGCATTCTTCAAGTTCACGCCCATCGGCCTGGCCATGCGCGCTGCGGCGCAGAACCCCGATTCGGCGCGGCTGGTCGGCATCCGTGTGTCGTGGATGCTGGGCCTGGGCTGGGGCCTGGCGGCGGCCATCGGCGCGGTCGCCGGCATGATGGTGGCGCCCGTCGTCTTCCTCGACCCGAACATGATGGCCGGCATCCTGCTCTACGGCTTTGCGGCCGCACTGCTGGGCGGCATCGACAACCCAGTGGGTGCGGTCATCGGCGGCCTCATCGTCGGCGTGCTGGAGAACCTGCTCGGCGCCTACGTCATCGGCACCGAGCTGAAACTGACCGTCGCACTGGTGCTGATCGTGACCACGCTGACGCTCAAACCCGCCGGCCTGTTCGGCAAGAAAGTCGTGGTGCGCGTATGAGCGGCAAGATCGATCGCAAGTGGTTCTGGATCGGCAGCGTGCTGCTGGTCGTGGCGCTGCTGGTGCTGCCCTTCCTGGTGAAGAACTACCGCGTATTCCAGTTCAACCTGGTGCTGGTGTATGCGGTGGCCATCCTCGGGCTGAACATCCTCACCGGCTTCAATGGGCAGTTCTCGCTCGGCCATGGTGCGTTCTATGCGTTCGGAGCCTACACCGCCGCGGTCCTGATGTCGCACTTCGGCGTGCCCTACTGGGCCACGCTGCCTGCGGCCTTCGTGTTCTGCTTCGTGTTCGGCTTCCTGGTCGGCTTTCCGGCCTTGCGGCTGGCGGGTCACTTCCTGGCGCTGGCCACCTTTGCGTTGGCGCTGGCCGTGCCCCAGCTGCTGAAGTACAAGGGCATCGAGAACTGGACCGGCGGCGTGCAGGGCTTGGTATTGAACAAACCCGAACCGCCTTTCACCTTCACCTTGTTCGACCAGCCGCTCAGCGCCGACCGCTGGCTCTACTTCTTCACGCTGTTCGTCGCGGCGCTGATGTTCCTGTTTGCCTGGAACCTGCTGCGCGGGCGCGTCGGCCGTGCGCTGATTGCCATTCGCGACCATCCGAT
>Ga0307505_10001299_pt1 | contig 20780 bp, 18 predicted proteins | sample 23_S_MG_FD_202183 | JGI IMG/M metagenome (GOLD analysis project Ga0307505, IMG submission 202183) | Soil microbial communities from Populus trichocarpa stands in riparian zone in the Pacific Northwest, United States - 23_S | ecosystem: Environmental > Terrestrial > Soil > Riparian zone > Trees...
GTGCAGCTCAATCCCGGGCTGAAGGTGAGCCTGGTTGTCGAAGGCGCGTCGGAGATCTCGCTGGGACCGCTGGACTTCCAGCTCGGCCCGCGGCGCGACAACCAGGGCCGCGTGCGCAACCAGGGGGTGCTGGTGGCTTTCGCCGAACCGGACTACTTCCGGCGGCAGTGGCGCCGCGGCCGGCGCGAAGCCAAGGTCAGCCTGACGATGCTGCCCGAATGGCTGGACTACGGCGTTGTCGATGACGCCGAGTTCGACTGCGTGCAGGCGTTCCGCACCCGGCATCTGGCGTCGCTGCCGTGGGAGCCGTCGCCGCGCGCGCTGTCGCTCGCGCACCAGATCGTGCATGCGCCGCCGCTGAGTCCGCGGCTCATGCACCTGTACCTGGAATGCCGCGCGGTGGAACTGGCGTCCGAAGCGCTGACGCTGATCGCCCACCTGCCTCTGCCGCCGCGTCCGACGCTGTCGATGCGCGACCACCGCCGCATGCGTGAACTCGCCGAGCTGATCGCCGGCGGCAGCGCCGATGGATGGAGCCTCGCCGAGTTCGCGCGACACGCGGGGATGAGCGTGACCACGCTACAGCGTGCATTCCGCGCGTTCAGCGGCGAGTCGCTGTGTGCGTATGTGCGCGGCCGGCGGCTGGACGCGGCGCGCAGCGCGCTGGAGCGCGAGGGCATCAGCGTGGCGCAGGCCGCCGATGTCGCCGGCTACACGTCGGCCGCCAACTTCGCGACGGCGTTCCGCCGCCGCTTCGGCACCACGCCGCGCGCGCTGCGCGCGCGCTGCTGAGCCGGTACGGAGATTCCACGGTGAGCATTCTTCCCAAAGCCGCATGGCTGCTGACCGCATCGGGCAGTCTTGCGCTGTACCTGACTTCGCGGCACCAGCGCTTGCTGCCGCAACCGCTGCCGGCGCGACCTGCGCGCATCACCGGCACGCTGCTGCTGCTGGCGGCGCTGGGCCTGCTGCTGTGCAGCCTGCAGGCGCCGGCTGCGCTGTACGTCTACGTGACGGCGCTGATGCTATTCCTGGTCGCGTGGCCCTTCCTGGGCGCGCTGGTGCGCCTGGGCCGCGACAGCGGAGACGATCGATGAGCGCCAAGCCGATCGGCGCAAAGCCGGCGCTGCGCAACGACTGGTTGTCGAAGAGCGTGGCCGGCACGCTGCTGGGCCTCGCGTTGGGACTGCTGGCCGGCAACTACGTCGCGCTGTTCGGCGCCAACATGGCGCCGCCGGTGCGCGCGCAGCTCGCGATGTGGGCGGTCGCACCGGTATGGCTGGGCGTGCTGGGCGGCGTGTTCCTGTTCCGCAGCGGTGCGCGCGCTTGGGCGTGGCTCGCCGGCGTACTGATCGTCGGCATCGCGTTGCTGCTGGCCGCGCAGCGGCTGATCGGCTGAGGACCGGCAATGCAGGCTGCAACGATCCGCACGTACCAGAGCGTTCACACCTGGACCGGCATCGTCGCCGGCATGGCGCTGTTCATCGCGTTCTACGCCGGCGCTTTCACGATGTTCAAGGAGCCGATCGCGCGCTGGGCCGCGCCGCCGGGCGCACCGGGTGTGGCTGCCGTGCCGCTGGAACAGACGCCGGCGCTGATCGCGCGCACGCTGGCTGAACGACCCGCCGCGGCCAACGGCTTCCGCATCCACCTGCAACCCGCCGAGAACCTGCCGGCACGATTGAGCTGGCAGGAAGATATCCGCGGCGCCGCGGCGCCAGCGCAGGATCGCGACCGCAGCTTCCTGCGCCACTACGCGGCGACGCTGGAAGCCGGCACGCTGCGCGTGGAGCCGGCGGCGCCGTCCGAGCTCGCGCAGTTCATCGACACGCTGCACCGTGTGGTAGGCCTGCCGGTGGACAACGACGAGAACCGGCTGATCATGGGCGTCATCGCGGCGCTGTACGCGGTCGCGCTGGTGTCCGGCGTCATCGTGCTGCTGCCGTCGCTGGTCAAAGACTTCTTCGCACTGCGCCTGGGCCGCAACCTGAAGCGCATGTGGCTGGATGCGCACAACGTGGCCGGCATCATCAGCCTGCCGTTCCATCTGGTCATGGTGGTCACCGCGACGGTGTTCGCGTTCCACGACGGCATCTATTTCCTGCAGGACAAGCTGATCCACGGCGGAAAGCTCGAGACGGTGTGGCGCAGCGGCGGTGCGCCGCCCGCGCCCGGCCCGCGCGATCCGGCGAACATGCTGCCGCCTGCGGAGCTGCTGCAGCGCGTGCAGGCGGTGGCGCCGACCTTCGAACCGGCGACGCTGCAGTACGTGCGCGTGGCCACGCCGCGCGCCGGCGTGCGCGTGTGGGGGCACGACGCCGCCGGCTTCACGCGCACGCCGCACGGCGGCTACGTAACGCTGGATCCGTACAGCGGGAAGATCACCGACACCGACTACCTGCCGGGCCACCAGGGCGCGGCGCGCGGCACCGTCAGCAGCTTCTTCGCGCTGCACTTCGGCAGCTTCGGCGGCACCGGTGTCACCTGGGCTTATTTCCTGCTGGGCCTGGCAGGCGCCTTCGTCTTCTATTCCGGCAACCTGGTGTGGATCGAGTCGCGCCGCAAGTCGGCACGGCGCGGGCAGACCGGCCCGGTGGCACAGACGGTGTCGTCGCAGCGCATGGCGGCGGCCACCGTCGGCGTATGCCTGGGCTGCGTGGCCGGCATCTCGCTGACCATCGCCGCCGGCAAGTGGCTGCACGGCCACGTCGCCGATCTCGGCGCGTGGCACATCGGCGTGTACTACGCGGCCTTCTTCGCGTGCATCACGTGGGCCTTTGCGCGCGGCGCCGCGCGTGCGTCGGTGGAACTGCTGTGGGCCGTCACCATCGCCACCGCCGCGATCCCGGCGACCACGCTGCTGGCCGCCGTCGCGCCGGCCACCGGGCTATGGGCGCACGGCAGCATAGCCGCGGTCGGCGTGGATCTGGTGGCCGCCGCCGGCGCCGGCTGCTTCGCGCTGATGGCGCTGGCCACGCGCCGCCGCGTTCGCCACGGCAGAACCGACAGCGTGTGGTCGGCCGCGCTGCCGCCCTATGACTGCAGCGCCAGCTCGCAGGCGCCGGCGTCCGTCAGCGCGGCGCCGGCCGCCAGCAGCGCGGGGAGTTCCTCGGCCGAATAGCGCTGTCCCAACAGTTCTTCCGCACGCGCGCGTGCGCGCTGTTCGTTGGGCTGGCGCGGCAGGCCTTTGTCGGCGTAGCGCGCATCCGTGTATCCGGCCAGCCGCGCAGCAGCGTCGTACCTGCCGGCCAACGCCGCGCGCAACGCCATGTGGTCCATCGTCTGCCAGGCGACGTTGTGCTCGACGCGGAACGGCACCGCTGCGCGCGCGAGCTGCAGTGCTTCGTCGATCTCGCCCTTCTCGACCAGCACCCCGATCAGGTTGAGGCGGCAGCTGCTGAGCGCGTCCTCGCCGATGAACGGCAGCCGGCTCGCCAGTGCCAGCGCTTCGCGCAGGCGCTCTTCCGCCTCTTCGAGATCGCCGCCCTGCCACGTCAGGTCCGCAAGATTGGACAACTGGATGATGGCGAGCCGGTCGGCTCCCATGCTGCGGCACAGCGCCAGCGCCTGTTCCTGCCGCGCGCGCGCCGCAGCCGGATCGCCACGCAGCAGAGCCGTCAGGCTCGCGGCGTCGAGGTAGCTGGCGCGCAGCCGCGGCGCCAACCCTTCGTCGATCAGTGGTGCAATGTCCGCCAGCACCTGCTCCGCGGCATCGCGGCGGCCCATCACCGCAAGCATGTGTCCGCGAAAAGTCTCGACGTACACCCTGCCGATGCGGTCTTCGCACTGCCGGAACAGTTCGCCGCCGTGTTCCAGCGCGCTGAAGAACGCCTCCGGCTCGTGTACGTCCCATGCCATGCCCCGTTGTGACCACAACAGCGCCTGATGCCTGACCGGCGTGCGCTCATCGACGCGGGTCAGCGCCTTCTCGATCCATTGCCGGCCCTCGCGGCGCGCGGAGTAGTGCTTCCACAGTTCGCCGCACGTGCCGGCCAGCGCGATGCCCAGCGCCGCATCGCCCGTCTCGCCGAAGGCCCAGTCCAGCGCCGCTCGCACGTTCTCGTGCTCGGGCACATAGGTGCTCCACCACGCGCCGTCGGGGCTTTCGAACCATTCGGTGAAGGCGGTCGCGAAGCGGTCGCAGAAGTGCCGAGCGTGGCGGCGCTTCAGTGCCGCGCTCTCCCCCGCCTCTTCGAGCTTTTCCAGCGCGTAGGCACGCGTCGTTTCCAGCAGCCGGTAGCGCACCGTGTCCGACGGGCTTTCGGCCACGACCAGCGAGCGGCGCACCAGTTGCTCCAGCACATCCGCAACCGCAACTTCGTCCAGCGTCGCCTCGGAGGCCACCGCCATCGCAGCTTCCCGGGAGAAGCCGCCGGCGAACACCGCGACGCGCCGTAGTACCCGGCGTTCGTCCTCGGCCAGCAGGTCGAAGCTCCACTCGATGGCCGCGCGCAGCGTCTGGTGCCGCGGCACCGCGCGGTTGCCGGTGGCCAGCAGGCGGAAGCGGTCGTCCAGCCGCGCGGCGATCTGCTCGACGGACAGCGAGCGCACGCGGGCCGCTGCCAGTTCCAGCGCCAGCGGCATGCCGTCCAGACGGATGCAGATCGCGGCCACCGTCGCCGCGCACCCGTCGAGCGTGAATTCGGGCCGCTGCTGGGCGGCACGCGCGACGAACAGCCGTACCGCGTCCGACTGGGCAACCTCCGGTGCCAGCGCCTGGGAGTGCGGCAGCGTCAGCGAAGACACTGCGTAGACAACTTCACCGTCGGCCTGCAGCGGCTCGCGGCTGGTAGCGACGATCGTGGTCTGCGGCGCCCCTTGCAGCAATGCTTCGGCCAGCGACCGCGCCGCATCGCGTAGATGCTCGCAGTTGTCCAGGATCAGCAGCAGCCGGCGCAGCCGCAGCCACGCGCAGAGCGTTTCTGCAAGCGACTGACCGTCGCGCTCGTTGACGCCCAGCACCTGCGCGACCGCCGCCGGCACGCGCGCGGCGTCGGTCAGCGCGCCCAGTTCCACCAACCATACGCCGTCGGCATACGTCGGCTCGACCTCGGTGGCCACCTGCAGCGCCAGCCGGCTCTTGCCGATGCCGCCGGCCCCGACCAGCGTCACCAATCGGCTCTCGTGCAGCAGCAGACGGATCGCGGCGCGCTCGCTGTCGCGACCGATGAACGAGCTCAGCGACGACTGCAGATTGGAAAGGCGCAGGCCGGCCGGCGGCGCAGAGTGCGGGAGCTGTGCCAGCGGTCCGACAAAGCGGTAGCCGCGCCGTGGCAACGTCTGGATCCAGCCCTCGCCGCCGGCCTGCGCCAGCGCACGGCGGATCGCCGCGATCTGCACCGCAAGGTTGTTGTTGCCGACGATGCGCGGCCAGGCCCTGTCCATCAGCTCTGCCTTCGGAATGTAGTTCTCCTTGTGCTCGACCAGGATCGTCAGCAGCGCCACGCCGCGCGCACCCAGCGACACCGGCACGCCCCCAAGCATCAGCTGCTTCGCGCGCGGGTCCAGGAAGAACGGGCCGATCTGGTAGGCGATGCCGACAGCCACGCAGCCAGCCTATTCCTGCAGCGCCAGTTCGCAGGCAGCGGCGTCCGTCAGCGCGGCGCCGGCCGCCAGCAGCGCGGCCAGTTCCGCGGCCGAATAGCGCCGCCGCAGCAACTCGCCCGCGCGCTCGCGGGCGCGCTGCTCGTTGCGCTGGCGCGGCAACTTCTTCTGCGCAAGCCGGTCATCGCTGTAGCCGGCAAGGCGCGCGGCCTGATCGAGCTTTCCAGCCAGTGCCGCGCGCAGCGCCAGGTGGTCTATCGTCTGCCATGCGATGCTGCGCTCGGTGCGATAGGCGGTCATGTCGCGCGCCAGTACGAGCGCCTCGTCGAGGCGGCCTTTTTCGACCAGTACGCCGATCAGGTTTCCGCGACAGTTGTTCAGCGCATCCTCGGCGATCAACGGCAGACGGCCGGCCAGCATGATGGCCTCGCGCAGGCTCGTCTCGGCACGGTCGAGGTCGCCGGCAACCCAGCTCACATCCGCCAGATGCGACAGCACGAACACCGTGAAACGGTCGGCATTCATGTCCCGGCACACTGTCAGCGCCCGTTCCAGAGCGGTGCGCGCTGCCGCCAGATCCCCGCGCAGGAAAGCGATGAAGCTGGTGGCATCGAGGTAGCCGATCAGCAGCCGTGGAGGAATTCCGGTGCGGATCTCAGGCTCCAGTGCCGCCAGCATCTCCCCCGCGGCTTCGCCGCGACCTATCATTGCGAGCAGTTGGCCGTGGAAGGTCTGTGTCTGCACGAGGCCGGTGCGATCGCCGCACTGTCGATACAGCCCGGCGGCGCATTCCAGCGCACGGAAGGCCGCGTCCGATTCGGACGTATCCAGCGACATGCCCAGTCGCAGCCACAGCTCTGCCTGCTGCGCCGGCGGCGTGTGTTCGCCGACGTGCGCGAGCGCCGTCTCCACCCACTGACGGCCTTCGCGGCGCGCGGCGTAGTACTTCCAGATCTCGTTCGACGTGCCCGCCAGCGCGATGCCGAACGACGCGTCGCCGCCGGCGCCGAAGGCCCAGTCCAGCGCCGCGCGGACGTTGTCGTGCTCGGGAAGATAGGTTTCCCACCAGGTACTGTCGGCGCTGCGCAGCCATTCGGCGCTGGCAACGGTGAACAGCTCGCTGTAGTGCTTCGCGTGGCGTCGCCGCAACTGGGCGGCCTCGGCGGCCTCCTCGAGCTTCTCCACCGCATAGGCACGCGTCGTCTCCAGCAGCCGATAGCGCATGGTCGCCGCAGCCGTATCTGCCACGACCAGCGACCGGCGCACCAGCCTATCCAGCACGTCGACGACCGCGGTCTCGTCGATGGCCGCATCGGAAGCGACCGCCATGGCGCTCTCCAGCCGGAAACCACCGGCAAACAGCGCAAGCCGCCGCAGCACCACGCGTTCGTCCTCGACCAGCAGGTCGAAGCTCCACTCCATCGCGGCGCGCAGCGTCTGGTGGCGCGGCAGTGCCGTGGAACTGCCGGCGGCCAGCAGGCGGAAGCGGTCTCCCAGCCGCTCGGCGATCTGGTCGACCGATAGTGACCGCACGCGCGCCGCGGCAAGCTCCAGCGCCAGCGGGACGCCGTCGAGCTGTGTGCAGATGCGTGCCACCGTGGCGGCGTTGTGCGAGTCCAGCGCAAAATCGGGCTGCTGCTGGCCGGCGCGCGCGACGAACAGGCGCACTGCCTCCGACTGCCCCACCTGCGCGGCGTCGGCGCCCGGGTCGGGCAGCGACAGCGAGGACACTGCATATAGCTGCTCGCCGTCCACCACCAGCGGCTCTCGGCTGGTGGCGAGGATCGTCGCGCCGCGCGCGTGCAGCAGCAGTTGCGCCGCCAGCTGGCCGACGGCATCCAGCAGGTGTTCGCAGTTGTCGAGCACCAGCAACACGTTGCGCGACGACAGATGCGCGCACAGCGTGTCCATCGGCGCCTGCGAGGCGTGCTCGCTGATGCCCAGCGCCTGTGCGACCGCCGTCGGCACCAGCGCCGGATCGCGCAGCGCGCCCAGTTCCACCAGCCGCACGCCGTCGGCGTGGCGCTGCAGCGCAGCGCCGGCGACCTGCAGCGCGAGCCGCGTCTTGCCGATGCCGCCTGCGCCCACCAGCGTCAGCAGGCGTGCGGACTGCAGCAGCGTCGCGATGTCGGCCTGTTCCCGTTCGCGGCCGATAAACGACGTGCTGTGAGCTGGCAGATGGGCGCGCAGCGACGGCGCGACCGGCTGCATGCGCTGCACCGGCCCTATGTAACGGTATCCGCGCCGCGGCAGCGTCTCGATCCACCGTTGCCCGCCCCCCTGCGACAGCACCCGTCGGATTGCCGAGATCTGCACTGCCAGGTTGCTCTCGCCCACCACCACGCGCGGCCAGGCCGCGTCCATCAGCGCTGCCTTCGGCACGTACTCCTGCGCGTGGTCGACCAGGATCTTCAGCAGCGTCACGCCGCGCTCGCCCAGTGCCACCGGCATGCCGCCGTGCGTCAGCACCTTCGCGTGGCCGTCCAGCCGGAACGGGCCGATCTCATACGACGTGGTCATGTGCGCGTGCCGGGGGTGTATCGGATGCTGCCGCAACTCCAAACGCGAGGCCGGGATGCTGGAAGAGGGCACGCCCGGGGTCTGAATTGATCGTCCGCAAATCGGATTTAACGCAAATTTTGGCACTTTTTCATGACGCGCCCGGTTCAGCGCCGCAAGCTGCGCAATGTCAATAACCGCCGCGCCATGCCGTTCCCAGCGAACGCGCAGCCCGCCGGCACGCACGCCGCCACCCCATCCGATGCTTTCGCCTGTCTCGCTGTCCCAGCCCTCCATCCGACCCGCCCACCGCACCGGTGCCGTCCGGGCGGCCGTGCCGCCGCTGGCCGTGCCGGCGCCGCCGGTCGACTCACGGCCTGAGTATTCGCGCGACGTCGCCCGCATCTGCGCGGCGGTTTCCGTGCGCCAGCGCATACGGCGCGGCGAGTTCGTCGTGCGCGCCGGCCAGCGCTTCGAATCGCTGATCTGGGTGGGGTCGGGGCTGCTGATGAGTAGTGCAGCGCAGCGCAGCGAGGCGGGACGGACGATGGACTTCCACCTGCCGGGCGAGATCATCGGCCTGCACGGCATCGCCGACGGTCTGCATCCTTTCGACGTGCGCGTGCTGGAAGACGGCGGGTTGCGGCTGGCGCCCTTCGCGTTGCTGGAACAGCTGGCGAATGCCGAGCCCCAGCTGCTGCAGGCACTGCATCGCGCGATGAGCCGGGAGCTGCTGCGCGGCCAGCGCCTGGCCACGGTGCTGGCGGCCACCAGCGCCGAGGCGAGACTGGCGGCGTTCCTGGCGGACTTCTGGCAGCGTCGCAGGGAAGGCGCCGCGCACCAGGGTCAGGTCATGCTGTCGATGGGCCGCGCCGACATCGGCAGCTACCTCGGGCTGACGATGGAATCGATCAGTCGAAGTTTCGCCAGGCTGGCGCGCCGCGGGTTCATCGACGTGCGGCGGCGGCGGCTGCGCATCGTCGACATGGCCGGCCTGCAGGCGCTGGCCGCCGAACACATCTGAGGCATCGCTTCCGGCACCCTTGCGCCGCCGATTGCGGCCCAGGTATCGCGCCCGACCCCGTTTGCGTCGCCGGACGCGGTTTGCGCGTCAACTGGCGCGCAGCGCTGCCGCGTGATGCGCGACGTGGTCCGCGATGAAGCTGGCGATGAAGTAGTAGCTGTGGTCGTAGCCGGGCTGCATGCGCAGTGTGACCGGATGACCCGCCGCCTCGCAGGCCGCCTGCAACAGATGGGGGCGCAGTTGCGACCCGAGGAACTCGTCCGCTTCGCCCTGATCGACCAGCAGCGGCAGGCGCTCAGCGGCGCCTGCGACGAGTTCGGTCGCGTCCCAGGTTTTCCAGCGACTGCGGTCCGCTCCGAGATAGGCGGTGAACGCCTTCTGTCCCCACGGCACCTGCGACGGCGCGACAATGGGTGAGAAGGCCGATACGCTCCGATACCGCCCCGGATTGCGCAGCGCGGTCGCCAGCGCGCCGTGGCCACCCATCGAATGGCCGCTGATGCCGCGCGCCGCCGTTGCCGGAAAGTGTTGCTCGATCAGCGCCGGCAGCTCGTGCGCGACGTAGTCGGCCATGCGGTAGTGCGCGGCCCACGGCGCCTCGGTGGCGTTCACGTAGAAGCCTGCGCCCTGCCCCAGGTCCCACGCAGCATCGTCCGCGACGTCGGCGCCGCGCGGACTGGTGTCCGGTGCGACGACGATCAGGTCGTTGCGCGCTGCGTGTGCCTGCGCGCCGGCCTTGGTGATGAAGTTCTGTTCGCTGCAGGTCAGTCCCGACAGCCAGTACAGCACCGCACAGCGCTGCCCCTGCAGCGCCGCCGGCGGCAGATAGACGCCGAACTTCATATCGCAGGCCAGCGTGGCCGAGCGGTGCTGCCAGACCTGTTGGCGGCCGCCGCAGCTCGCGTGGTCTTCGACGCGCTGCATCAGTAGTGGATCACCGTGCGAATCGACTTGCCTTCGTGCATCAGGTCGAAGGCTTCGTTGATGCGCGTGAGCGGCAGCGTGTGCGTGACGAAGGGGTCCAGATCGATGCGCCCGGCCATCGCGTCCTCCACCATGCCCGGCAGCTGCGTGCGCCCCTTGACGCCGCCGAAGGCCGTGCCGCGCCACACGCGGCCGGTCACCAACTGGAACGGCCGCGTGCGGATCTCCTGCCCCGCGCCGGCCACGCCGATGATCACGCTCTCGCCCCAGCCCTTGTGGCAACACTCCAGCGCCGCGCGCATCACGTCGACGTTGCCAATGCACTCGAAGCTCCAGTCCACGCCGCCGTCGGTCATGTCGACGATGACCTCCTGTATCGGCTTGGCGTGATCCTTCGGGTTGACGCAGTCGGTGGCGCCCATCGCCTGCGCCAGCTCGAACTTCGCGGGGTTCATGTCGACGCCGATGATGCGGCCCGCCTTCGCGAGCTTCGCGCCCTGCACCACCGCCAGGCCGATGCCGCCCAGCCCGAACACAGCGACCGTATCGCCTTCCTTCACCTTCGCGGCGTTCTTCACCGCGCCCAGGCCGGTGGTCACGCCGCAGCCCAGCAGGCAGACCTTGCCGTGATCGGCCTGCGGATTGATCTTCGCGGCCGAGATCTCGTTGATCACCGTGTATTCGCTGAAGGTCGAGCAGCCCATGTAGTGGTAGAGAGGCCTGCCCTCGAACGAGAAGCGCGTGGTGCCGTCGGGCATCAGGCCCTTGCCCTGCGTCGCGCGCACCTTCTGGCACAGGTTGGTCTTGCCCGACAGGCAGAACTTGCACTCGCGGCATTCGGCCGTGTACAGCGGGATCACGTGGTCGCCCAGCGCCAGCGTGATCACGCCCTCGCCCACCTCGACGACGACACCCGCGCCCTCGTGGCCCAGCACCGCCGGGAACAGGCCCTCGGGATCGTCGCCGCTCAGCGTGAAGGCATCGGTGTGGCACACGCCGGTGTGCGAGATCTTCACCAGCACCTCGCCGCGGCGCGGTGGCGCGACGTCGATGTCGACGATTTCCAGCGGCTTGCCGGCGGCGAAGGCGACGGCAGCGCGACTTTTCATGCGGACTCCTCCTGCAGAAAACGAAAAGGCCTCCGCACCAACGGCGCGGAGGCCAGGCCGCCAGGCGCTTACATGTGGTCGATCATCACCTGCCCGAAGCCCGAGCAGCTCACCTGCGTCGCGCCTTCCATCAGCCGCGCGAAGTCGTAGGTGACCTTCTTGCTGAGGATGGATTTCTCCATCGAGCTGATGACGAGATCCGCGGCCTCGGTCCAGCCCATGTGCCGCAGCATCATCTCGGCCGACAGGATCTCGGAGCCCGGATTCACGTAGTCCTTGCCCGCATACTTGGGCGCGGTGCCGTGCGTGGCCTCGAACATCGCAACCGAATCCGACATGTTCGCGCCCGGCGCGATGCCGATGCCGCCGACCTGCGCTGCCAGCGCGTCGGAGATGTAGTCCCCATTGAGGTTCATCGTCGCGATGATGTCGTACTCGGCCGGCCGCAGCAGAATCTGCTGCAGGAACGCGTCGGCGATGACATCCTTGATGACGATGTCGCCGTGCGCGGCCTTGATCTTCATCCACGGGCCGCCGTCCAGCAGCTCGGCCTTGAACTCGCGCTGCGCGAGCTCGTAGCCCCACTTGGCGAATGCGCCCTCGGTGAACTTCATGATGTTGCCCTTGTGCACGAAGGTCACGCTCTTGCGCCGGTTGTCGATCGCATACTGGATCGCCTTGCGCACCAGCCGTTCCGTGCCCTCGCGCGAGATGGGCTTGATGCCGATGCCGGAGGTCGCCGGGAAGCGGATCTTCTTCACGCCCATCTCGTCCTGCAGGAACTTGATGAGCTTCTTCGCCTTGTCGGTCTCGGCTTCGTACTCGATGCCCGCGTAGATGTCCTCGGAGTTCTCGCGGAAGATCACCATGTGCGTCTTCTCGGGCTCCTTCACCGGGCTGGGCACACCCTTGAAGTACTGGATCGGCCGCAGGCACACATACAGATCGAGCTCCTGGCGCAGCGCGACGTTGATCGAGCGGATGCCGCCGCCGACCGGCGTGGTCAGCGGCCCCTTGATCGACACCACGTAGTCGCGCAGCACCTGCAGCGTCTCTTCGGGCAGCCACACGTCGGGACCGTAGACCTTCGTGGACTTCTCGCCCGCGTAGATCTCCATCCACACGATCTTGCGCTTGCCGCCGTAGGCCTTGGCCACCGCGGCGTCCACCACCTTGATCATCACCGGCGTGATGTCGACGCCCGTGCCGTCGCCTTCGATGTAAGGAATGATCGGCTGGTCGGGGACCTTCAGCGTGTAGTCGGCGTTGACGGTGATCTTCTGGCCGGTGGTCGGCACCTTGATGTGCTGGTACATGGGGTCTCCGAAAAGGATCGCTTGTTGCTGCCGCGTTGCTGCGCGCCGGGCAAGCTGCGAAGTTTAAGGCGCGCGGCTGACGGCCGCCAGCCGCGACCCGACAGCGCGCTAAAGTCCGGCTTCGCACCCGACTCCCTTTGCACCCAACTCCGTAACATCGATGAACCGCAGCCTTCTTCGCGCCGGCCAGGCCCTCGTCCTCGCAGCGGCCTGGCTGGCCGCCACCGCCCTTGCACAGTCCGGCCCGCAGCCCACGCTGCCCACGACGCGGCTGACCGCCGGCATGCACGTGATCACGGCCGAGCTGGCGAACACGCCCTACTCGCGCATGGTCGGCATGATGCATCGCGAATCGACGCCGCCGAACCACGGCATGCTGTTCGTGTTCGAGGACAAGTCGCAGCACTGCTTCTGGATGCGCAACACGCCGCTCGCGCTGTCCATCGCGTTCCTCGACGACGACGGCACCATCGCGCACATCGCCGACATGGCTCCGAAGTCGGACGACTCGCACTGCCCGCCGCGGCCGGTGCGCTACGCGCTGGAGATGGAAAAGGGCTGGTTCGCGAAGAAGGGCATCAAGGCCGGGGCGCGCATCGGCGGCCTGCCGGCCGGCCCGGGCGCCCCGCGCAAGTAGCCGCGCAGAGAAAAAAACGGCCGCCGCAGCGGCCGTTTGTCATCGCGCCTTGACGGTCAGACGAAGTTCGCCGCGGCGAACTCCCAGTTGACCAGCGACTTCAGCCAGGTCTCGACGAACTTCGGCCGCGCGTTGCGGTAGTCGATGTAGTACGCGTGTTCCCACACGTCGATGGTCAGCAGCGGCTCGTCGGCGGTCGTGAGCGGCGTGGCGGCGTTGCCGGTGTTGACGATGTCCACCGACTTGTCCTTCTTCTGCACCAGCCAGGTCCAGCCGGAGCCGAAATTGCCGACCGCGCTCTTGGTGAAGGCTTCCTTGAATGCGTCGTACGAGCCCCACTTCGCGTCGATAGCCTTGGCCAGCGCGCCGGCGGGCGCGCCGCCGCCCTCGGGGCGCATGCAGTTCCAGAAGAACGTGTGGTTCCACACCTGCGCGGCGTTGTTGAAGATGCCGCCCGAGGACTTGCGGATGATGTCTTCCAGCGGCACGTCCTCGAACTCCGTCCCCTTGATCAGGTTGTTCAGGTTCGTCACGTAGGCCTGGTGGTGCTTGCCGTAGTGATACTCGAAGGTTTCCTTCGACATGTGCGGCTCGAGGGCATTGGTCGGATACGGAAGTGGCGGCAGCTTGTGTTCCATGGTGGCCTCGGGTTCTCTTGGGGGAAGATGGCAGGGCGTGCTGACAAGCACACGCCGTGCCTTGTTCGATGCGGAAAGGAAATTCTACGTCGGAGCCGAGTCGTCCGCCGCGCCGGCCTGCACTGACTCCACGCGCGCCCCGGCGGCGCCCTGCGCAAACAGTACGCGTAGCGGAGCACCCACCTGCAGCGTACCGGCATTGGTGACGGCGCGGCCGTCGCGATCCAGCGCGATCGCATAGCCACGCGCCAGCACGGCGCCCGGATCCAGCGCTGCCAGCCGCGCAGCGAGCGTCTGCAGCCGCAGCCGCCCGGCCGTCGCCTGCGCCCGCGCCGCAGCAGCCAGCCGTTCGCGCACCTGCAGCGCGCGGCGCGCGTCGACGTCGGGTCGCGCGCGTAGCCAGCGCGCGCGCAGCGCATCGGCGCTGGCGGCCGCAGTGCCCATCGCGCGCGCTGCCGCCGCCAGCGCGCGTGAACGCAACAGCCCCACGCGCGCGTCCAGCGCGGCGAAGGCCGCACGCGGGGTCGCCAGCCGCCGCTGCGCATAGTCCAGCCGCTGCGCGGTGGTCTGCAACCGCGCTTCGAGGCGGCGTGCCAGATGGCGCAACTGAGTCGACAGCGTGTCGCGCAGCGCGTCGCAGGCCGGCGCCGCCAGTTCGGCAGCAGCCGTGGGCGTAGGCGCGCGCAGGTCGGCCGCGAAGTCCGCGATCGTGAAGTCGCTGTCGTGCCCGACGCCGACGATGACCGGCAGCGCCGACGCGACGATGGCGCGCGCGACCACCTCCTCGTTGAACGCCCACAGATCCTCAATGGAGCCGCCGCCGCGCACCAGCAGCACCGCGTCCACCTCGCGGCGCACCGATACCTTGGCCAGCATCGCCGCGATCTGCGCGCCCGCGCCGGCGCCCTGCACCGGCACCGGATAGACGACGACCTGCAGATAAGGCGCGCGGCGCCGCAGCGCCGTCAGCACGTCGGTGAGCGCGGCAGCCTGCAGGGAAGTCACGATGCCCACCGAACGCGGCAGCCGCGGCAACGCGCGCTTGCGCGCCAGCTCGAACAGGCCCTCGGCCGCCAATCGCTGCTTCAGCCGCTGGAACTCCTCGAAGAGCCTGCCCAGTCCGGCGCGGCTCAGGAACTCCACCGTCAGCTGGAACTCGCCGCGGGGCTCGTACAGGCACACGACAGCGGTAGCCTCGACCTCGTCACCCTGGCGCGGCGTCCATGCGAGCAGCCCGGCGCGGCTGCGGAACATCACGCAGCGCACCTGCGCGGCGTCGTCCTTCAGCGTGAAGTACCAGTGGCCGCTGGCCGCGCGCGTCAGGTTGGCGATCTCACCCTGCACCCGCACCAGCGGAAAACTGCGCTCCAGCAGCCCGGCGACCTCCCGGTTCAGCGCGGACACTGTGAGCGCAGGCCGCGCCAATGCTGGATCGGCGAGCTCGAAGTCAAGCGCCATGCGGGTTTCCGGGCGAAAACTGTCCACAAACGACCGCTGCATGCGGGTTTTGCCCATGCGCATGGGCGCCAAACGGATGATCCGCGGTCAAGTGTTTGATTTGGCGCCGATTTTCCACGTGCACCGCCGTTATGCTGCAGCCGCAAAGTCCATCGCGACAAGGGTTTAGCTCAGCCTGCGCAAAGTTCTGCACATACTTATCCACAACCGAACGCGTAAGGAGCCTCCGGGCTTCGCCCTGCGGCGCGGCTTGCTTGGGGCGGCCCGGCGCCGCGCCAGGAGCCTCCGGGCTTCGCCCTGCGGCGCGGCTTGCTTGGGGCGGCCCGGCGCCGCGCCAGGAGCCTCCGGCCTCCGCCCTGCGGCGCGGCTCGCCTGGGGCGGCCCGGCGCGGCGCCAGGAGCACGCGATCCCGTCAACTTGCAGCGGCCCGCATGCGCCACTACGCTTCGCCGGTTTGTTCGACCGCTTCTTCTACGCTGATGCGCGCTTCTTCGCGCGCCGGAGTCTTCGCACTTGCTTGCCATCGTCATCGAGCTGGGCTGGCCCGTCTGGCCCCTGATCCTCGCGTCCGTCCTCGCTCTGGCACTGATCATCGAACGCAGTCTCGCGCTCAGGCGCTCCCGCATCTTACCCAGCGGCCTGCTCGACGACGTCGTCGGCCTGGTGCGCAAGCAGACGGTGACACCCGAGATCATCAACAAGCTGGAAGCCAACTCCCCGCTGGGCCGCGTGCTGGGCGCCGCGCTGCGCAGCGAGCGCGTGCTGCGCGAAGGCGCGATCCAGCAGGTGGAAGCCGCCGGCGCGGTGGTGGGCAACAAGCTGACGAAGAACCTGACGCTGCTGGGCTCCATCGGCTCGCTCGCGCCGCTGCTGGGGCTGTTCGGCACGGTCGTCGGCATGATCCACATCTTCGCGTCGCAGCAGGCGGGCTCCAGCCCGCAAGAGCTGGCGCGCGGCATATCGATCGCGCTGTACTGCACGGCCTTCGGCATCATCGTCGCCGTACCGGCCGTACTCGCGCACCGCTACTTCCGCCGCCTGGTCGAGGACTACCTGGTGGAGATGGAGGAGATGGCCGAGAAGCTGCTCGAAGTCGTGTACGGCAACCGGAGGACGTGATGCGCTTCCGGCGGCCTTACGAGGAAGAGCCGGAGATCAATCTCATCCCGTTGATCGACGTGCTGCTGATCGTGCTGATCTTCCTGGCGGTCAGCACCACGTACTCGCGCTTCGCCGAACTGAAGATCCAGCTGCCATCGGCCGACGCGACCACGCCGGCCATGCCGCCGCAGGTCATCAACGTCGCGGTCACCGCCGACGGCCGCTACGCGCTGGACAAGTCGCTGATGGCCTCCACCGACACCGGCGATCTGGCCACGACGCTGACGCGGCTCGCGCAGGGCCGCGAAGACGTGCTGCTGGTCATCAACGCCGACGCGCAGGCGCCGCATCAGTCGGTGATCAGCGTGATGGAAGCCGCGCGGCTCGCCGGCATCGTGCGCATCAGCTTCGCGACGCAGCGCAGTTCCGCGCGGCGCTGACTTTCACGCTGACCTCTGCAGTGGCCGCCGGCGCCACGACTCTCACCGCGGCCTGGCGCCGGCGTGGGCCGTTGGCCTGGCTGCTGGCACCATTCGCAGCGCTGTATGCGGGCGTGCTGGCGCTGCGGCGCGGCGCCTATGCGACGGGGCTGGCGCGCAGCAGGCGCCTGCCGGTCCCGGTCGTCGTCATCGGCAACCTCTACGTCGGCGGCACCGGCAAGACGCCGCTGGCCATCGAGCTGCTGCACGCCCTGCGCGCGCGCGGCTGGCGGCCCGGCGTCGTGTCGCGCGGCTACGGGCGCACGGCCGACGACGTGCGCATCGTCGCGGCGGGCGACAGCGCGGCCGACGTCGGCGACGAACCGCTGCTGATCGCGCAGGCCGGCAACGCGCCGGTGGCCGTCGGCGCTGACCGAGTGCAGGCCGCACAGCGGCTGCTGGCGGCGCATCCGGAGTGCGACGTGATCATTGCCGACGACGGCCTGCAGCATCTGCGGCTGGCGCGCGACGTGCAGATCGCCGTGGTGGACGAGCGCGGCCTGGGCAACGGGTGGGTGCTGCCGGCCGGGCCGCTGCGCGAGCCGGCGGCGCGGCTGGCGCACGTCGATGCGATCGTGCTGCACGGCGCCGCGCCGCAGGACGTCCCCGCGCTCGCGCGGCTGGCTGCCGGAACGCCACAGTTCCGCATGCGCTCGCGTCTGGCGCCTCAACTGGAAAGCCTGGCACAGCCCGATCGGACGCTGGCGCTGGCAGACCTCGTGCAGCAGCAGCGGCGCGATGCTGCGATCACCGTGCTGGCAGCTGCCGGCATCGGCGTGCCGCAGCGCTTCTTCGCGATGCTGCGCGCGGCCGGCCTCGCCTTCGACGAACTGCCGCTGCCCGATCACCACGACTTCCATGGCGATCCGTTCGCCGGCCGTCGCGCGATCTTCATCCTGATCACCGCGAAGGACGCCGTAAAATGCCGGCGCAACGACGCGCTGCGCAGCGACGCGCGCATCTGGATCGCGCCGCTGGTGGCCGACATCGACGCGGCGCTCGCAGATCTGGTCGCCGCGCGCCTGACTTCTCTGGGAAAGAGCCCGCATGGACCCTCGCCTGCTTGACATCCTCGTGTGCCCCGTCTGCAAAGGCCCGCTGGACTACCGCAAGGACGCGCAGGAACTCGTGTGCAAGGCCGACCGGCTCGCGTACCCGATCCGCGACGGCATCCCGGTGATGCTCGAATCCGAAGCCCGCAAGCTGGAACCCGCCGAGTCAGGCAACTGAGCGGCGGCTGAGCGGCCTCGGCGCGGCGGCACGACCGTCACGTGGACTTCTTCGTCATCATCCCGGCGCGGCTCGCGTCGACGCGGCTGCCCGACAAGCCGCTGGCCGACCTGGGCGGCGCACCGATGGTGGTGCGCGTCGCGCAGCGCGCGGCTGCCAGCGGCGCGCGGCGCGTGGTCGTCGCGGCCGACAGCGATGCGATCGTTGCCGCCTGCCGCGACCACGGCGTCGAGGCGGTGGCGACGTCGCCGCAGCACGCGACCGGCACCGACCGAATGGCCGAGGCAGCCACGCAGCTCGGGCTGGCCGACGACGCGATCGTCATCAACGTGCAGGGCGACGAGCCGCTGATACCGCCGCCGGTCATCGAACGCGTGGCCCGCTGCCTGCATGCGCACACCGACTGCGCGATGGCCACCGCCGCCTGTCCGTTGACGGCTGCGGCAGAGCTCTTCGATCCGAACGTCGTCAAGGTGGTCACCGACCGCAGCGGCCGTGCGCTGCTGTTCTCGCGCGCACCCATCCCGTGGGCGCGCGATGCCTTCGCACTCGATCGCACGCAGCTTCCGCCGCAGTTGCCGGCGCGGCGCCACGTCGGCATCTATGCGTTCCGCGCGGCCTTCCTGCGCGCCTATCCGCAACTCGAGCGCGACGCGCTGGAAACCGCAGAAAGCCTGGAGCAGTTGCGCGCGCTGGCGCACGGCTACCGCATCGCGGTGGAGGACTTCGACGAAGCGCTGCCGCCCGGCGTCGACACTCCTGAGGATCTGCAGCGTGTGCGTGCCATTTTCGCGGGCCGAAGATAGACTGCCGCACCGCGATTTACGGCAGGAGAATCCGATGAGCTTTCTGCGCCAAACGTTGGTCGTCACGATCGCCGTTTGCCTGGGCGCGCTGAGTGCGGCCGCCTCTGCGAAGACGTTGCGCTGGGCGTCGCAGGGCGACTATCAGACCGCCGATCCGTACTCGCAGAACGAGACGCTGACCAACCTGTTCGCGCAGCAGGTGCACGACACGCTGGTGATGCGCGACAAGGACATGAAGATCGGTCCGGGCCTGGCCACGTCCTGGACACAGACCGGTCCCACCGTGTGGCGCTTCAACCTGCGCCAGGGCGTGAAGTTCCACGACGGCGCGCCGTTCACTGCCGACGACGTGGTGTTCTCCTTCGAGCGTGCCAGCCACACCAACTCGCAGATCCGCCAGTACGCGATCCCTGTCGGCAAGCCGCGCAAGATCGACGACTACACGGTCGAGTTCGTGCAGGACAAGCCCAATCCCATCATGCTGGAGCACGTGGCCACGGTGTTCATCATGAACAGGGCGTGGGCCGAGAAGAACAAGGTCGAGCGCCCGCTGTCGTTCAAGGAGCGCGAAGAGACGTACGCCGCACGCAACGCCAACGGTACCGGGCCGTTCCAGCTCGTGTCGCGCGAACCGGGCATCAAGACCGTGCTGCGGAAGAACCCTGCGTGGTGGGGCAAGGCCACCGGCAACATCGACGAGATCGTCTACACGCCGATCAGCTCCGACGCCACGCGCGTGGCCGCGCTGCTGTCCGGTCAGGTGGACCTCATCCTCGATCCACCGCCGCAGGACGTCGCACGGCTGAAGGCCAACAAGGACATCAGGGTCGTCGAAGGCCAGGAGAACCGCATCGTCTTCTTCGGCTTCGACCAGGCGCGCGATGAGTTGCTGTACTCCAGCGTCAAGGGCAAGAACCCCTTCAAGGACCGCCGCGTGCGCCAGGCCGTCTACCAGGCCATCGACATCGAGGCGCTGAGAGGCAAGACGATGCGCGGCGCCGCGCTGCCCACCGGCGGCATCACACCGTCGACGCTGCCGTCCACACCCGAGATCGAGAAGCGCCGCCCCTACGATCCCGAGGCCGCGAAGAAGCTGCTGGCCGAGGCCGGCTATCCGAACGGCTTCGACGTGACGCTGGACTGCCCCAACAACCGCTACATCAACGACGAGGAGATCTGCGTCGCGGTGGCGGCGATGCTGTCGCGCATCGGCATCCAGACCAAGGTCGCCACGCTGCCGCGTGCCACTTACTTCCCGAAGCTCGAGAAGTTCGACACCAGCTTCTACATGCTGGGCTGGGGCGGCGCGATCACCGACGCGCAGACCACGCTGTCGCCGGTGTTGCGCTCCAAGGACGACAAGACCGGCAACGGCGGCTTCAACTACGGCCGCTACGTGAACCCGAAGCTGGACGCGCTGATCGACGCCGCCGCCGTCGAGGCCGACGCCGACAAGCGCCGCGGCATCATTCACGCCGCGCTGAACGAGCATAACGAGCAGGTGCACCACGTGCCGCTGCATCGCCAGGTGATTCCGTGGGCGATGCGCAGCAACGTCACCGCCGTGCACCGAGCGGACAACTGGCTGCTGGCCGAGTGGGTGAAGATCGACTAGCACTCCTCGTGTACGCATTGGCTGGCTATCGCCGGCCAATGCACGTGCACTCGGAGTGGCACGGCTCGCTGCGCGAGCCGCTCAACACTGACTACTCGGCTGCGCTCCGGAGCGGCCGCGCGCTCCGCCGAAGAACAAAGACTGGGCACCCTCCCCGCCCTCCCGCCATGCGGGAGGGGTGACGCACCCCTTCCCTGCACCCTTCCCCGCCAAGCGGGGAAGGGAAGTTCCAACCAGCAGACTGCGATGCACCGACGCGCTGTGTGGCGGGCCGTGCGCCGACTTGAGAGGGCGCCGAGCAGCGCAGGATGGGCGGGGGCAGTCCGGAGCCGCAGACCAAGCGGCTCGCGCCGTTGCCATGGGCGACAGTCTTCGCCCGCGAAGAGTCTGCGGGCCGGCC
>Ga0307505_10001300_pt1 | contig 20768 bp, 20 predicted proteins | sample 23_S_MG_FD_202183 | JGI IMG/M metagenome (GOLD analysis project Ga0307505, IMG submission 202183) | Soil microbial communities from Populus trichocarpa stands in riparian zone in the Pacific Northwest, United States - 23_S | ecosystem: Environmental > Terrestrial > Soil > Riparian zone > Trees...
TCTCTTTCACTCGTACATAGCGAGCCGGTCCGCCGGTGCGGTAGTCGATGTCTTCGAGCGTGTAGCTCGTTGCGAGCCGTGCCCGCACGAGCGAGAGCGGCAGATACTGATCGACGCGCTCCGTGCCGACTTCGCCGAGCGGCATGACTTCGATCAGCGACAGATCCATGCCGCGGCCATGTGCCCATTCCATGAGGGCGGGAATCTCGTCTTCGTTCTCGCCCTTGAGCGCGACTGCGTTGATCTTCACCGCGAGCCCCGCTGCCTGAGCGGCATCGATGCCCGCGAGTACTTTCGAGAGATCGCCCCAGCGCGTGATGGCGTGAAATTTCTGCGGATCGAGCGTATCGAGCGAAACATTGATGCGCTTCACGCCGCAGGCCGCGAGGTCTTTCGCAAAGCGCGCGAGCTGCGAGCCGTTCGTCGTTACCGTGAGCTCATTCAGCGCACCCGTGTCGAGGTGGCGCGAGAGCGAGCGGAACAGCACCATGATGTCGCGCCGCACGAGCGGCTCGCCGCCGGTGAGGCGCAGCTTCTTGACACCGCGCGCAACAAAGGCCGAGCACAGCCGGTCGAGTTCCTCGAGCGTGAGCAGGTCCTGCTTGGGCAGGAAGCTCATGTGCTCCGACATGCAATAGAAGCAGCGGAAGTCGCAGCGGTCGGTCACCGAGACGCGCAGATAGCTGATCGCCCGTCCGAACGGGTCGATCAACGGCGCTGTCGTGCCGCCCGGAATCTGCTTCTCTGGCCTGGTAAGCATCGCGCTCACAATCGTTTGGAACCATACTGAAACACACAAATGGGCGCGTAAAGCCTTCGCCGCAACCTTGTCCGCGCGCTTCAATGCGCTAGGTTCCGCCTATGGCTGAATCGTCTAAAAACGCCGTCTGGCCGACCGAACTGCGCCTGCACAAGGACCGCCGCACCCTCACGGTGTCGTTTGACGACGGAAGCAGCCACTCGCTCGCGGCCGAGTATCTGCGGGTCGAGAGCCCGAGTGCGGAAGTGCAGGGACACAATCCGAACGAGCGTAAGACCGTGCCCGGCAAGCGCAACGTGAGCATCATGGAGGTCGTGCCGGTCGGGAACTATGCCGTGCGCCTCGTCTTCGACGACATGCACTCGACCGGGATTTACTCGTGGGACTTTTTTCGTCAGCTCGCACGCGAGTATGATACTCGCTGGGCGCGCTACCTCGACGAGATGAAAGCACAGAACCTCACGCGCGATCCGCCCGGACGGAAGCCCTAGGCGGCGTGCGAGATTCAGTTCAGGACGTGTACCGTCGAGCCGACCGGGACGCGCTCATAGAGATCGATGACGTCCTCGTTGGCCATGCGGAAGCAACCGGAAGACACCGCTTCGCCAATCGTCTCTGGCTCGTTCGAGCCGTGGATGCGGTAGATCGTTGAGCCGAGATAAAGTGCTCGCGCGCCGAGCGGGTTGTCTGGTCCACCCTTCATGTGGCGCGGCAGGTTCGGCTGGCGCTTCAGCATCGCCTCCGGCGGCACCCAATCGGGCCACTCACGCTTTGCCGTGACCTTGTGCGTGCCTGACCAGCGAAATCCGTCGCGGCCGACGCCGATGCCGTAGCGCAATGCGCTGCTCTCGCTTTGCACGAGATAGAGACGGCGTTCGGCCGTGTTGATGACGATCGAGCCCGGAGAGTATTTGCGACCGTCGAACGCGACCTGCGTTCGCGGAATGGGTGAACCGCTGATCAATCCGCGCCTGCCGACCGGGCCGATGGAATGCCCGGTCTCGCGGTCGATCATTTCGTATTGCGCCGTGCCGCCGCCAAATCCCGGAAAGAACTGTGCCTCGGCACGCGGCGCCATCGCGATCAAGGCGATGAAAAACACACCTGCAACAACGGCCTGCATTCTTGCCCCCGCTTGCCCGGCACCGGTTTGAGTCGGCGCCTCCCGTTCCATGGTTCTTCAATCGCCACAATTCTGCCCGCGCCGCAATCGGCGAAGTGCCACATTGCGCCGTTCTCACAGGATTGTGGTTGGCGCGTTATCGCGCTGAGCTGCAGCGGAGCAACGCTTAATCCGGAAGATGCTGGCCGAGGAGCGAACGGCGAACCAGATCGGCGAAGGCGATTGCGAGACGCGCAAAAATCGGCCCCAGAAACAGCAGGCCGACTACGATATAAATTGGAGCGATCCACCAGAGGATGAGGGCGGACAACACCGCGCCCGCCGTTCCTACGACCGTATCCCAGATGAGCATCTGCTCGCCGCGCGGAGTATAGAGTGCCATCAGCCACGCCACGGCGCAGCCGATGCTCAGGCACAGACAGCCGACGACAAAATCCAAGGCCTTTGCCTCTTGGCCGGGCTCGGAATGGTGGGCGCGACAGGGATTGAACCTGTGACCCCTCCCGTGTGAAGGGAGTGCTCTCCCGCTGAGCTACGCGCCCGATCCCGGAATGGGCGGATGTAAGGTGCGGTCCCGCAGGGTGTCAAGCAAGCCGGCCCCGAAGGCGCGGCGCTCAGTACTCATAGACCATCCGCAACCCGCCCCAATGCCTGCCGCCGGCGCGGATCGGGCAGGTGAACTCCTTCATCATGACGACGACCCCGCCGCCCATCGGCCGCGGATTGGTCTGCACGAGGTAGGGCCGCGTGTTGCGCGCGGCGCACAGGCCCGCCCGCGTATCGAAGATCAGCCGGTTGCGTGAATGCGACATGTTCCACGCCGGATCGTTCGGCCGCTGGGGATGCGCATAGTCGCGATTGTGTACAGGCAGATAGCCGTTGCGGTCGACGACGACGCAGAAGGCCATGCGCTGATCGAGAGCGCGGTAGGATTCGAGAATATCGGGCAGCGTCCGCTCCAGCACATCGAGGTAGCGCGTGCGATATTGCTGCGGATTGGTGCCGGCAATCGGCACATATTCGTTGTCGAACAGGTCGTCACGCGAGATGCGGCCGTCCGCGAGCAGCTTGTCGAAGCAAACGGAGATCTCAGCCGCCGCCTTCATGGCGCGGTCGATGAACTCCACATTCTCTTCTCGCAACGCGGCGAGCTTGGCCTCGACCTGCGCACGCACCTCGGCATCGACGCGTTCGAAATGCAGATGCAGCCCCTGCGCCGAGCGGCCGACCACGCGCGCGTCGATGCGGCCGATATTCTCGATGTGCAGCGTGCAGGGCGCTCCAGTGCCGATCTCCGTGCTTTGCTCGGGCGTGACCAGCACGCCTTCGACGCCGAGATCGACGGAAGTCGAGGCAATGAACTGGCCTGCATATTCAATCGTCACCGCGACACTGCATGGCAAGCGCTCGTGCCGCCGCCGGTCGCCGATCTGCGTCTGGCGCAGGAAAATCGAAAAGCGTGAGCGCAGGGTCTGCGTGCGCCTGGCGGCAATACCACCTTCGCGATCGACCTCCTGAATTTCGCGGCTTGCCTTCTCCGTCCCGTCGCGGATATCGCGGCCTCCAGCCGCGACCTGCCCGACGAACTGCGATGCCGTTGACGCATTCTTGGAAAGCTCGCCTGCGGTCGCACCCTGCTCCTCGACCGCTGCCGCGATGGCAACGAACACGGGTTTGATTCCTTCGATGACGCCGGAGATGCGGGCGAGGGAGTCAATCGAAACCTGCGCGTCGTGCTGGAGCTTCTCGATGCGCCGCACGATTTCGTCGGTAGCCTTTTGCGTTTCAATAGAGAGCGATTTCACTTCATTGGCGACAACCGCGAAACCGCGGCCCGCTTCGCCGGCACGCGCAGCTTCAATGGTGGCGTTGAGCGCGAGCAGATTGGTCTGCTTGGCGATCTTGGAAATCAGTCCGACCACGGTGCCGATTTCGTGCGAGGACGCGCGCAGGCTGTCGATGCTGTCGCCGGCTTCCACGGCTGCCGCGGTCGCTTCGTCGGTCAGCTTGCCCGCGACATCGACTTGACGCCCGATCTCGGCGGAGGATTGCGCGAGCTCATCGGTCGCCTGCGCAAGTTCGCTTACATCGGCCTGCGAAATCGCGGCCTGCTCGTCGAGTTGGCCGGCACGGGCGCGGATACCTTCGAGCGCCTGCGTCGAGTTGCCGATGCCCGCGTGAACGCGATCCGTGGCCTTGCCCACTTCGGCGATAAGTTTTGCAAGGTCGGTTTCAAAGAGATCGAGCGACTCGCGCGCCGTGTCGAGTGCTTCGTGCAAACGCGATGCGTCGTGCGGATTGTCGGGCGGCAGCGGCGGCAGGAGTGGCGGCGCGTCGGCAATGTCGGCCGGCTCTTGGGAACGGCGTTTGAAACGGGAGAGCAGGGACATGCACTGTGTCCGGGCGCCGGCGCCGCGCCGCGACGGCCGCCAGGGCGGCTCAGGAACGCTGAACGCCCACTCTTCCCGTCAATGGTTAACCGGAGACTAACGAGCGGCCGTGAGCAGGCCTAGCTTGCCTACGAGGGGCGGGATTTCATCAAGCCGGTCCACCACATGATCCGCCCCGAGTTCTTCGATCGTCTCGCTGCGATAGCCGAAGGAGACGGCGATCACCGGCACGCGCGCCGCTCGGGCCGTATTCACGTCGGTGATGGAATCGCCGACCATGATAGTGTGTGTGGCGTCGCCGCCCGCGCGTTCGACTGCCCGCAACAGGTGTCCGGCGTCCGGCTTGCGAACGCCAAACGTGTCGGGTCCGGCGATGACGGAAAAATGCCGGGCGAGCGCCAGCGTTTCCAGAAGCTGCACCGAATAACGCTCGATCTTGTTCGTGACCACGATCAGCCGCGCACCCTGAGCCGCGAGGGCATCGAGCATTTCCACACAACCGGGAAACGGTTTCGAATAATCGGCGATGTGTTTCTCATAGAAGCGCAGAAAGTCTTCAAACATCCGGTCGACGTCGGCCGCCTGCGGCGCGACGCCGTGCGAAGCCAGTCCGCGCTCGATCATGACACGCGCGCCGCCGCCGACGAGGCTGCGCACCTGCTCCGCTTCAATCGGCGCGAGCCCCGATTCCCCGAGCACGAAATTGAGTGCGGCCAGGAGGTCGGGCGCGGTATCGACAAGTGTGCCGTCGAGGTCGAAGGCGATGGTCGGGCGAGGGAACATGACGGGAGATTCCTGGAGGCCGTTCGGTACCGTCCGATCGTCGGAAAGTCCACCAAAGACGGCATTCTGAACATTGGCGCACACGGAAAGGCCGTGCTACCACGCCGCCGCACTCCTGAATGGTCCGGCCGGACGGACGAGATGCTGACTTCCCAATCGAAAAGTGCCGATGACCTGAAGCGCGAGGCGGCCGCCCGCGCGCTCGAATTCGTGCACCCGGGGATGCGGCTCGGTCTCGGCACCGGCTCGACCGCCGCGCATTTTGTCGATCTGCTCGCGGAGAAAGTGAAGGCCGGCTTGCGCGTGACCGGCGTGCCCACGTCGGAGGCGACGCGCCGTCAGGCTGAAAGCCTGGGCGTGCCGCTCGCGACGCTTGAGGAGTTGCCCGAACTCGATCTGACCGTTGACGGCGCCGATGAAATCGACCCCGCGCTCGATCTGATCAAGGGCGGGGGCGGTGCCCTTCTGCGAGAGAAGATCGTGGCTTCGGCCTCGCGCGAGATGATCGTCATCGCCGACGAGTCGAAATATGTGCGGCGCCTGGGCCGCTTCCCGCTGCCGGTCGAGGTCGTCGATTTCGGTATTCCAGCCATCACGCGCTCGATCGAGGCCGTGCTGGTAGCGGAGGGCTGCAAGGGCACGCTGCAAATCCGGCGCAAGCCAGACGGCCATGTTTTTGTCACGGATCAGGCACACTGCATTATAGACGCTGGTCTTGCGGCCATTCCGGATGCGCGTTCGCTCGCGCGCCGTCTTGCCGAGATCGCCGGTGTCGTTGAACATGGGCTATTCATTGGGCTGGCCCGGCGTGCCATTCTTGCCGGGCCATCGGGCGTGCGCATCGTCGAAAAAGCCTGAGCGATTTTCTGGAGGAGACTGTGATGTTTCGTTCGACCCTTGCCGGCGCCCTGCGGGCCTTGACGCTGCTGATCGCGCTTGGCGCGTTCGGTACTCCGGCCCTCGCGCAGAGTTCGCCGACTGCCGCCAATGTCCAGCTTGCGCGCGAAGTGGTGGTGGCCTCCGGCGCCACGCGCGCTTTCGAAGGCGTCGTGCCGTCGATCCTGCAACAGTCGCTCAACGTCTTCGTGCAACAGAACCCGGATCTTCAGAAGGATCTGGTCGAGGCGCTGAAGACGATCGGCCCATCCTTCGAGCAGCGCACGAGCGAGATTCTCGACATCATCGCGAGCGTCTATGCCACGCGCTTCACGCCGCAGGAGCTCAAGGAACTTCTGACCTTCTATCAAAGCGCGGTCGGCAAGAAATTCGTGGCGCTGCTGCCGAACGTACTCGAGGAAAGCTTCATCAAGACCCAGGAGTGGGGCGGCAAGCTGTCCGAGGAAATCGTGCGAACCCTCCGTGCCGAAATGAAGAAGCGCGGTCACACCATCTGACCGCCGGCCGCGCGCGGGGGCGCATGGCGCAATTCGACGTCGATCTCTTCGTCATCGGAGCCGGCTCCGGCGGTGTGCGCGCGGCGCGTATTGCCGCGGAGCACGGCGCGCGCGTCATGGTCGCGGAGGAGTATCGCGTCGGCGGCACCTGCGTGATCCGCGGCTGCGTGCCGAAGAAGCTCCTCGTTTATGCCAGCCGCTTCGCCGATGAGTTTGAGGAGGCGGCGGCCTTCGGGTGGACGATCAAAGGCGCCAAATTCGACTGGCCGACGCTGATCGCGAACAAGGATAAGGAGATCGCGCGCCTGGAGGCGGCCTATCGCGCGACGCTCGGCCGCAACAAAGTCGGCATCGTCGAGAGCCGTGCCGTCATCGAGGACCCGCATACGGTCCGTATCGTCAAGACCGGCGCGAAAGTGAGCGCCGGGCATATCCTCGTTGCCACGGGCGGCCATCCGGTACTGCCGCGCATTCCCGGCATTGAACTGGCCATCAGTTCGAACGAAGCGTTTCATCTCAAAAAACTGCCGCGGCGCATTGTGATTGTCGGCGCCGGTTATATCGGACTTGAGTTCGCCACCATTTTTGCCGGGCTCGGATCGCATGTGACGCTCGTCCATCGCGGTGACGAGGTTCTGCGCGGCTTCGACGACGACGTGCGCCATCATGTGCGCGTCGAGATGCAGGAGCGCGGCGTCCAGTTTGTGCTGAAGCACGAAGTGGCGTCGATCGAGCAGAAGGGCAAGGCGTTATGCGCGCGCCTCACGGATGGCGCCTCACACGAGGTCGATCAGGTGATGTTCGCCACCGGTCGCCGGGCGAATACGGCGAACATGGGTTTGGAAGCTGTGGGCGTCGCCATCGATGGACGCGGTGCGATCGCAGTCGACGAAAATTCACGCACCACGGTGCCTTCGATCTACGCGATTGGCGACGTCACGGATCGCCTTCAGCTGACGCCGGTTGCGATCCGCGAGGGCCATGCTTTCGCTGACACGGTCTTCGGCAAGAAGCCGTGGACGCTCGACCGTACGAATGTGCCGACAGCGGTTTTCTCCGAGCCCGAGATCGGCACGGTCGGCCTGACCGAAACGGAAGCGCGGGCGGGCGCGCGCGAGATCGACATTTACCGCACGAGTTTCCGGCCGATGAAATCAACGATGTCGGGCCGCGCCACGACCATATTGATGAAGCTCGTGGTGGATCGCGCGAGCGACCGCGTCCTCGGTGTTCACATCGTCGGCGAGGCGGCGGCGGAAATGATCCAGATGGTGGCGATTGCCGTAAAGATGGGCGCGACGAAAGCCGATCTCGATGCCACCGTGGCGCTGCACCCGTCTGCGGCCGAAGAACTTGTAACGCTGCGCGCCAAGGCCTGAACCCCAGGAGGAATGTATGGAGCGCCGAAGACATCCGTCCCGTCGTGATGTGCTCGCGGGATTTGGCGCGGCGGCGACGGTGCCGCTTCTGCCGCGCTTTTCGTTCGCGCAATCGCTTCCGGCCAATATCGACGTGGCAGTTATCGGCGCGGGCTCGGCCGGTCTTTCCGCTGCGCGCACGCTGATGGCCGCGGGCAAAAGTGTCGTGGTCCTGGAAGCCATGAACCGCGCCGGCGGCCGCGCCTATACCGAAAGCGACACGCTCGGTCTCCCCTTCGACTGGGGCTGCGCCTGGATTCATTCCGCCGACCGCAATCCGTATCTGCCGATCGCGAAGGAGGCGGGCTTCACGCTCGCCGAGCACGACGACTCCGTCGACCGCGTTTATTACGGCAGCCGCCGCTTCACCGACCAAGAAATGAAGCGCATGAAGCGCGCACGTCAGGAGATCGTCGATCTGAACGAGAAGGCCGCGCGCACGCGCGACGGCGCGGTGTCTTCCCTGCGCGCGATCCGCACGCCCGAGGAGCAGGTGGCCGCGACCTATATCGGCCCGATGGATATGGCGGTCGATCTCGACGAACTCGCGATCCGTGACTATGACGAGCAGGCCGAGCTTGAGCCGAACTACCTCGTGCGCGAAGGCTTCGGCTCGGTGGTGAAGCGGCTCGCCGACGGCGTGCCGGTGTCGCTCGAAACACCCGTCCGCCGCGTGCGCTATGCCGGGTCCGGCGTCGTGGTTGAGACGGACAAGGGCAACGTCTCGGCCCGCGCCTGCATCATCACGGCCTCGACCGGCGCGTTGCGCGCCGGCACCATTGCCTTCGATCCGGTGCTGCCGGTGGCAAAGCAACAGGCCATCGCCGACCTGCCTATGGGCATGCTCATGAAGATTCCGCTCGTGCTCGACGGCGAGCGCTTCGGCCTCAAGCCGTTCGAGGACCTGCTGTGTGAGCAGGCGAGCAACCAGGACATCTACTTCCTGGCCTTTCCCTTCGACTTCAATCTGATGATCGGTTTCGTCGGCGGCGATTTCGGCTGGGAGATGAGCGCGGCGGGCCGCGACATCGCCGTCGATTTCGCGACCGGCGCGTTGAAGCGCATGTTCGGTAACGACGCCGGCAAGCATGTCGTGAAAGGCGAGATCAGCCGCTGGGCGAGCAACCCGTGGGTGAGGGGCGCCTACTCCGCCGCGCGGCCCGGCCGCACGACGGCGCGGCGCGTGCTTGAACAGCCGGTCGCGAACCGGCTCTTTTTCGCGGGCGAAGCCTTCGGCCGCGAATTCGCGCAAACCTGCGGCGGCGCCTCGCTCTCGGGCCAGCGGACCGCGAAGGACGTGCTGAAGGCGCTCGGCTAGGCCGCGCGCAGTTTGTGCTTGCCGTCGAAGGCCGGCGCCACGTCGCGCATGAAGCGCGCCATCTCGTCCTTCACCTGCTGGTGTGGCTTGAGGCCCACATTCACATAGAGGATCACTTCGCTGATGCCGGCGGCTTCCGCCTTCTTCAGCGTGTCGATGATCTGCTGCGGGGACCCGATGAGCACGGAGTTTTCCGTCAGGTCCTCCGGCCGCACCTTGTGCAGCCGTTCCACCATCTCGATGAAGTAGCGGTAGCTCGGCGGTGCGGTCTTCGGATCGCTCGGGAAGGCGGGGATGACGCATTCCTTGTAGTAGCGTACCTGCCGCTCGCGCTGTGCGCGCTCCTGGGCTGGGTTGTCGGCGAAATGCGTGAAGTAGCTGCACATCACGCGGCCCGGCTTCTGGCCGTGCTTCACGCAGGTCTCGTTGTAGAGATCGACCACCTGGCGGAGTCCGCCGAAGCTCATCGCGGCGGCGAAGGGTGCCACGATCAGATTGCAGCCGAGGCGCGCCGCGAGTTCGATGGAGAGCTTTGAAAACGAGGCGACGTAGGTCGGGATTGGTCGCTGCACGGGCTTTGGCGTGATACGCACGTCGTCGAACGAATAGTGCTTGCCGTGATGCGAGATACGGCCGTCTTCGGCCCAGAGCCTGCGAACGAGTTCGAGGCCTTCCTCGAAGATTTCCTGGTTGTTATCGAACGACACATTGAACGGCAGGTACTCGCGCTTGTCGTAGCCGCGGCCCGCCGCGAAATCGACGCGGCCGTTCGAGAGCAGATCGAGCGACGCCCATTGCTCGGCGACGCGGATCGGGTGGTGGAGCGGCAGCACCGTCACGGCCGGCGCGAGGCGGATGTGTTTCGTGCGCGCCGCGATATAGGCGAGCACGAGGTCAGGGCAGGAGAGGACACCGAGTGAATTGAAGTGATGCTCGCCGATCCAGGCCGAGTGCATCCCGAGTTCGTCGGCGTATAGCGCCTCCGCCGTGATGTCGGCGACGAACTGGTTCGGCGAGCGCGTGTTGTTCTCGTAATGATTGTCGCTGAGCGTGAAGTAACCGAATTCCATGGCGTCTCTCCCTCGGTGAATTCCGCTTTGCGGTGTCTCTTGCGCGCAATGATACATGCATATGCATTAATTGCAACGGCATCCATGCCCGCGCTACACTGAGCCGCGGATGACAGGTCACGCCTGTTGTCCTAGATCGTCGCGTCGATGCTCAGTCTTTCCGAGGGCTCGCTTGTCTCAGGCTCAACTCAAGCTCGACGACTACCTGCCGTACCTCGTCAATCGGGTCGGCGCGGCGCTGGTCGCGACCTATACGCGCCGCGCGCTGGCGGGCCACAAGCTCGGCATCGATATGTGGCGCGTGCTGGCGATCCTCTCCGGCAACGGCGGACAGCGGCAGATCGACCTCGCTTCGGCCGCCAGCATCGAGGCGTCGACCGTGTCGCGCATCGTGACGCGGTTGGTGCGGTTGGGGCTCGTGACGCGCGGCCGTTCCGAAACAAGCAATCGCGAAGTGCAGGTGCAGCTTTCGCCGAAGGGCAGGGCGCTGGTAAAGAAGCTGCTCCCCGTCGCCATCTCGCTGGAAGATACCGCCGTCGCGGGTCTTTCGTCGGCCGAACTTGCACAGCTCAAAAAGGCGTTGCGGAAAGTGTACGGCAATCTCGCCGCCGCGCGCCGCTAGCGTTCATCCTGCGCCGAGCCAGTCCGCCGCCTGCTTCCACAGCGTGTCGCGGAAGTCGGCGCGGAAGAAATTGAAGTGGCCGATCTTGTCCGCGCCGACGGCGCGCGGCTCGACGGTGATGTGTTCGGGCTCCGTGCCCGTGAAGCCTTGCAACAAACGTGCGATCGCCGGCGGCGTCGCCCACGGATCGTCCGCCATGCCGACCGCGCGCAGCGCGCTCGTGTAATGCGGGAAGTTCGCGCGCGTATCGAGCGTCTCGTCGTCGAACAGGTAGCCGGGCTTCATGCACCAGCTCGCCCATTCGAGAAAGACGCCACGCGGCACGCCGTCGCCGAGTCCGACGCCGGCCGGCAGGTAGCCGAGCGTGTTCACCAGCGCCGGTCCGATGAAGCGCAGCATCGCGTAAACGCGATAGCGCTCGAACGCGCCCGTGACGTAGCGCCAGTAACCGACCTGCGACGCAACGAGCAGCGCGCGGCTTACTTTCGTGTTGTTCGGCAACAGGCCGAGCGCCTGTCCGCCGAAGGAGTGGCCGACATAGAGAAGCGGCTTGCCGGGATTGAGCGACGCGGCGAAATCCACCGCCGCCGTCGTGTCGAGGTCGGCCCAGTCGCGCATTCGCGCGTCGAAACCTTTGAGCGAAGCGGGCCGCGACCGGCCGACGCCGCGATAGTCGAAGCTCACCGTCTCAAAGCCACGCTCCGCTAGATAGGTCGCGAAGCGCCGGTAGAAACCCGCCGGGACGGCGGTTGCCGCCGCGATCAGGACGGTGCCCATCGGCTCGCCCTCCGGTCGCCGTCGCGTGGCGCCGAGCGCATAACCGTCGCGCGCCGCGATCGTCAGTTCTTCTTCCTTCACCATCGGAACAGGTCCCTAAGACGCCCCTCGGGCCGGGTATCGCCCGGCCGCATGGCTCGTGTATAACCCGGCCCGTTCGGGGACGCCTCCCGAACGGTGGAGTGTGTGATGCCTGAGCGTTGGAGCCCCGATTCCTGGCGGTCGAAGCCGATCCTCCAGGTCCCGGATTATCCCGAGCCGAAAATCCTTGCCGAAGTTGAAAGCCAGCTCGCGTCTTTTCCGCCGCTGGTTTTTGCAGGCGAGGCGCGGGCGCTCAAGCGCTCGCTCGGCCGCGTTGCCAAGGGTGAAGCGTTCCTGTTGCAGGGCGGCGATTGCGCCGAGAGCTTCGCCGAGCACAGCGCCAACAATATCCGCGATTTCTTCCGCGTCTTTTTGCAGATGGCGGTCGTACTGACCTTCGCCGGTGCGTTGCCCGTGGTGAAGGTCGGCCGCATCGCCGGCCAGTTCGCCAAGCCCCGCTCCGCGCCAACCGAGAAGCAGGGCAGCGTCGAGCTGCCCGCCTACCGCGGCGACATCATCAACGACATCGCGTTCACGCCCGAGTCGCGCAAGCCCGATCCGCGCCGCATGATGGAAGCCTACCGGCAGTCGGCGGCGACGCTGAACCTCTTGCGCGCCTTCGCGACCGGCGGTTACGCGAATGTTTCAAACGCGCACCAGTGGATGCTCGGCTTCATCAAGGACAGCCCGCAGGCCGCGCGCTACGAGGCGCTGGCCTCGCGCATCACCGAGGCGCTCGAATTCATGCGCGCCTGCGGCATCGATCCGGAGTCGCATCCGGAAATGCGCACGACGGATTTCTACACGAGTCACGAAGCGCTACTGCTCGGCTACGAGCAAGCGATGACCCGCGTCGATTCCACGAGCGGAGACTGGTACGACACGTCGGGTCACATGATCTGGATCGGCGACCGCACGCGCCAGCCGGACCACGCCCATGTCGAATACTGCCGCGGCATCAAGAATCCGATCGGCCTCAAATGCGGACCGTCGCTCAAGGCCGACGGCCTGATGAAGCTCCTCGACATTCTCGATCCCGAGCACGAGCCCGGCCGCATCACGCTCATCTGCCGCTTCGGCGCCGGCAAGGTCGCCGAACATCTGCCCGCGCTCATCGAAGCGGTTCGCCGCAGCGCGCGCCCGGTCGTGTGGACCTGCGATCCGATGCACGGCAACACCGTGACCGCGAACGGCTACAAGACCCGCCGCTTCGAGCAGATCATGCAGGAGGCGAAGGAGTTCTTCGACGTTCACGCGGCCGAGGGTACGCACGCAGGCGGCATTCATCTGGAGATGACCGGACAGGCCGTCACAGAATGCACCGGCGGCGCGCGTGCGATCAGCGAGACGCAGTTGAACGACCGCTATCACACGGTCTGCGACCCGCGCCTCAACGCCGATCAGGCGATCGAGATCGCCTTCCTGCTTGCCGACCTGGTCAAGAAGGAGCGGGCGCTGCACGTCCGCCCACTGTCCGCCGCTTCGGGCCTCTGAAGAACGATTGCGGTAACGGCGATTTTTGCCCGGCGTTGCGGGGCGTCCGGGGCAGCGCTAGACCAAGCTCATGAACGCGCCCGATACGCTCGCGATAGCCGCCGCTCAGCTCAACGCCACGGTCGGCGACATCGCCGGCAATACGGAGAAAGCGCGCCGTGGGCGCCGTGAAGCGGCGGCGTCGGGCGCCGACATTGTTGTATTCCCCGAACTCTTCATTGCGGGCTATCCGCCCGAGGATCTCGTACTCAAGCCGGCCTTTCAGGCTGCCTGCCGCACGGCGGTCGAGACGCTCGCGCGCGAGACGGCGGACGGCGGGCCGGCGCTCCTGATCGGTTCGCCATGGGTTGAGGACGGCAAGGTCTATAACGCCGTTTGCCTGCTGGCCGATGGCCGCATTCAGGGCGTGCGCTTCAAGGTCGATCTGCCGAACTACGGCGTGTTCGACGAGAAGCGCGTCTTCGCGCCGGGACCGATGCCGGGCCCGCTCAATTTCAAGGGCGTGCGGATCGGCGCGCCGATCTGCGAAGACATGTGGGCGCCCGACGTCACGGAATGCCTCGCGGAAACCGGCGCCGAGATTCTGCTGGTGCCGAACGGATCGCCGTATCATCACGGCAAGGAAGACATCCGCCTCAACCTCGCCGTCGCGCGCGTGACCGAGACGGGGCTGCCGCTCGTCTATGTCAATCAGATCGGCGGACAGGACGAGTTGGTGTTCGACGGCTCGTCCTTCGCGCTCAACGCCGATCGTTCGCTCGCCTTCCACATGTCTTCGTTTCTCGAAAGCGTGCAAATCACGCACTGGAAGCGCGGCGGTGGAAGCTGGCGCTGCACGGACGGTCCCAAGGTCGACGTGATCGAGGGCGACGAAGCGGACTACGCGGCCTGTGTCCTGGGCCTGCGCGACTATGTGGACAAGAACGGCTTTCCCGGCGTCGTCCTCGGCCTTTCCGGCGGCATCGACTCGTCGCTGGTCGCGGCAATGGCGGTCGATGCGCTCGGACCCAAGCGCGTGCATGGGCTGATGCTGCCCTACAAGTTCACCTCGCAGGCGTCCCTCGACGATGCTGTAGCGCTCGCAAAATCGCTCGGCATCAAGCACGACACCGTGCCGATCGCGTCGGCCGTCGAGGGATTGGAGGCGAGTCTCGCCGGGCTTTTCAAGGGCACGCCGCGCGACACGACGGAAGAAAACATTCAGGCGCGCGCGCGCGGCATCATTCTGATGTCAGTGTCGAACAAGTTCGGCTCGATGGTCCTGACCACCGGTAACAAGTCCGAAATGTCGGTGGGCTACGCCACGCTCTACGGCGACATGAACGGCGGCTTCAATCCGGTGAAGGACCTTTACAAGACCGAGGTCTATCGCCTGAGCCGCCTGCGCAACCGCTGGAAGCCTGTCGGCGCGCTCGGACCTGATGGCGCAGTAATCCCGGCGAACGCCATCGCGAAAGCGCCGACCGCCGAACTGCGCGAAAACCAGACCGATCAGGACTCGCTGCCGCCATACGATGTGCTCGATGCGATCCTCGACCGTCTCGTGGAACGCGAGGAGCCCGTGCACGAGATCGCGGCAGCGGGCTTCGAGCTGGAAACCGTGAAGCGTGTCGAGCGGATGCTGCACGCTGCCGAATACAAGCGCCGTCAGGCCGCGCCGGGCGTGAAGGTGACGCTGAAGAATTTCGGCCGCGACCGTCGCTATCCGATCACCAACCGGTTCCGCGATCCGGGCACGAAGCCCGCGGCACCCGACAATTCGCTGGTGAAGAACGCCGTGCCCACGCGCAGCGACACGGTGGATTTTTAGTCTCAGCGCACTGAGTAGAACGGCGGTCCGACGGTCCGCATTCTTTGATTGCTGGGCGCAGGCGTTGCGGCGGGCTCTTCGCGCTCACCGGGGACATTCGCCGTCGCAGGTGTCGCGCCCTTCGTGACCGGAGCCGCGCCTTTCTGGCCGGGCAAGGGACGCGCTTGCGACATCTGCTTCGCGCGCTGCTCCGTCACGACGATGTCGCCGCGCTGAACCGTTTCATCGCGCTCGACGCCGAGTGCTTCAGCCCAGCTCTGTCCCGTTCCACGGCAGGAGCATGAGTTGCTGACCGATTGCCGGTATTTGAACGCGTTCGGCATCGATGTGTAGGGCTCGCCGTTAATCGACACCGCCTGATCGACTTCCTCGCCGGGATTGCGGTGCGTGAACAGCATTGTCTCCGCCGCCGGGCAGAGGCGCTGGCACGTCTGCGCATCGTCGTGGAAGCGGCCCGGCACGGTCGCGAAGCTGATCGGGAAGAAGAAGCCGTCGCAGGTGCGCACGCATAGCGTCCGGTAGGTGTTGCCGCCCGGCATGTCGAGCGGCGCCTGGTCGATCGTGCTTTCCTCGCGCATGCCGCCGAACAGCGCTTCGAGCAATCCGCGCGGACGTTGCGGCTGCGGTGCCGACGCCTGCCGGTATTGCGGGCCGCAATTATTCTGTGCAAGCTGCGAGATGATCTGGCGGCGCTGGAGATCGCGGTTCAGGTCCGTGCCGCCGCCGCGCAATTTCCCAAGTTCGGAAACCATGCGCTCGAGATTGTCGCGCATGCGGCCGATCTGCGTGTTCAGCGCGTCGCATTGCGGCGGGCGCGGGCTGCCGAAGATGAAGAAGCCGCCGCCGGTGTCGCAGCCAAGCCGCTTTCCCTGCACGATCGACTGGTCGAGTTCAAACCGCTGCCGCTGGATTGCTTCCTCATAACGGCGAACCGTTTCGGGATTGGCACTGCCGCCGCCCGATGCGGAATCAAGTTGCGCAAGCGATGCTTCAAGCCGCACGCAGGCCTGGCTGCCGGGCTGGTCGTACATCGGGCGCGGGCCCTGCACGCCGGGAGGCGGCGCGCCGCCGGGAATGTTTTGCGGCGGCAAGAGTTGCGCGCCGGCCGCGCCGAGGAGCGCCACGAGTGACGCGGCGGCAAGGCTGGTAATGCCGGCAAGGCGAGGGGCGTTCATCAGCGTTTCGATTCCCTAGGGCAGGCCAAGAGGCAGCCCAAGAAACATGTCTTTTTGTGGGGCAATTTGCCCCCTTTCTCAAGCCGCGTCCGGCTGGGCATCAGGGGCCGCGGCCTGGAAAGCGGGATGTGCCTGCGCCGCCGCGTCCACGGCCAGCACGCGCGGGAACTCGTCGAGCGGCACCTTGTAGCGTCGGGCGTTATAGACCTGCGGCACAATGCAGATGTCGGCGAGCGTGATCTTGTTGCCGAAGGCAAAGGGCGCCGGCTCGATCAGTTGTTCGATCGCGGAAAACCCTTCGCGGATCCAGTGCGGCGTCCATTCCGTGTCGAGCGCCTGTTCGCTCGCGCCGAATAGGGACGCAAGCACGCCGCGCACCCCGGTATTGTTGAGCGGATGGATGTCGCTGCCGACGATTTGCGCCACTGCCTGCACGCGCGCGCGCGTCAGCGGATCGGCCGGGATCAGGCGCGGCTCCGGATAGACCGCATCGAGATACTCGATGATCGCGAGCGACTGGATCAGCTTCGTGCCGTCGTCGAGTTCCAGCGTCGGCAGCCGCATTTGCGGATTGACGCGGCGGTAGCTGTCCTTGCGGTGCGACTGGTCGCGCATCGGCACCGAGACGGTTTCGTAGTGGAGGCCCTTGAGCGCGAGCGCGATCCGCACCCGGTAGGAGGCCGACGAGCGGAAGAACGAATAGAGCCTCATCGAAGGTGTTCCTGAACTGTGGAAGGCGTCCGTAGCATTCGTCGGCAACCGCAGGAATTGCCGCAAGGACAACCCTCGGCCTCCGGCCGGTCTTTCTGTGGGCATCGTCCGGACGGACCCTTCAAAGCGGCACCATATCTGCTACTTTAGTCTAAGGGCGCTCGTCATGGGCGGCCAACAGGGGGATGAAATGTCCATCAGCAAGTCGCGTCTCTACATTCCGGCTCTCGGAGGGCTCTACGAGTCGCTCTGGGACATCGTGTGGCTGCTGCTGCGTCTTGCGGCAGGCCTGATCGTCGTACCGCACGGCATGCAGAAGCTGTTCGGCATGTTCGGCGGCGGCGGCCTGACGGGTACGGCCGCGTTCTTCGACAAGATCGGCTACTCGCCTGGCAACATCTGGGCGCCTGTTGTCGGCAGCGTCGAATTCTTCGGTGGCCTGCTCGTCGCCATCGGGTTGTTCACGCGGCCCGCGGCGGCGCTGCTCGCGATCCAGTTTATTTTCGTCAGCCACTTCCATCTCGCGCGCGGCTTCTTCGCCCCCGGCATCGAATTCCCGCTGCTGTGGCTCACCGTCTTCGTGTTCTTCATGATCCGTGGCGGCGGGGCCATGTCGGTCGACTCGAAAATGAGCAAGGAATTCTGAGCGAGACGTCGTCGGCGTGCGCTTCCGAGCGCGCGCCGCGGCTCTTTGTCCGGGTTCCATTCCGCCACGTTCTCGCCGACTTGCGGGTCCACCGCTGATCCGGCCCGGCAGTGCGGGCCGGAACTTCCATGAACTCGCAAGCAAAGCGGCTGATCTCGCTTTTTCTGTTGTCTGCCATCTGCGCGGGATGCGCGGGCGCGACCGCCGACAAGCTGGCGCTCGCCGATGTTTCCTCGATTGCCGCCGAGCCGCGCGTAACCGTCTTCACGACGCGCAACGCTGTGAACGGCGCGAAGTCGCGGCCGTGGTTCGGCACCGAGCGCGCCAAGCGCCCGAGCGTGGCAGAAGTCCGGCTGTCATCGCCTTACGACCGCAGCTCTTTTTCGCTCGTCGCGGGCGATTGGGGGATCGACACGGTACAGGTGCTGCCAAACGGTCTGAACTGGCCGCAAGAGGGGCAGCGCCGCGACGTACTGATCTATATCCACGGCTTCAACCAGAGCTTCCAGCAGGCGACACTCGATGCGGCGCGGCTGGCCGACGGTGTGAAGTTCCGAGGCGAAACCATCGTGTTCACCTGGCCTTCGCGCGAGAAGCTGCTCGACTATATCCATGACCGCGACAGCGCCATGTGGTCGCGCGACGCGCTCGAAAACATGCTGGCCGAACTGATCGGCCACCCGGCGGTGAACAACGTCCATCTCGTCGCGCACTCCATGGGGACGATGCTGTCCGTCGAGGCGCTGCGGCAGATCCATTCGCGTTTCGGCGAAACCGCCGCGCTTAAGATGGGCGCGATCGTGCTGGCCGCGCCCGACATCGATATCGACGTCTTCGCCTCGACGGTGCAGCGCATCGGCGGCCTGTCGAATCGGATCACCGTGCTCACCGCCGCGAACGACCGCGCGCTCGGAATCATGAACCGGCTGGCGGGCGGCATTGCCCGCGTCGGCACGGCCGAAAAGGAACGCCTTCAGGCCATGGGCCTCCGGGTGATCGACGCCTCGCAGTTTGGCGGCAGCGGCATCAACCACGACCTCTTCCTGTCGAACGATCAGGTTCGCGCGCAAGTCCGCACAGCGATTCAGGAATCCGAGCGTTCCGGGGTCGCGATCCGCGCCGGGGAACTCGTCATCGGCGGACAGGGCGCGGCAGTGGAAGCCCGGCAGTAAGAGTTTTTCGGCCTGGCCGGCGCGTGTCTTTTTTGTCACGCGGAATTACTTCCTCTTAAAATACCCCCGGTTTGCCTATCGTTTGAGCAGTTTGCCGTTTTTGTGACGTTGCGAAGCAGAGGTAATTCCGACGATTTTGGACGTCGAACATTCGGTTCAACCGTTGCGGCCCACGCGAAAATCGAGACCGGGCCGAAGGCGGAAGCGGACAAAACACGGGGTTTTCCATGCGGGGCAACATGCTCAAGACAACGATCATCGCCGCCGGCGCACTCGCGCTGATGGCCGGATCTTCGCTCGCGGCCGACGTGCCGGTCATCACCAAGGCGCCGCCCGCGGTTGGCAAGGCGCCGGTCGGCGGCGGCTTCGCGGTTGAATACGGTGGCTGGGTCGCGAGCGACTACGTCTTCCGTGGCGCCACGCAGTCGAACGGCGGCCCGTCGGCGGGTGCGTCCTTCACCGCGGTCTGGGGCAACACGTTCTATCTCGGCGTCGCGGGTGCGGCGATCGACTGGCCGGCATCCCCGGCTTTCGCACTCAGCGATCCGTCCGCCGAAATCGATTTCGTCGGCGGCCTGCGCTTCTCGAGTGGCAAGTGGAGCTTCGATGTCGGCGCGATCTACTACTATTACCCGAAGGAAGTGAACTTCCAGAGCGACTTCTGGGAAGTGTACGGCATCGTGAAATACGCCGTCACCGATCAGCTCACCCTCGGCGCGAGCCTCAACTATTCGCCTGACTATCTGAACTACGGCATGGATGGCACAACCGGCGCGTTGAGCTTCGCGTGGACCGCGCCGACCGCCTACAAGGATCTCTCGTTCTTCGTGTCGGGCGACGTCGGCCGCGTGTGGCTTGGCGAGTCGACCGTGTTCGGGCTGGTGCCGGACTACACCTACTGGAGCGCTGGCTTCGGCTGGACCTGGAAGAACATCACGCTCGATCTCCGCTATCACGACACCGACCTGTCGGGCTTCGGCTGCACGTCGATCTGGAATGCCCACGGTACGGCCGGTATTGCGGGCTGGTGCGGCGAGGCGTATGTCGCGAAGCTCTCCTTCGCGGGCTCGACCGCGGACTGATCTTCGGATCGTCTGAAACGAAACGGGCGGCGCTTGGCGCCGCCCGTTTTCATTTCGCGAACTGAGTTTTCCTAGCGCGCGCAGGTTACCGCGACCGTTTGCGGGCAGGCGCGCCCTTCGCAGCGCGCGGACCGCTTGCCCTCCGGCACCGCGCCCGTGATCTCCTCGGTATCGACGCGGCCGAAGCTGACGGCCTGCACATAATCGCGGGCGCGGCAGATGGCGGAAGCCGCGGCCTCGCCGCATTGCTCGCCCGAGGCGAGACAGTCATGAATGCCGTACCCGTCGTCGCCCTTGAGTACGAAGATGTGCGTCTCGGCGCCGGCGGGCGCGCTGAAAGCGAACGCAGCGACAAGCGCCGCAAAGCATAGCTGACGCATGAAAAATCCCCAGAGCCCCAAAGCCCTGCGGCAAGGGTGCCCGTTTGTGGTTGATCCGGCGTTAAAGGCCTCTGGCGGCGCCCGCTTCGCGCGCCATCGCATCTCAGTTAGCCCTCAGGGCCCGTGAGTCGCCAGTGACGATGGTCACATTCCGGCGGCTTTGCCCGGCCCTTTGACGCCGGGCCGCACGGCCGGATGCCTTGACCGGAGCCCCCGGCAACCGGCATGGTGTCGGCCATGAATAAGGCCGCCCGCAACCGTTTCTTCGGCATTTGCCGCGAGATTATCTGCGCCTGAGAGGGCGCGGGCAGGGCCGTTCATTTCTCGACAAGTCAGAGACGAACGTTCCGCCCGCAGGGCATAGGGACGTTATGGAACTGAAGCTCTACAACACGCTGACGCGGACCAAGGAGCCGTTTCGCCCGCTCGATCCGGCGGACGTGCGCATGTATGTGTGCGGGCCGACGGTCTATGACTTCGCGCATATCGGCAACGCGCGCCCGGTCATCGTGTTCGACGTGCTCTACCGGCTGCTGCGCCATCTCTACGGCGCCGGCCACGT
>Ga0307505_10001301_pt1 | contig 20765 bp, 18 predicted proteins | sample 23_S_MG_FD_202183 | JGI IMG/M metagenome (GOLD analysis project Ga0307505, IMG submission 202183) | Soil microbial communities from Populus trichocarpa stands in riparian zone in the Pacific Northwest, United States - 23_S | ecosystem: Environmental > Terrestrial > Soil > Riparian zone > Trees...
CGGCATCGACAGCCTCTTCCTCGAGGGCTTTGGGCCGCTGGTGGGAGGGCTATCGAACCTGAAGATCGTCGGCATTTCCGCGGTAACGGTGCCCGAGGGTCCCTCGATCGCGCTGACCGCGATCGGGCTCGTAGTATTGGCGTGGAGTCGCAGGCGCCGAGTGAAGCCGTCGGCTTGACGGGTTCCGGGAGACAACAACCGCGACATTCAGTACGACCGCCGGTCCAGCCGTATCTCCTGCATGATGGTCGCGGCGATCTCCTCGATGGACTTCGCGGTGGACGACAGCCAGCGGATGCCTTCGCGGCGCATCATCTTCTCGGCTTCCTCCACCTCGTAGCGGCAGTTCTCCAGCGCCGCGTAGCGGCTGTTGGGCCGGCGCTCGTGGCGCACCTCGGCCAGCCGCTCCGGCGCGATCGACAGTCCGAACATCTTGCCTTTGTACGGCGCCAGCGCGGAGGGCAGCGCGTTGCGTTCGAAATCCTCCGGGATCAACGGATAGTTGGCGGCCTTCACGCCGTACTGCATCGCCAAGTACAGCGTGGTCGGCGTCTTGCCGGAGCGGGACACGCCGACCAGGATCACGTCGGCACTGGCCAGTCCCTTTGCGGACTGGCCGTCGTCGTGCGCCAGCGCAAAGTTGATCGCCTCGATGCGGTTCTTGTAGTCCTCGGAGTTGGTGCCGATGTTGTGCGAGCGGCCGATGGTGTGCGTCGACTGCAGCCCCAGTTCGGCCTCCAGCGGCTTCACGAAGGTCTCGAACATCTCGATGAAGAACGCGTCGGTCACCCGCCGCAGTTCCTCTGCCACCGGCGGGTTGACCAGCGTGGAGAACACGATCGCGCGCTTGCCGTCGCGCTGGCCGGCCTCGTTGATGCGCTGCGCGGCGTCGTGGGCCTTCTCGGCGGAATCGATGAAGGGAATGCGCTGCGTGCGGTAGCGCAGGTCGCCGAACTGCGTCAGCACGCTGTGGCCCAGCGTTTCGGCGGTGATGCCGGTGCCGTCGGAGACGAAGAACACGGTGCGGTCGAATCCCAGGGCGCGGTCCGGCATTGAAGCTCCTGCGTGGCCGTTGATGCGCCGCAGTATGACCCGCCGGCGCTCGGTAGAATGACGGATTCTAGACAAGCCATCCATAGTTCCACTGAGGGGAGAGGGAATGCCACGCGGCGCCTACGTCATACCGTTCAGCCAGCTCCGCATGACGGACGTGGAGACCGTGGGCGGCAAGAACGCGTCGCTGGGCGAGATGCTGAGCCAGTTGTCCGCCGCGGGCATCCGCGTCCCCGACGGATTTGCGACGACCTCGGAGGCCTTCCGCGCTTTCCTGGACGGCGGCGGCCTGCGCGAGCGCATCGCGAAGGCACTGGATGCGCTGGACGTGGACGACGTTCGCACGCTGGCCGCCACCGGCGCACGGATCCGCGAATGGGTGGCAACCACGCCGTTCCCGGCCGAACTCGAAGCCGATATTACAAAGCAATTTCAAATACTTGAGAAAGAATCCTCAAGTGAAATCTCGTTTGCGGTGCGCTCCAGCGCGACCGCCGAAGACCTGCCCGACGCCTCCTTCGCCGGCCAGCAGGAGACCTACCTGAACGTCACCGGCATCGATGCGGTGCTGGACCGCATCCGCCACGTGTTCGCCTCGCTGTACAACGACCGCGCGATCGCTTACCGCGTGCACAAGGGCTTCGCGCACGCCGACGTCGCGCTGTCGGCCGGCGTGCAGCGCATGGTGCGCTCCGACCGCGGCTCGGCCGGAGTGATGTTCACGATGGACACCGAGTCCGGCTTCCGCGACGTGGTGTTCATCACCTCCAGCTACGGCCTGGGCGAGACGGTGGTGCAGGGCGCGGTGAACCCCGACGAGTTCTACGTGCACAAGCCGATGCTGGCCGCCGGCAAGCATCCGATCCTGCGCAAGTCGCTGGGCTCCAAGCTGATCCGCATGGAGTTCGACCCGGCCGGCCCGGCCGGTGACCCCGGCCGCACCGTGCGCACCGTCGACGTGGGCGACGCGCAGCGCCACCGCTTCTCGCTGACCGACGCCGACGTGCTGGAACTCGCCCACTACGCGGTGCTGATCGAGCAGCACTACGGCCGCCCGATGGACATCGAGTGGGGCAAGGACGGAGCCGACGGCCGCATCTACATCCTGCAGGCGCGTCCGGAGACCGTGAAGTCGCAGGTCAAGGCCGAATCGCAGCAGCGCTTCAGACTGAAGAGCCGCGGCACGGTGCTGACCTCGGGCCGCGCGATCGGCCAGAAGATCGGCATCGGCCCCGTGCGCATCATCACCAGCGTCGACGAGATGGAGCGCGTGCGACCCGGCGACGTGCTGGTTACCGACATGACCGATCCCAACTGGGAGCCGGTGATGAAGCGCGCGTCGGCCATCGTCACCAATCGCGGCGGGCGCACCTGTCATGCGGCGATCATCGCGCGCGAACTGGGCATTCCGGCCGTGGTCGGGTGCGGGACGGCGACCGAAGCGCTCGCCGAAGGCACGACGGTCACCGTGTGCTGCGCGGAGGGCGATACCGGCCACATCTATGCCGGCGCGCTGGAGATGGAGGTCGAGACCCTGCAGCAGGGCGCGCTGCCGGCGATCCCCGTGAAGATCATGATGAATGTCGGCAACCCGCAGCTCGCCTTCGACTTCCAGGCGCTGCCCAACGCCGGTGTCGGGCTGGCACGGCTGGAATTCATCATCAACAACAACATCGGCGTGCACCCGAAGGCGGTGCTGGACTATCCGCACATCGACGACGAGCTGAAACGCGCGGTCGAGCGTCTGGCCTCTGGCTACGACTCGCCGCGCGCCTTCTTCGAGGCCAAGCTCGCCGAGGGCATCGCAACCATCGGCGCGGCGTTCTGGCCGAAGCCCGTCATCGTGCGCATGTCGGACTTCAAGAGCAACGAGTACAAGAAGCTGATCGGCGGCTCGCGCTACGAGCCCGACGAGGAAAACCCGATGCTCGGCTTCCGCGGCGCGGCGCGTTACATCTCGGAATCGTTCCGCGAGTGCTTCAGCATGGAAGCGGCCGCGCTGAAGCACGTGCGCGAGACGATGGGACTGACCAACGTCGAGATCATGGTGCCCTTCGTGCGCACGCTGGACGAGGCGAAGCGCGTGACCGAACTGCTGGCCGAGCACGGCCTGGCGCGCGGCAACGGTGCCGTCAACGGCAGCGGCGGGCTGCGGCTCATCATGATGTGCGAAGTGCCGTCCAACGCGGTGCTGGCCGACCAGTTCCTCGACTACTTCGACGGCTTCTCCATCGGTTCCAATGACCTGACGCAGCTGACGCTGGGCCTTGATCGAGACTCCGGATTGGTGGCCGAGGGCTTCGACGAGCGCGATCCGGCCGTGAAGGCGCTGCTGTCGATGGCGATTGCGAGCTGCCGTGCGCGCGGCAAGTACATCGGCATCTGCGGGCAGGGTCCGTCGGATCACGCGGATTTCGCCGAATGGCTGGTCGAGCAGGGCATCGAGTCGATCTCGCTGAACCCGGACACGGTGGTGGCCACGTGGCAGCGGCTGGCACGCGCGAAGTGACGCGCGTCCGCCGGTCGTCCGATACGGTACGGCCGGGACTTGAATCGGCCGCCGGGACCCGCAGCTAAACGAGGGACCGCCGACTACAGGCGGGGTGGAGGGAGACGCATGGAAACGTACATCTGGTTCGTCGTCGCCTTCGGGCTGCTGGTCGCGGAACTGCTGACCGGCACGTTCTATCTGCTGGTCATCGCGATCGCGCTGGCCGTCGCCGGACTGGCGGCCTGGCTGGGCGCGCCGGTTGCCCTGCAGTTCGTGGTCGCTGCAATCATCGGCCTGGGCGGGTCGATGTGGCTGCGGACGACGCGCTTCGGCAAGCGGCTGCATGAACGCGCGGACGATCGCGTGCAGAACATGGACATCGGCCAATCGCTGCGTGTCGATTCGTGGACGCCGGCCCGTACCGCGCGTGCGAACTATCGCGGCGCCGTGTGGGACGTGGAGCTCGCACCTGGCGAGCAGCCGGCTAGCGGAGAATTCGTCATCCGCGAGATCCAGGCCAACCGCCTGATCGTGTCGCCCAAGCCTCGCTAGGAGATTTTCATGTACATGCTGGATGGTGTTTCCATCGTTGCGGTCGTCCTGCTGATCGTCGCGGTGGTGTTCGTGGTGCAGGCGGTCAAGGTCGTGCCGCAGCAGAGCGCGTGGGTGGTGGAGCGACTGGGCAAGTTCCACGCGGTGCTGCAGCCGGGCCTGAATATCGTCATCCCGTTCATCGACCGCGTCGCCTACAAGCACAGCCTGAAGGAAGTGCCGCTGGACACGCCCAGCCAGGTCTGCATCACCAAGGACAACACGCAGCTGCAGGTCGACGGCGTGCTGTACTTCCAGGTCACCGATCCGAAGCGCGCGTCCTACGGCGCCAGCAACTACATCCTGGCGATCACGCAGCTTTCGCAGACCACGCTGCGGTCGGTTATCGGCCGACTGGAACTGGACAAGACCTTCGAGGAGCGCGACTTCATCAACCACAGCGTGGTGTCCGCCATCGACGAGGCGGCGATGAACTGGGGCGTGAAGGTGCTGCGCTACGAGATCAAGGACATCACGCCGCCCAACGCGATCCTGCTGTCGATGCAACAGCAGATCACCGCCGAGCGAGAGAAGCGCGCGCTGATCGCTTCGTCCGAAGGCCGCAAGCAGGAGCAGATCAACATCGCCACCGGCGAGCGCGAGGCCGCGATCGCCAAGTCCGAAGGCGACAAGCAGGCGCAGATCAACCGCGCGCTGGGCGAGGCGTCGGCCATCGTCGCGATCGCCGACGCGACGGCCAAGGCCATCCGCCAGGTCGCGCAGGCCACGCGCGAGCCGGGCGGCATGGAAGCCGTGAACCTGAAGGTGGCCGAGCGCTACGTCGATGCGTTCGGCAACCTGGCGAAGCAGAACAACACGCTGATCGTGCCGGCCAACCTGGGCGATCTGTCGACGCTGGTTTCGTCGGCGCTGGCCATCGTCCGCGGGCAGCAGCAGCCGGCGGCTGCACGCTAGCGACTGGCGGCACGACATGGAATTCATCATCGCGGGCGTGGGCCTGGTGCTGGCGGTCTGGATGATCCTCGGCGCGCGCAACCGCCACCGGTCCACGGACCACGACGCGACGAAGAACGACGCCCGCGATCGCTGACGGCGCGGTTGGCTCCTCAAGCACGCGGCCGACCATCGCATCGCAGACAGCATGGCCGCGCCTACCATCGTCAACGCGTTGCGACAGCTGCTGACCGCGCGCATGCCGTTCTCGGCGATGGCGCGGGCCGACGTCGACCTGATCATCGACAACGCGGAGATCGCATATTTCGCGCCCGACGAAGTCGTGCTGGCGCCCGGCAAGGGCATTCCCACGCACTGCCTGATCGTCAAGCAGGGCCACGTGCAGGGGTTCACGGCCGAAGGCGAGATCGCTTACGAAGCCGGCATCGGCGACTGCTTCCCGGTGGGCGCGCTGCTCGCCGACCGCGACGTGTCGCTGACCTACTACTCGGTGGGCGACACCTTCTGCCTGATGCTGCCGCGCGCTGTGTTCACCGAGCTGGTAAGACGCAGCCCGCCGTTCCTGGATTTCTGCAAGCGGCGGCTGGGCGCGATGCTGGACCTGTCGCGCACACAGCTGCAGCAGAACTACGCCACTGAGGCCACTGCGCAGCGCACGATGGGCACGCCGCTCGCGGAGCTGCTGCGCGGCCCGGCGCTGACCTGCAGCGCGGACACTCCGCTGCGTGACGCTTTCGCGCGCATGCACGAGGCGCACGTCGGCTCGATCGTCGTCGTCGATCTCGGCACCGACGGTGAACGGGTAGCCGGCATCCTGACGCGCACGGACCTGATCGGCCGCGTGATCCTGCCGGAGGTGCCGCTGACGGCACCGGTGTCCAGCGTGATGACGCTGGACGTGTTGACGCTGGATGTCGGCGACACGGCCGCCGATGCCGCACTGCTGATGGCCGAGCACACGATTCGCCACGTGCCGGTGCTGGCGCGCGAGGACGGACGCACGCGCGTGGCGGGCGTCATCTCCGAGCGCGACCTGTTCGCGTTGCAGCGGCTGACGGTGCGGCAGCTCGCGGTGGCGATACGCCGCAGCCAGGACGTGAATGCGCTGGCATCGGTTGCCGCCGAGGTGCGGCAGCTTTCGCTGCACCTGGTCGCACAGGGCGTGGCCGCCGCGCAACTGACGCGCCTGATCAGCCACCTGAACGACCAGTTGACGGTGCGGCTGCTGACGCTGGCCACCGAGCGCTTCGATGTGGATCCGCGCAGCTTCTGCTGGCTGTCGTTCGGCAGCGAGGGCCGCAGCGAGCAGACCATCGCCACCGACCAGGACAACGGCATCCTGTACGACGCGGGCGCGACCACGCAGCCGCGCATGCTGGAACTCGCGCAGTGGGCCAACGACGCGCTGGCCGCCTGCGGCTTTCCGCTGTGCAAAGGCAACATCATGGCGCGCAACCCGGCGTGGTGCCTGGACTACGAAGGGTGGGAGCGTCTGTTCATCGGCTGGATCGACCGCGGCGATCCCGAAGCGCTGCTCAACGCCAGCATCTTCTTCGACCTGCGGCCGCTGTTCGGCCACACGGCGCTGGCGCAACAGCTTTACGCCGGCGTCGTGCAGCGCGCGCAGCGCAACGACCGGTTCCTGAAGCAGATGTCCGACAACGCGCTGAACAATCGCCCGCCGGCCGGCGGCGGCGTCGTCGAGACGCTGTTCGGCGAGGGCGCGAGCGGCCGCGTGGACCTGAAGATGCACGGCACCGTGCTGTTCGTCGATGCGGCGCGAATCTGGGCGCTGGCTGCCGGCCTGGACGAGACCAACACCACCGAGCGTCTGCAGCAGCTGGGCAGGGCCGGCCGCCTGCCGGAGGACGACGTGCGCGCGTGGGTGCCGTCCTTCGAGTTCTTCCTGCTGATGCGGCTGCGCGAACAGCACCGGCGCTCTGCCGCCGATGGGTCGCAGCAGGACAACCCCAACGAAGTGAACCTCGGTGATCTGTCCATCATCGACCGGCGCATCGTCAACGAAGCCTTCCGGCAGGCGCGCCGGCTGCAGCAGCGCCTCGGACTCGACTACCCGGGCTGACGCGCATGCTGGAATGGCTGACAGGCCGCCGGCGCACCGCGCACGGCGCAGCGGACAAAGCGACGCGCGAACGCTGGGTCGTCGTCGACGTGGAAACCAGCGGCATGGACGCGGCGGCCGACCGGCTGATCGCGATCGGCGCAGTGGCGCTGCATGGCGGGCGCGTCGCACCGGGCGACAGCCTCGAGATCATCGTGCGGCAGGCTGCCGCCAGTTCGCGCGCCAACATTTTGGTGCATGGCGTGGGCGTGGGAGCGCAGCTCGCGGGCACCGACCCGTCGCGCGCCATCAGCGCTTTCCTCGACTACGTCGGCCAGGCGCCGCTGCTGGCGTTCCACGCCCCTTTCGACCGCGGTTTCCTGGCGCGCGCGATCAAGCAGTACGTGAACACGCCTTTCGACAACCCGTGGCTGGACGTCGCCGAACTCGCGCCGGCGCTGCTGCCGAAGCTGCCGCTGCGCTCGCTGGACGAATGGCTGAATGCCACCGGCATCCCCGTCGCCGCTCGCCACAGCGCGGCCGCTGATGCGTTTGCGACGGCGCTGCTGGTCACGCGGCTGCTGCCCGAAGCGCGCCGGCAGGGCGCCGACGGCTTCGCAGCGCTGCAGCACCTGGCGCGCCAGGCGAAGTGGCTGCACTAACCCGAGTCAGCAGCCGCGTGGCCGCCGCTGCCGGTATCAGCGGTTGCGCTGCCTCAGCAGCCGCTGCTGCTCGCGCTTCCAGTCCTTCTCCTGCTCGCTGGCGCGCTTCTCGAACTGCCGCTTGCCCTTGGCCAGGCCCACGTCCAGCTTCACGCGCCCCCTGGAGAAGTGCAGGTTCAGCGGCACCAGCGTGTAGCCGGCGCGTTCCACCTTGCCGATCAGCTTGCGGATCTCGGCGGCGTTGAGCAGCAGCTTGCGCGTGCGCGTGGGATCGGGCTTGGTGAACGTGGCGGTGGTGGGTAGCGGGCTGATGTGGCCGTTCAGCAGGTGCAGCGCTCCGTCGCGGATGACGACATAGGCCTCGTTGAGCTGCGCGCGACCCGCACGGATGGCCTTCACCTCCCAGCCTTCGAGCACCAGGCCGGCCTCGTAGCGCTCCTCGATGAAATAGTCGTGCTGCGCCTTCTTGTTCTGGACGATCGCCACTGCGGCTTGCCTGCCTGCGTGAATACAATCCCCGTTTATAACTCAGCCGCCATGCCGCACGTCGAACGCTCGATCCTCGTCCACTACAGCGCCGAGCAGATGTTCCATCTGGTGGCCGACGTGCAGAGCTACCCGCAGTTTCTGCCGTGGTGTGGCGGCGCTGACATCGCGGCCGGCGACGACGAGGAGCTGATCGCGTGGATCGACATCGACTACCACGGCTTGCGGTCGCGCTTCTCGACGCGCAACCGGCTTGTGTATCCGCGCGAACTGAAGATGTCACTGATCGACGGCCCCTTCAAGTCCCTGGAGGGCGTATGGCACTTCAAGGCGCTGCGCGGCGACGCCTGCAAGGTGCGGCTCGTCATGCACTACGAGTTCGCCAGCGGCGTACTGGGCCGCGCGGTCGGTCTGGTGTTCGATGCGATCGCCAATTCGATGATCGACTCCTTTGCGCGGCGCGCCGACGCGCTGTACAGGGCCGAGAAGGATGCGGCTGAGTGAAGGTCACGGTGGTCTATGCGCGTCCGGGCGCTCAGCACGTGCTGCCGGTCGAGGTGGCGGCCGGCGCGACGGTGGCCGACGCGATCGTCGCGTCCGGGCTGCTGGCGCTGGAGCCGCAGCTCGAACTGCAGGCGTTGAGTGTCGGGGTCTGGAACAGGGTGGTGCCGCTGGATGCGCTGCTGGCAGCGGCCGACCGCGTCGAGGTATACCGGCCGCTGACGCTGGACCCGAAGGAGGCGCGCCGGTTGCGCGCGGAGGCGCGTCGGCGGCGGGGCGCGCAGCGCTAACCGCAGGTGGACTGCATCGCCTTGCGCGTGCGCTCGACCTCGGCCGCGCGCTGTGCATCGTCCAGGTATTCGCGGTTACCGGAGGCGTCGGTGCGCTCGATGCGCACGCCGTCCTCCAGCGCGCGCAGATAGCCCTTCGCGCGCTCGCAGTCCACGGCCTTGGCGGCTGCGCGGGTCTCTTCCTCGCGCGCCTTTTTCTCTGCCTCGGCGCGTTCCTGTTGCCGCTGGCGGAACTCCATCTCCAGTTCGGCCGTCGACTTCGGCCCGGCGGGCGCGGCAGCGGGTTTTGCGTCCGCGGCGGGCTTCGCATCGGCAGCCGGCACGGCAGCGTCGGCCGTGCGCTGGGGCACGACGACCTGCGCATTGGCCGGCTGGCGCACGATGCGGTCGGACTTCACGCTGGACGGCGGCGGCCGGTCCGAGTAGACGACGCGGCCGTTGTCGTCCTTCCATGCCCACTGCGCGGCCGCCAGTCCGGACGCGCCCATCAGCAGTGCCGCCAGCAGCGTACGCAAGGCGGCAGGACCGGTAACGGAACGGGTGCGCTGAGGACGAGCCATGAGTTCTCCTTTGGGGGCATTGTCCAACGCCCGCGCCGGGCGCAGCAAGTCAATTGGCGGGGAAACTCACCCCCAAACCATGCGACCGCCATGTCGGCTGCGCGGCCGCACCCCGGTGTCATCGGCACAAAGTCCGGGCCTGTATACTCCGCTTTTGCGTCATGAGGACACCATGAGGTTGGTTCAGAAGGCGCTCACCTTCGATGACGTGCTGCTCGTCCCCGCCCACTCGGCGGTCCTTCCCCGCGACGTACAGCTCAATACCCGGCTCTCCCGCAACATCTCCCTGAACATCCCGCTGGTTTCGGCCGCCATGGACACGGTGACCGAGGCTGGGCTCGCCATCGCGCTGGCACAGGAGGGGGGCGTCGGCATCGTCCACAAGAACAAGTCGCCGAAGGATCAGGCCGCCGAGGTGCTGAAGGTCAAGCGCCACGAGGCCGGCGTGCTGCGCGATCCCATCACGCTGACGCAGGACATGACGGTGCGCGACGCGCTGGAACTGCAGCGCACGAACAAGATCTCCGGCCTGCCGGTGGTCGAAGGCAAGAGGATCGTCGGCATCGTCACCAACCGCGACCTGCGCTTCGAGACGCGGCTGGACGCGCCGATCCGCGACATCATGACACCGCGCTCGCGGCTGGTGACCGTGCCCGAAGGCGCGAGCCTGGACGAGGCCAAGGCGCTGATGCACACGCACCGGCTGGAGCGCGTGCTGGTCATCAACGGCGACGACGAACTGCGCGGGCTGGTGACCGTGAAGGACATCACCAAGGCCACCGAACACCCGAACGCCGCGAAGGACGAGCACGGCAAGCTGCGTGTGGGCGGCGCGATTTCCACCGGGACGGATTCCGAAGAGCGAGCGGAGCTGATGGTGAAGGCCGGCGTCGACGTGCTGATCGTCGACACCGCGCACGGTCATCACCAGGGCGTGCTGGACCGCGTGCGCTGGGTGAAGAAGAACTTCCCGCAGGTGGACGTGATCGGCGGCAACATCGCCACCGCGGCTGCGGCGCGCGCGCTGGTCGATGCGGGCGCGGACGGCATCAAGGTGGGTATCGGCCCCGGCTCGATCTGCACGACGCGCATCGTCGCGGGCGTCGGCGTGCCGCAGATCACTGCGGTGTCCAACGTGGCGGCGGCGCTGGAAGGCACGGGCGTGCCGCTGGTCGCCGACGGCGGCATCCGCTATTCCGGCGACATTTCCAAGGCGCTGGCGGCCGGCGCCTATGCGGTGATGATGGGCGGCATGTTCGCCGGCACCGAGGAGGCGCCCGGCGAGGTGATCCTGTACCAGGGCCGCTCGTACAAGAGCTACCGCGGCATGGGCAGCCTGGGCGCGATGACCGAAGGCTCGGCCGAGCGCTACTTCCAGGACAACGACGCCAACGTCGACAAGTACGTGCCCGAGGGCATCGAGGGCATGGTGCCGTACAAGGGCAGCGTGCTGGCGATCATCTTTCAGCTCACGGGCGGGCTGCGCTCCAGCATGGGCTACTGCGGCTGCGCGAACATCGACGAGATGCGCACGCGCGCGGAGTTCGTCGAGATCACGGCCGCCGGCATGCGCGAGTCGCACGTGCACGACGTGCGCATCACGAAGGAAGCACCCAACTACCGCCTCGAGAGCTGAGGATCCGCGTGATGAACCACGACAGGATCCTGATCCTCGACTTCGGCTCGCAGGTCACGCAGCTGATCGCGCGCCGCATCCGCGAGGCGCAGGTGTACTGCGAGATCCATCCGGCCGACGTGGACGACGCCTTCGTGCGCGGCTTCGCGCCGAAGGGCATCGTGCTGTCGGGCAGTCACATGTCGGCCTACGAGGAGTCCACCGACCGCGCGCCGCTGGCGGTGTTCGAGCTGGGTGTGCCGGTGCTGGGCATCTGCTACGGCATGCAGACGATGGCGCAGCAGCTCGGCGGCCGCGTCGAGGGCGGTCACACGCGCGAGTTCGGCTACGCGCAGGTACGCGCGCACGGGCATACGAAACTGCTGGAAGGCATCGAAGACCTGCGCAACGACCAGGGCCACGGCCTGCTGAACGTGTGGATGAGCCACGGCGACAAGGTCGTCGATCTGCCGCAGGGCTTCAGGCTGATGGCCTCCACCGCGACTTGTCCGATCGCCGGCATGGCCGACGAGTCGCGCCGCTACTACGCGGTGCAGTTCCATCCCGAGGTCACGCATACGTCGCAGGGCGCGGCGATCCTGCGGCGTTTCGTGCTGGACATCTGCGGCGCGAGGCCTGACTGGATCATGGGCGACTACGCCGCCGAGGCGGTGTCGAAGATCCGCGAGCAGGTGGGCAGCGAGGAAGTGATCCTCGGCCTGTCAGGCGGTGTCGACTCGTCGGTCGCCGCGACGCTGATCCACCGTGCGATCGGCGACCAGCTCACCTGTGTGTTCGTCGACACCGGCCTGCTGCGGCTGAAAGAGGGCGCGCAGGTGGTCGAAACCTTCCGCAACCACATGGGCATGAAGCTGGTGCACGTCGACGCGTCCGCGCGCTTCATGGCGGCGCTGGCGGGCGAAGCCGATCCCGAAGCCAAGCGCAAGATCATCGGCCGCGAGTTCGTGCACGTGTTCCAGGAGCAGGCCGCGAAGCTCGCGAACGCGAAGTGGCTGGCGCAGGGCACGATCTACCCGGATGTCATCGAGTCGGCCGGCGCCAAGACCAAGAAGGCGACGACGATCAAGAGCCACCACAACGTCGGTGGCCTGCCCGAGACGCTGCACCTGAAGCTGCTGGAGCCGCTGCGCGACCTGTTCAAGGACGAAGTGCGCAACCTCGGGCTGGCGCTGGGCCTGCCGCGCGACATGATCTTCCGCCACCCGTTCCCCGGGCCGGGCCTGGGTGTGCGCATCCTAGGTGAAGTCAGGCAGGAGTATGCCGACCTGCTGCGCCGGGCGGACGCGATCTTCATCGAGGAACTGCGCAACACCGTCGAAGGCGGCCAGAGCTGGTACGACCGCACCAGCCAGGCCTTTGCGGTGTTCCTGCCGGTGAAGAGCGTCGGCGTCATGGGCGACGGCCGCACCTACGAGTGGGTGGTCGCGCTGCGCGCGGTGCAGACCACCGACTTCATGACAGCACACTGGGCGCACCTGCCGCACGAGTTGCTGGGCCGCGTGTCGAACCGCATCATCAACGAGGTGCGCGGCATCAACCGCGTGGTCTACGACATCTCGGGCAAACCACCGGCGACGATCGAGTGGGAATAGGGGTCTGGCGTTTCGCCTGTGATCCGCGCATGTCCCCAGTAGTACTTGTGGGGATACAAATTTGCTGTAAGGTGCCCGCGGGCGCCGACCCGACGCCGGTCGAGGAGATCCGTTCTTGAAGGAGTTCTTTGCGCGCGTCGCGATCGGCCTCATCCAGTTGACCGGCCTACTCCCGCAGCGCGGCCGAACAGCGATCGCCGCGGTACTGGCAGACATCTTCTGGCTCGTCGCGCGGCGGCGGCTGCGGGTGACCCGGACCAATCTGCGGTTGAGCTTTCCGGAGCTGACCGAACAGCAAAGGGCCGGGATCGGACGGCGGTCGTTCCGCAACATCGCGCGCGCTGTGCTGGACCATTCGATTCTGTGGAAGGTTGATCGAGCGACGATGGCGCGCTACGTGCGCGTCGAAGGCGCCCATCACCTGACCGATCCGGGCAACCGGCCGTTGATCGTAATCCTGCCGCACTTGCTGGGGATGGATGCCGGCGGCGTCGGGATGAGTCTGTTCACGCAGTTGTCGGTCGTCTACTCGCGGCAGAAGAACACCGTGTGGGAAGCGTGGCTGCGCAAGGCGCGTGAGCGCTTCAACGAACCGATCCTGTTTCCGCGGCAGGGAATCGACATGCGCAAGGTGATCCGCTCTTTGAAGGATGGTGTTCCGCTGGGCTATCTGCCGGACGTGGATCTAGGCCCGACTAATTCGATCTTCGTGCCGTTCTTCGGCGTGTTGACCGCAACGATCCCGATGGTCTCCCGATTGGTTCGCCTGACCGACGCCAAAGTGGTCATTGCCGCGACCGAGATGACGCCGGACGGCTACGTCGTTCACATCGAAGCCCCCTGGATCAACTTTCCGGGTGCTTCCGTCGAGGAGGACACTGCTCGCATGAATCGCGAGATCGAACGCTGGGTGCGGCGCGTCCCGGACCAGTATCTGTGGTCGCACAAGCGATTCAAGACGCGGCCTCCGGGCGAGCCTTATCTGTACCAGCGATAGTCGCGGAGTCCTTCGTGCCGCGGCCGCGCCCTCGGGGTTTCCCCCCGATGCGACCGGCTGCACGGCTCGAATCCGCCATGGCGCGTTGACGATGTGATGCACGCGGGTTGCCGCGCGGCCGGCATGGCCGGTAAGGTAACGTCATCCGTCACTCATCGGAGGTCCATCGCGTGATCCGGAAACTGGTCGGATGCCGGCCCTTTCTGTGCGTTTGCCTTGTGGCATTGGCGCTCGCATCAGGCGGATTCCAGAACGCCTACTGTCTCGAGCACGACCCGCTCAGCCCACCGGACATCTCCTCGCCGGCGGCGACGCTGAACACGTTCCTGACGGAGTCGGTCGCCGCGGTCGATGCGTTCTATGCTGGCCGTCTCGATCTGATGCACGCGCGCGCAGATCGCGTATTTCAGACATTCGACGCCGACTTTCCCAGGTCGGATACGGGATTCCTGCAGGCGACCGAAGCTGCACTGCATCTGCTGGAGATCCTGATCCGCATCGATCTGCCTCCGCCGGGCGAAATCCCGGTCGCGGCTGCGGGCGACGAGTTGCCTGCTTCGTGGACGATTCCGAAGACCGAGATCCGCCTGGTGCGGGTCGAGTCCGGGACCGGAGAGGTGATCGGCTATCGCTTCTCCGCGGACACCATCGCCCGCCTGCCGGACTTCCATCAGCGCGTGCGCCAGCTCCCGGTCAGCCCGGAACATGCCAAGTACGAGGGCGTGTCCGAGCGCTTCCGGCTGCGACCGGGCTTCTCCGCGCCGGGCTTCTTCGTCGGCTACGTCCAGAGCCTGCCGCCGGCCTGGTTCCGCACGTTCGCCGGTGAACCGCTATGGAAGTGGACCGCCCTGGCGATCGCGGCGGCGGCGGCCCTGGTCGGCTTCGGTCTGTTCTTCCGGCTCGCGAGAGCTCTGGACGACGGCACGCGATCGCCCGCTGGCGCCAGGGCGCTGGCCCGCCCGCTTCTCGCACTCATCGCCGTCCTCCTGCTGCTGTTCGTTCGCTACGTCGCTATCGACGTCATCCGACTGACGGGAACGCAGCGAGAGGTGACGGTTGCCACGCTCGCGATCCTCATTCATCTGGTGATGATCTGGATGGTCTTCATGATCGCAGTGCGGGCCGCCAACTTCGTGATCCGGATGCGCGAGATGGGCGTCTACAACCTGGACACGCAGCTCGTACGCCTGGTTGCCAAGCTGGTTGCGTTTCTGCTCGCGCTCTACATCGTGACCAATCTTGCTGAGACGCTGGGTGTCCCGGTTGCCCCCGTGCTGGCCGGCCTCGGTGTCGGTGGCCTCGCGGTGGCACTTGCCGTGCGGCCGACTCTCGAGAACATCGTCGCGGGCTTCGTGCTCTTTGCCGATGGGCCGGTGCGCGTCGGCGAGTTCTGCAGGTTCGGCGACAAACTGGGCACGGTCGAGGCGATCGGCCTGCGTTCGGTGCGGTTGCGCGGGATCGACCGTACCGTGATCATCGTCCCGAACGCGGAGTTCTGCCAGCTCCAGCTCATCAACTTCACGCGCCGGGACGCCATCTTGCTGAACACCAGGCTCCTGCTTCACTACGAGACCACCCCCGAACAGCTGCGGCTCGTGCTCGCGCGACTGCGCGAACTGCTGATCGGGCACCCGAAGGTCTCGCGGGACGTGGCCCGCGTGCGATTCGTCGGATACGGAGCCTCCTCTCTGGATCTCGAGATCTTCGCCCTGATCGAGACGCGCGAGTTCAGCGAGTTCCTGGCGATCCAGGAGGATCTCAATCTGCGCATCAAGGACGTCGTGGAGGCGGCGGGGAGCGCCTTTGCGCTTCCGTCGCGGACCCTGTACGTGGAACGATCGCACGGCCTCGATGTGGAGCTTGCACGTGCCGCGGCCGCAGAAGTCGAACGCTGGCGGAGCGAGAACCGTCTGCCATTTCCCGACCACGACGAGCGCGCGCGCCGCGAGCTTGCGAACACGCTCGACTATCCGCCGGACGGCTCTGCCGTACGCCCCTGAAGGGCCTGGCCCGGCGGATCGCCTGCGGGCGGCCAGGGACGAACCCGCGCCTCATCACACCCAGGCGCTACGGGAGCGTGCCACCCAGCCCGTGCCTTCGCGTCACCTCCAGCGAGCAATCGCGCAGCTCGCGCAGCCGTTGCAGCGAGAACCGCGACGACGGCCCGGACAGGCTGATTCCGCCGGCCACGCTGCCGTCCTTGCCGAACACCGGCACCGCCACGCACCGCATGTCGTCAGCCAGTTCCATGTCGTCTAACGCGTAACCCTGCGCGCGGATCTTGCGCAGCTCGGCGCGCAGCTTGTCGGCCGACGTGATCGTGTTGCGCGCCACCTTGGGCAATCCGCGCCGGATCGCCGCCTCGATCGCGGGTTGATTCTGGTACGCGAGCAGCAGCTTGCCGATCGACGTGCAGTGGAGCTGCCCACGGTCGCCGACCTGGAAGTCGATCGCCACAAGCTGGATGCCCTTGGCGAGCTGCACGAGCACCGTGCCGTCACGGTCGAGCACCGAGTAGTGCGCGGACTCACCGGTGCGCGACGCGACCTCGCGCAGGCATTCGGCGACGCGCTCCGACAGCTCGCTCGAGCTCAGCAGAGGGCGGCTCAAACTCACGATCTTGTAGCCGAGTCTGTAACCGCGCATCGACGCGTCGCGCAGCACGTAGCCCGCGTCGACCAGCGTGATCAGCATCCGATACGCCGTCGTACGTTCGATGCCGACGTTCGTTGCGACGTCAGCGACCGACAGGGGCTGGCGCGAAGCCGACAGCACCTCGAGCACGCGCAGTGCGCGCAGCGCGGTGGTGCTTTTGTTCGGGTCGGCCGCCTTGCGCGCAGCGGGTCTGCGTATAGAGTCTTCTCTCATTTTCTGCATTATTTGTACACATATGCCTCGACATGCGCAAGTTTGTTGTAATAGCTGTTGAACGCAAGCAGTATTTGCTGAACCGTTGCAGGTCGGCGCGCGCGGCGCGTTGGCCCCAAACAGAACGGGCGGTTGCCGGAGACAGCGATGCAGATGCTCATCGACGGGGCGTGGGTCGGTGCGTCGGACGGCGCCACCGATGCCATTGTCGACAAGGCCAGCGGCGGGATGATCGACTCGGTGCCGCGCGCGACGGTCGCCGACGTCGCCCGCGCGGTCGCGTCCGCGCAGGCCGGCAAGCGCGCAATGGCCGCGATGCCTGCGCATCAGCGCGCCTCGATCCTCGTCGACGTGGCCGAAGCAATCCGGCGCGACCGCGAGACGCTTGGCACACTGCTCGCGCGCGAGAACGGCAAGACGCTGCGCGAGATCCGCGGCGAACTCGATGCCGCGGCGCGGATCTTCCGCGGCTACGCCGAGGAGTCGAAGCGCCTGCTCGGCCGCGCGACGCCGCTCGACTCGGTGCCGGGCCAGGAGCGTTCGCTGGCAATCACGTTGCGCGAGCCGCGTGGCGTCATCGTGGCCATCGTGCCGTTCAACTACCCGATCGAGCTGTGGGCGCACAAGGTCGCCGCCGGCCTCGGCGCCGGCAACGCGGTGATCACGAAACCCCCCGAAGAATGTCCGCTGACGATCGGCGCGATCGCGGCGCTGATCGAGAGCGCCGGCGCGCCGCGCGGCGCGCACCAGGTGGTCACCGGGCCCGGCGCAACGGTCGGCGCGGCGCTGGTCCGCTCGGCGGGCGTGAACATGATCTCGATGACGGGCAGCACCGAGGCTGGCCGACAGATCCTGCGCGACGCCGCCGACGGCCTGAAGAAGGTGCACCTGGAACTCGGCGGCAACGACGCGACGATCGTCTGCGACGACGCCGACCCCGCAGTCGTTGCCGATGCGCTCGTGCGCGGACGCTTCACCAGCGGCAACGGGCAGATCTGCTGCGCGGTCAAGCGCGTGTTCGTCGAGCGCAGCCTTCACGAGCGTCTGCTCGAAGAGCTGTCGTGGCGCACGCGCGAACTGCGGCTGGGACACCCGCTGGAAACGACGACCGACGTCGGCCCGCTGATCAGCGAAGCGGCCGCGGTGCGTGTCGAGGAGCAACTCGGGCAGGCGGTCGCCGAAGGCGCGCGCCTCGTCGCCGGCGGCAAGCGGCAGGGTGTCTTCTTCGAACCGACGTTGCTCGCCGACGCCGGCGCGGCCAGCGCGGCGCTGCAGGAGGAGATCTTCGGGCCCGTGCTGCCGCTGATTCCGTTCGACGATTTCGACCAGGCACTCGCCTGGGCCAACGCGAGCCCGTACGGCCTGCAGGCGGCCGTGTTCACGCACGACCTGTCGCGGGTGATGCGCGCGTTCAAGACGCTGGAAGTGGGCACGGTGGTGGTCAATCACACGACCGCGATCCGGCTGGAGAACCTGCCGTTCGGCGGCACCAAGATGAGCGGCAACGGGCGCGAAGGCCTGCACGAGACGCTGCTCGAGATGACGGAAGAACGCACGTTGCTGATGAGCGATGTCTTCGGCTGATCCGATGCCCGACTTCCTCCGCCTGACAGCGCTGCGCAAGCGCTACGGCGCGACGGTGGCGCTGCGCGACGTCGACCTCGCGATCGGCGCCGGCGAAGTGCACGCGCTGGTCGGCGAGAACGGCGCAGGCAAGAGCACGCTGGTCAAGGTGATCACCGGCGCGGCGCGCGCCGACGCGGGCCGGATTCTCCTCGACGGCAAGCCGGCGGGCATCGACACGCCGCTCGCCGCGCAGCGCTCCGGCATTCGTGTCGTGCACCAGCACCTGAATCTGGTGCCGCACCTGTCGGTGACCGAGAACATGCTGCTCGGCGATCTGCCGGGCCGCGCGTTCTGGGTCGACTGGCGCGAAGCGCAGCGGCTGGCACGCAACACGCTGGACGAGCTGGGGTTCGGCGACATCGATCTGCAGCAGCGCGTCGGACGCCTTTCGCTCGCGCGCCGCAAGCTGGTCGAGATCGCGAAGGCCTGCCGCGTGCGTCCGCGGCTGCTGGTGATGGACGAGCCGTCGGCCGCGCTGTCGCACGAGGAGCGCTTGCGCCTGTTCGCGCTGATCGACCGGCTGAAGGCGCAGGGCACGGCGGTGCTGTACATATCGCACGACCTCGACGAGGTGCTGCAACTCGCTGATCGCATCACCGTGCTGCGCGATGGCGCGGTCGTCGGCGTGGTGCGGCCGGCGCAGACGGGCAAGGGGCAGCTGATCGAGATGATGGTGGGCAGGGTGCTGGAGGACATGTATCCGCGGCGTACAACGGCGGGCACGCGCGATGTCGGCCGCGACGATCACCCGGCACTTTCCGTCCGCCGTCTCACCGCCCGCCATCGCTTTACCGACATCACCTTCAGCCTCTCCCGAGGCGAAATCGTCGGACTCTACGGTCTTGTCGGCAGCGGTCGCACCGAGCTCGCGCGTGCGTTGTTCGGCGCCGATCCGATCACCAGTGGCGAGATCGTCGTCGACGGCCGATCGGTGCGCCCGCGCTCGCCGCGCGACGCGCTAGTGGCGGGCATCGCGCTGCTCACCGAGGACCGCAGCCGTGACGGGCTCGTGTCGTTCATGTCTGTCTGCGACAACCTCTCGCTGCCGAACTTCGATCGCCTGTCGCGCTTCGGCTTCGTGCAGCGCGCGCGGCAGGGTTCGCTCGCGCAAGAGAAGATGGCTGAACTCGACATCCGTCCGCGCGGCATCCACCGGCTCGTGCGGACGCTGTCGGGCGGCAACCAGCAGAAGGTCGCACTCGGCAAGTGGCTGCCGACCGAAGCGAAGGTGCTGGTGCTTGACGAGCCGACGTGGGGCGTCGACGTCGGCGCCAAGCGGGACATCTACCGGACCATCGCGGCACTTGCGGACCGCGGTGCGGCGGTGCTGCTGATCTCGTCGGAGCTGCCGGAAGTGCTCGGCCTCGCAGACCGGATCCTCGTGATGCGCAAGGGCCGGATCGCGGGCGAGTTCGAACGCGAGCGTGCGACGGAGCAGGGGCTGCTGTCGCTCGCGGCCGGCGTCGACACGGATGTCGTCCCCGCAAAAGAGGGGACCCGGCCGCCGCGCTCAATGGATTCCCGCTTGCGCGGGAATGACACAGTTCCATGAGCGCCGCAGATCCCACCGCCCCCGCCGCTTCGTGGCTCGCGCGCCTGAAGTCCTGGTGGTTCGCGCGCGGCGAAGCGCGGTTGCCGTGGACGGCGGTCGCGCTGCTCGTCTTCCTCGTCGCGACGGTGCTGATCGGAGCGTGGTACGCCGAGGCGTTCTTCACCGAGCGCAATCTCAGCAACCTGATGCGCCAGATCGTCGCGAACGGCCTGGTGAGCCTCGGAATGCTGTTCGTCATCCTGACGGGCGGCATCGACCTGTCGGTGGGTTCGATCGTCGCGCTGGGCGGCGTGCTGTTCGCGGGCATGGCCGACCAGATCGGACTCGTCGGCGCGCTGCTGGTTGCGGTGGCCGCGGGCACCGCGGTCGGCATCGGCAACGGCTGGATCATCTCGCGCTTCAGGCTGCAGCCGTTCATCGTGACCCTGGCGACGATGGGCATCGTCCGCGGCCTCGTGTTTCTGTACACCGAAAGCCCGATCTCGCCGGCGCACGAGAACTTCCGCGCGCTGGGCTCGGCCGCGGTCGGCCCGGTGTCGGTGAGCATCATGGTGATGCTCGCGTGCTATGCGCTGGGCTGGGTGTATCTGAATCGCACGCCAGTGGGCCGCGCGACCTACGCGGTCGGCGGCAACGAGGAAGCCGTGCGCCTGGCGGGCATCAACGTCAACCGCACCGTCGTGCTCGCGTACGCGCTGTCCGGACTGCTGGCGGCGTTGTCGGGCGCGATCCTCGTATCGCGCCTGGGCATCGCGCAGCCGAGCCTTGGTGTCGCGTACGAACTCGATGCGATCGCCGCGGCGGTCATCGGCGGTGCAGTGCTCGGCGGCGGCGGTGGCGGTGTCGACGGCACGTTCTTCGGCGTGCTGACGCTCGGGTTGAT
>Ga0307505_10001302_pt1 | contig 20748 bp, 19 predicted proteins | sample 23_S_MG_FD_202183 | JGI IMG/M metagenome (GOLD analysis project Ga0307505, IMG submission 202183) | Soil microbial communities from Populus trichocarpa stands in riparian zone in the Pacific Northwest, United States - 23_S | ecosystem: Environmental > Terrestrial > Soil > Riparian zone > Trees...
CAGTGCCAGAGCTCGATCGGGAACGCCGCGAGCAACGGGGCAAGGTCGATGTGGCCCGGTCGTTCTCCGCCCATCTCAAGAGCCTCGGCCAGACTGCGCGCGAAGGCGAAGTCACTCCGGCCCGTCGACTCGTAGTAGTCCCGATACTTGAAGGTTGGCTCACGCTCCGAAACGCGCAGCATGCGCGCCGGCACGCCGAATGCCTCGGCCACGATCAAAGCGTGAAGCGAACTGGCGACGACGAGCCGCGCGCTCGCCAGGGCCGCGACGCAGTCGCGCCACGGGCCGAATGGGCTAACGAGCAGCACCGCGTCCGTGGCGAGTTCGTGCGCAGTGGACATGTCGTCCATGTGCGGCACGAGCAACGTCGGGGCATCGGAGCGGCTGTCCTCGGTCCGCACAAACTCGGGCATCAGCGTTGGCAGTAGCAGGGCGGGATCACCGAAGACAGTCGGCGCTGGTCGACCCTGGTCGGCCACCCACTGCGCGGTGAGCGGACCTCGTACGGCACGAATGTCGACCGACCGCGCCAGGTTGTGACCCAGGGCGTTGCCATTCGCACCGCTACCCCAAACGACGTCGCCCGCACGGGTGCGGTGCAGCACCGAGCCGACCGTCCAGAGCCGGCGCCGCGTCGCCGGACGATCAACCGATCGGCCCAACCGCTGCACCTGCGCCTCACAGATCGGCGGGCCGAGGGCATCACCGAAGTTGTCGCCGCCCGCGGGCGGCCGCCACGTCATGAGTTTCAAATTCGGCGCAACCGGACTGACCGCAACGCGAGCGGCGCGCACCGATTCGTCGCGCAAGTTCCGGACCGCGAGACGCAACTTGGCTTTCGCGCCCACACATTTAGGGTAGACGTCGATGACCGGTAGCTTTGGGCCGTGGCCGCACCTCCGTTCCGTCTGGCCATCCTTGTGCCGTGCAACGCCGAGGTGCGCGAGGGCCACATCGCGGTCTCAAACCGGGTCGGGCCGCTCATCGAAATGCTCGCCGAAAAACTCGGATCAGTGACGATCTTGGCCTACGAACCACCAGCCGTCATACGCACACAGGAGGACCGCGTCGACTTCCTCATGCGGCCCAAAGGCGGGGAGATCTCGTTGATCTCGTTGGGACCGAAAGGCAGCTTTGGCGACTATCTGAAGCGGCGGCGACGCGTCGGCGCACTGGTGAAACAGCACAGCGCCGATTGGGACGTGCTTTTCGTTCCTCTCGTGAATCGCCGCGTGGGACTCGTCTACGACCACTCACGCTGCGCTCGCGTTGTCGCACATATCGGTGGGCACACGCCTTCGGTCGTGCGCGACGGGCCCGGCCGGCTTCGCCCCAAGAAGTTGTTCGCGATGGCGTCGGCTGCACTCGTCGAACGGCGCTATCGCCAAATCGCCAGGCGCGATCTGTTTTTCGTTAACGGCGAGGCGCTGTTGCCGCATTACGACAACCCGGATTCGCCGGTGCAAGTGCTGCGCAGTTCGGCGCGTCGCGCCCGGCACAGCTACAGAGCTGAGGATCGTTTCACCAACTCCGCGCCCAACCTCCTGGTGTTGTCGCGCCTCGCGGTGGAGAAAGGCGTGCTCGACGTCGTCGAAGCATTCGCGCTCGTTCGCGCCGGGTCGCTGCCTCACGCCCACCTGCACGTGATCGGCAACGGCGGCGCGGAGGCGCCGATGCGGGAGCGCCTGGCCGAGCTGGGTCTCACCGACGCAGCCACTTTCCATGGCTGGGTCCCCGCAGGCGATGAACTGTTCGGCCGCCTTGAGTCGATGGATGCCCTGTTGACGCTGTCGCTGGCTGAGTCACTGCCCAAAACAGTGTGGGAATGCATGGCGCACTCGGTACTGGTCGTGTCGACACCGGTGGGGTCCTTACCTGACGTGTTCGCGCACGAACAGGACTTGCTGTTTGTGCCGCCACAAGATCCAGCCGCCGCGGCCGCCGCTATCGAGCGCCTCGCTGCAGATCCTGAGTTGCGGGCGCGGCTGCTCGCGCGCGGTCGAGCGTCGGCGGCCGAGATCACGCTGGAGGCAGTGGCCGCGTCCTTGGTTGACCGCATCGTCGAACGCTGGCCTGAGTTGCAGGCAAAATCCCTGTCCGCATGAACATCGGTTACTACTTCCACACGTATGCCGTTTTCGGCGCTGACGGCACAGCAAAGACCGAGGCCCACTGGGCGCTGTTCATTCGCGCGGTGGCCGCCGAAGCGGGCAGCGTCACGTACTACGCACACAGCGGGCCGGGCCAGGGCATCGAGAACATGGAGTTGGGCCCCGAGTGGAATGTTCGGTGCGTTGACCTCGGCCCTCGTCGTCGTAGGCCGCTCATGTTCCTGTTTCCGTGGATACCGCTGCGGAACTTCAAACCGAAGGCCGACAAGCTCGACGCGATGATCGTGCGCGGACCCAACGCGCTGCTCGCACCGATCGCCAAGCGTTCGCGGCGCGCCGGCGTGCCGATGGTCGGCCTGCTGGTCGATGAGTTGACGTCGAACTGGAAGGGGCGCGCCGGGATGCCGGCGTGGCGCGTGAAGGCTGTCCGCGTCTGGCTGTGGGTGCAGTCGCGGGCGATCACACGTGTCGGGCGGCGCTCACTGATGTTGGCGATTTCGAAATCCATCGTGCGTGATCCGAACTTCAAGCGCACCGCGATCGTGCGCACCACGTCGCTTTCGCGGGCCGATCTCACAGGGCCCGCCGGCCGCACGCGCAAGTGGCCGGCGCCGGGCGAGCCGATACGGCTCTTGTTCACGGGTCGCGTGCAGAAAGAAAAAGGTCTGTTCGAACTGCTCGACGCGGTTGCGGCGCTCGTAGGTGAAGGCCGCAATGTCGAACTCGAACTCGCAGGCCCCACCTACGGCGACCCGACGATCGATCTGCTCCGGGCCCGCGCCGACGAACTTGGCATCGGAGGACGCGTCACCTATCTCGGGTTCCTTGAGGCCGGGCCGGAACTCTTGGGCGCGTACCTAAATGCGGACATCTTCGTGTCGCCGACGTGGGGCGAAGGCAGCGTCTCTCGCACCATCAAGGAAGCCTTCGCGACCGGCCTTCCAGTCGTGACCACGACCGTGCGCGAGATCGCCGAGTTCCTTAGCGACGGCGCGGAGGCCGTGCTGGTGCCGAGACAAGACGCGCCCGCGTTGACCGCGGGGATCGCCCGCATGATCGACGACCCGGCGCTGCGCGAGCGAACGACCCAAGCCGGCTTTGAGTGGGTGCAGGACTTCACGAACGAGGCCAGCGCCGCAGTCATTGTCGGCCACGTGCGCGATGAGATCGCGCGGGGCGTTCGCTAGACCGTCGCTGGTTCTTCGGCTGGAGCCACGAGAGGTGGCGGCCCCATTCGCGCGACACGTACGGTCGCCGCTAGCAACACGGCCATGGCCATGTACAGCACCGCGGCGAAGTCCGCGGAGAAGAACATCGTGAAGACGATCGCGCAATAGCCAGCCGCAATCGCGCGCAAGTCGCGGTCCCAGCAGTACTTGATGGCGAGAGCCAACGGCGAGAGCACCGTCCCAATGAACAACAGTCCGCCGAGGAACCCAGTGGCCGCGAACGTCTCGACGTACACGTTGTGAGCGCGCAATTTGAGTGCTTCATCCCGCACGTGCTCGTTTCTCGCATGATCGATGATCGGGTCGTACGTGCCCGCAAACCGTCCGAAGCCGACGCCGGTGAATGGGTGCTTCCACGTGAGCGTGTACGCCTTCTTCAGGAGCAGAATCCGGATCTCGTCGCTGTCGGTTCGGTTCCCGCCCTGTACCTGCGACAACCGGCTCAGGGCCGGCGCCCACGAGATCGTCACGTTCGACGCCAAGAAAAAGATCAAGAACACGGCCGCGGCGGTCGCTGCAAAACGGGGGCCGGCAGGCTTGCCGGACTTGGACGGCTTCAGCATGAAGAACGCAAGCGGGACAACCCCGAGCGCCAGTATCGGGGCGCGCCCGTCGCTCGCGAACAGCCAGTAAACGGTTCCTGCTACGTAGAGGTAGCGGGTAAGCCACCGCATCCGCACGAACGAAGCGGTGAGCACGATCGGCACGACCCAGACAACGGTCAGGCCGACGATCCCGCGGTGCGTCTGCAGAAGCTCGTTGAGCCTGTTGAGTGCCGACTGGCCCTGCATCGCGCGGTAGAGCGCGTCGAGGAGGAATATCGCCGCGCCACTTATTAGGCCGCGGACGAGCGCTCGGAACTGATCCTTGTTTTGCAACACGACGGCGATGCCAGGAATGAGCAGGAACCAAAGGAGCCTGGCGATGGACTCGTCGAACGTATGCCCCGTGGTGTCCGCGAAAATTGATCGCGGCGGCGCCATCAGCACCGACAGCAGTCCGATCACGAACCACGGCACCGCCCACCGCAAGTAGCTGCGTAGGACGGGGTGAGTGACGCCGCGCCACCACCCAAGGGCGCCGAAGATGAGGCCGAGAGTCAGCGTGATGCGCAACGACCCGAACCGGTGATCTATCCAGCGGCCCTGCGTCGCTGTCACTCCGAGCAACCACATCGCCCCGAGGAGAATGAGGTTCGCGGTCCGGTTCGAAGCGTGCGCGGCGTCAAGAGGCAAGTCGCGTCGGTCTGTCAGCGCTTGGCGGCCCGCTGGCGTTGGCTTCTCGAAGTCCACAGTTACATCCTGGGTGCGATCCAGTTGGATGTGTCGGCACCCGCGCGAATGAAGCCGCGAATCACGGGTCGTTCACCCACCAGACCGTCCATCGTGACGGCGTGGTACGAGCGCTCGTTCGGTGCGAACGCGAAGAAGTTGTTCGGTAGCGCGGGCGCCACTTTCGCGACGTCGAACCACGACCACGGGAACCATGCGCGCTGATCGCCGATGCCGAATGCCTCGCCGAGGCGTGAGCGTTCGACCCTGGCGTAGGCCGACGGCACCAGTTTGCTCACCAAGGCGATGGCGCGACCCGCGGCGAGCGCCAGCTTCGTCCGCCCTCGTTTCACACGGTCGTTGTCCTTCGGCACGCACATGAACGTGCCTTGCTTCGCCAGCGTCTCGTCGGGCGACAGGTAGATCTGAAAGGTCACAAGCTTGGACGGGATGTCGGGGTGGGGCGCAATCGCGTAACCCTCAAGGTCCACTTGGAGATCGAAGACCGTCGAGAAGTCAGCGCTGCCGTTATCGAACCGCACGTGTTTCTCGGCCGGGATACTCGTGGCGAACTTGTCGAGCAAGGCGCGTGCGAACGCGTCGGACGCCAGCACGTCGCGTACTACTCCCAAGGGGCCATCAGTCGTCTTCAACGCGCGATGCCGGAAGCCGTAGTCGCGCGAGGTCGCCGTCTTCTTGCCGAAGCCGGTCCCCGGATACGAAACGCGCTCCATCTCCGACGTCGGCGGCACCGCCGCGACGACCTCGGCGTACAGATCGGCGGGCAACAGATTGTCCACGAGAATGTGGGGATACGGCTCGTCGATGACCTGCGCCTTAGCAATCTTGCCGAGGACGTGCGCCTCGATGGCTTTCACCGCGGGCAGCGTCATTTCTTTCCTCTGAGACGCTCGCTAATGCGGCGGAGCCCACCGCGCACTATCCGATTCGGCGCCGGACAAAACGCGATGCTGCTCTTGTCGAGGTCATTGGAGCCGACGACCTGGGCGAGCACGCGACGGTCGGGCAGCGGGCCCCAGCCGCTGGGCTCGCGGGCGAACTCGGCGAGCACAACGACGTGGGTACCGGACTCCGCGCACCAATCCTCGAGCGCGCGCTTTTCCGACGCGTCCTCGCCGATGAACTCGTCGAACAACAGGAGGCTGCCCGTGTGCAGCAGCGGCGTGAGCCACCGCAGCGCCGTCATCGTCGACGAGTAGAGGTCGGCGTCGAGCGACGCGAACGCCACAGAGCCCACCCGCTTGGCCAGCTCGGGCGTCAGCGAGTTCTCGAAGTATCCGACGACCATTTCGACGCCGGCGATCTTCGGCGGGTCGGCTGCGAACGTTCCCACCTCCGCGTTCTCGAACTTCTCGGAGAGGCCCTCGAACGAGTCGCACGCGAAGACCTGCTTCTTCGGGCCGCGGCGCTGCAGCCGCTGGTGGCGAGTAAGCGTTCGTCGGATAACGCGGGTCGACGCGCCACCCGCCACGCCGAACTCGATGATGTTGCCCGGAATGCGTGCTGCGAGGCCGACGGTCATTTCGAGCACTTGCTCGCGCGTGGGCAGCGTGACCCGCGCTTTCTCGGTCGGCCAGTTCGGTTCGGTGGGAAACGTCGGCGTCACGCTGGCGTTCTTAGGCACGCGAACTCCGAAGACTCATCGGGTCAATGTATCGTCGCACGCGTTGGCAGTAGCACCCGCTCTCGACTTATTGGTGTTGTGTCCGATGCTGGCGCCGCCGCCCGGCGGCGTGCAACGGGTGACCGAGGATGTCGCCCTCGCGTTTCCCGACCGGACCGTGCGAATCGTGGGAGTCAGCGCCGAGGCGGCGACCGACCCGCGGTTCCGCGTGGTGCGCCAATGGCGGGGCCCGATCGGCAAACCCCTGACGCTGATGCGGTACTTCGCCGTGGCGATGATCGAGCTGCGGAAGCAGCCGACGATGGTGCAAGCCATGACCTGGCGCTCTGCCCTGCCGACGGTCGTCGCCGGTCGCCGGCGGCCCGTCGTCCTGTTCTGCCACGGCGCCGAACTCATTCGCACGAAGGGTGGGCCCGTCGCGGGGCGGCTGCGACGGTGGATGTTGCGACGGGCCACGGCCGTGGTCGCGAACTCGGAATTCACTGCGGGCCTCGTGCGCGAAATCGGCGGTCGAAACGCAACGCTTACGCACCCGCCGCTGCGCTCGCTTCCCGATGACATCGCGCGGAGCGATCACGCCGGGCCGGTCCGCATCCTCAGCGTCGGCCGGCTCGTGGCCAACAAGGGCCACGCCCGGTTGGTCAACGCCGTCGGCGAGTTGCGTAAACGCGGGTTTGATGTATCGCTGACGATCGCAGGCCCAGGCCCCGATCACGAGTCGCTTATCGGCTTGATTGCCCGGCTCGAGTTGGTCGACGCCGTGCACCTCGCCGGTGCCGTTACAGACGACGAACTCGACGAGTTGTACCGAACGGCCGACGTGTTTGCTCTGCTATCGGTGCCCGTGGCGGGCGAAGTCGAAGGCTGGGGCATCGTGTTTCTGGAGGCGGCCGGTTACGGCTTGCCAGTTGTCGCCGGCCGCTCAGGGGGCGCGGCCGAAGCCGTCGAAGACGGCGTTACTGGTGTGGTCGTTACGAGCGACGCCGAGGCCGTCGACGCGTTGGCTGCCTTTGTGGCCGACCCCGCTCGCGCCCGCGCGTTTGGCGAACGCGGTCGAGCCCGCGTCACGCGCTACCTCCTTCCCGCGTTCCGCGACCAGCTCGCCGACGTGTACACCGCGGCCGCCAAGGCGCACAAGCGCGGAGTCCGTATCTAACGACCTGGCTTTACGACGTCGACCAGGCCCCGCCAGAACCCGAGCCCCCACGCGATGTGCATGGCGAGCAGGATCGCCGGGAGGTACTTGCGGTCGCCGCGTTGCAGTTGACGCGCGGTGAGCACCGACGCGCCCGCGACGGCGAGTAGGTACGGCGCGACTGCGAGCGCGGCCCATACCGGACGGAACACCGCGAGTACCACGGCGGCCGCGAGATACGCGACCAGCAGGGGCAGCGCGAGATGTCGCAGCGACAGAGACCGCGGGTGCAGCGCGGCCACACGCGCCTTGCCCCGTCCGTACCGCAGGTACTGCTTCCACAACGCGCCCACCGACTGTCGGCAGATCCAGTAGATGTGCATGGCGGGTTCCACGAGGATCGGATGCCCCGCTTCGGTTATCCGCCAGTCGAACTCGAAGTCCTGGTTGACGGGTAGCTCTTCGTTCCAGCCACCCAGTTCACGCGCCAGCGCCACCGGATAGGCCGGGAACGGGACGTGCACGACCACGTGCGCATCGGTGGCGTAGTGGAACGTCGAGTTGCCGACGACCACTTTCGACTCGAGCGCCGCCGCGATCGCGCGACCGGCAGAGGTCAGGCCAACACAATGCAGCCGGCCCCCGACGCCGCCGTACTTACCGGTGCGCAAGTGCTCGACGGCGCGGGCGACGTAGTTGTCCGAGACGGTCGAGTGCGCGTCGACGCGGACCAGCCATTTGCCCCGCGCCTCGCGCAGCCCGACGTTGAGCGCGCTCGGCGTGATGCGCGCCGGGTTCTGCACGCAACGCACGCGTGGGTCGCGCGCCGCGAAGTCGTTCACGACGCGCACTGTCTCGTCGTCGGAGTCGCCGTCGACGACGACGATGTCGAGGTTGCGGTAGGTCTGCGCGGCGACCGACCCGAGCGCTTCCTCTATGAAGTGCTCCTCGTTTCGCGCCGGGATCATCACCGTCACGAGTTCCTCGTCGGCCGCGCTCATCGCGCTATCGCCGCGTTCAAGCACTCCGGGAAGTGATTGACAAACCCTTGCCGGGTGAAGCGGTCGTTCCAGATCTCGTAGAGGCGCATTTGCAGCGCCGCGAGTTCGCCGTCCGTGTGGCTTTCGAAATGGGCCTGGACGCGCGCGCCTGCTTCACCGAGCTTGGCGGCCGGCACGCTCACCATCAGCGCTTTCCAGTCGAGCTGCTGGTCGTAGGGCAATACGTCGTTGGTGTCGATGTGCAACGGGATGCGCCCGAAGCGGAGCACCTCAGACAGCCGGATCGAGAAGTTGCCCTTACCGCGCAGCACGAGCGCGTAGTCGCTGCTCTCGAGGTTGTCTCGGTACGAGGTGATGGCCGGGTGTTCGGGTGACTCGTCTTTGGCGGCGCCGGCGCGAAACGCGTTGCGAATCACGAAGTTGGCTTCGATCCTGTCGTCGCGCGCCAAGGCTTCGAGCACTTCACCGCGGTAGGTACGCGGCGCAGTGAGCTCGGGCCCGTAGTAACGGCGGAACCGTCCACCCGCGACGTGACGCGCCCGCAGCACGGCGAATTCGGCCAGGTTGCGCGGTTGACGCGCGAAACCGTGCGGCGTGTGCGCGCCCCCACAGAATCCGACGACGGGCTTGGGCCGGCGCGGCGGCAGGCTCGGCCGCGGTACGTCGTTGGCGTCGAGGAACTGCGCGCCCACGAATGCCGGCACCACCACGACGCGTACATGCGACGGCTGTCTGCCACGCGTGGCACCCGACCGGAACAACACGGTCGATTGCTTGAACGGCAACTTCGGCTCGAGGTCCGTGTGCGAAAAGACCACGAACGGCTTGCGCGCATCCTCCGCGGCGTTCGCCAACGCCCACGGTTCGGCCAGGCGGTCGTCGGTCTCGTACGAACGCCATTCCATCGGCACGACCACCGCATCGGCTTCGCCCGCGCTGGCCACAAACTCGAGGTTCGTGCGCAGCCCTTCGTGTTGGTGCATGAACCAACCCTTGAGCAACGAGTTCGGCGTCGCCATCTCGGGGTCAGGATCGCGACCGATGAACAACCGCAACGTGGTCAAGCGCACACCTCACGGTAAATGTCCTCGATGAGGCCAATCGTGGCATCCCGCGCGTAGTGCCGTTCTACGAACGCACGGCCGGCCGCGCCGAGACGCGCACGCAACGCCGGGTCGTTCTGCAGGCGCACGAGCGCGGCGGCGCCGCCCGCCACGTCGCCGTCGGCAACGAGCAAACCGGTCTCGCCGTCGAGCACAACCTCGGGGAGGCCGCCGACGAACGTCGCCACAATCGGTAGGCCGCTGGCCGACGCCTCGGCGGGCGACACACCTTGCGCTTCGACAGACCCGTCCGCCGCGACCGTGCCCATGTGCAAGAAGGCGTCGGCGCCGCGAAACAACTCGACGACGCGTTCGTGTTGTTGCGCCCCTTCGAAAGTGGTGATGTCGTCGATGCCCAGTTCGGCAGCCAGCGCCTCGAGCTGGGGACGGAGCTCGCCCTCGCCAACGATCGTGAACCGTACGCCCGGGATCTTTGGGCGGGCCGCGGCAATCACGCGTAGCGCGACGTCGTGGCCCTTGAACGGCACCAACCGCGCGACGGACACAACGTTGAAGGCGTCCGGTACCGGCGGGTGGTCCGACGCGGTGAACGCGTCCACATCGACTCCCTGGGGCCAGAGGCGAATGCGCTCGGATGGAAAACCGAGACCCTCAACCATCCGGCGCATGAACTTGGTCGTGACCGTGACCCGCGCCGCGCCCGAGTGCAGCGGCGCGTACATCGCCGGGTTGTTGCGCCCCCGCACCAGCACGTCGTGGCCGTGAAACGACGCGACCAGCGGTGCGGTGAAAAAACCCCTCCGACCCATCTCATCGGACGCGAGCGCGGCCGACTCGAAGTGCGCGTGCACCACGTCGACCTCGCCGATCGAGGCGAAGCGCGTGGCGAAGAGCAACCGCCACGTGAAGCCGCGCGGGTTCACCGCGTCGCGCGTGAACGCAAACCGCAGCACCCGCCAGCGACCCCTCACAACCGCGGCGCCCAACATCACCGCAACGGCGGCCAACCTGGCACTCCCGACCGGATACGCCTTCGGTGACGGCGCGCTGCGGGCCACCACGCTCTCGACCCGGTCCGAGAAGCTCCCCCGACCTTTGCGCGGCACGACGGGAATCACCACGACGTCGTGGCCGCGACTCAGCAGTCCTTCGACGTGCGTGACCACGAAGGTCTCCGACGGCATGGGGAACTCGTAGACCACAACACAGACCCGCACGCGGTGGGGACTGTAGCCACCGACGGTCGCGGCGTCCTCCACCGCCTACCCTGGCGAGGTGGCCAGTTCCGACGCCGACAAGATTGAGCGCGAGCGTCAATTTCACGACCACCGTTTCGAGACCAACGTTCGGGCCAAGGCGCAGCGCTACTACTCAGTGGAAGCTGGCCGCGGCCGCTACCACGAGCTGCTTGACGCAATTCCGAGTGGCGCCCGCGTGTTGGAGTACGGCTGCGGCCCCGGCTCTGCCGCGTTCGACCTGGCCGCTCACGGCGCCGAGGTCGTGGGCATCGACATCAGCCAGGTCGCGATCGACAAGGCGACGGCCACAGCCAAGGAGCGCGGCGTGAGCGCCGCGTTCACGACCATGAACGCCGAGGCGCTCGAGTTTCCCGACGACCATTTCGACTATGTCGTCGGCACCGGGATCCTGCACCACCTCGACCTCGAACTGGCCACAGACCAAATCCGGCGCGTGCTCAAGCCGACGGGCACCGGCATCTTTCTCGAGCCGATGGGCACGAACCCGATCATCAACATGTACCGCAACCGCACGCCCGCCATGCGCACGCCCGACGAGCACCCGATCGTGTTCTCGGACTTCACGTTGTTCGGCCGCTACTTCGGCCAGATCACCACCGAGTTCTTCGACGTGGCCGGCCTGGCTGGCATCGCCCTGAAGAAGGTGCCCGGCGGCAAGCGCGTGACCAGGGGCCTCCACGCCGTGGACAAGCGCCTCTTCAAGTGGATCCCGCCCTACCGCCGCCTGGCCTGGATGACCCTCGTCACCCTCCGCCAACCGCGCTAACGCTTGACCTCGTTGTAGAGCGCCTCGTGCTGTGGGCCGATTGAGCGGGTCCAGTCCCAGGTGTATGCCCGGTCGACGCAGCGCGATGTGATGTCGGCTTCATTCGCCATCGCCAGCGCCTCGGTGATCGCGGCGGCCAGCGCCGTCGAATCGCCGTAGGGCACGACTCGGCCGACGTCTTTCGTCACGATCTCGTCGGCGCCGCCGCCGGCGCAGCCCACGACCGGCGTGCCGCTGGCCAGCGACTCCGCCAACGCGAGCCCGAACGCTTCATTGCGCGACGGCAGCACCGTTACGTGCGCCTCGGCGTAGCGCCGCGGCAGGTCGTCAGGCCGGCCGGGCCCGACGTTGTCGATGCGGTCGCGGAACGGATCGATCGCCGCCCCTACGCGCTGGAAGGCCCAGTCCGCGTCGCCGGGCCCAGACAGCACGAGCCGCACCGTGGGATGCGCCGCGGCGACGTTGGTGAACGCGGCCAGCAACACGTCGAGGCCTTTCACGGGGGCGAGCGCTGAGGCGAAGAGGATCGTCGGCGTGGCGCTGCGGGGCGCAGGGCCGTAGCGCTCCATGCGCACCCCGGGCGCTACGACCGTGGGCGTGCAGCCGAACGCAGCTTGTACGTCTCGCGCCACTTGCGGTGACAGCGCGGTCACGGCGCGGGCGGATCCGATCGCTTCCTTCAGCACGCGTCGCTTCGTCGGATGGCCGTCCAACAACTCGTCGCTCGGATGGCCGAGGAGCGTGAATACGACGCGCTGGCGCGCGAGACGCGCTGCGAGCGCGGCCGTTGGCATCAACGCGTGCACGACGTCATACCGGTTACGCATCAACGTCGGAAGCACGCGCGCGCCGAACGTCTCGGCCTCGCGCAGCTTCACTTTGGCGCGCCAGATCACGAGGTTCGGGAGCTGCCGCAGCCGTTTGTTCGAGCCGTGCGCGGTGTCGACGACCTCGCCGCGGCTCGCGGTGCCGGTGATGACGTCGACGTCGTGGCCCTGACTGCGCAAGTACCACTGCAAGTCGTCGAGGTAGCGCTCGCCACCGCGACGAACGTCAGGCCACGCGAACGGATGGACCAGCGCGACTCTCACCGGCGTTACGACGCGTGCGTCGAGGTGATCGCCATGTGCTCAGCGATCTGCTGCGGGCCGATCGTCGGATCGCGATAGAAGCGCACGGACTCCTCGATCGACTCGTCGAGCGTCCACGCCGGTTCCCACGTCAGGTCTTTCCGCGCCAGCGACGGGTCGAGCGTAAGCAGGCCGGCTTCGGCTGCGTTGTCCTCGCGTTCGACCACGATGCAATCCTCCGACGCGCCCCAGTACTTCACCACGGCGCGCGTCACTTCGATCACCGTGGCGGCGCCACCCGCGTGGGCGAAGTTGTACGCGGGCGCGAGCTTGCGGCCTTCGAGCATCGCGGCGCCAAGCAGCAGGTAGCCGTATGCGCAATCCAGCACGTGCTGCCACGGCCGCACCGCGTCAGGACGGCGCAGCGTGATGTTCTCGCCCGCCTCCAGCGCGCGCGCGATGTCTGGGATCAAACGGTCAGCGGACCAGTCCCCGCCGCCGATCACGTTGCCGGCGCGCACCGACACCACGGGTGCATCGTGGAAGCCCATCAACGTCGGGCTGCGATACGGACGGATCGCGAGTTCCGCCGCGGACTTCGACGCGCTGTACGGGTCGTGACCACCGAGCCGGTCGGTCTCCAAGAACGGAACGCCGGTCTCCTTGTTCTCGTACACCTTGTCGGTCGTGATGCACACCACGCCGCGCACGCTCGCGATCGGCAGCGACGCCTCGAGCACATTCACCGTGCCCATCACGTTCGTGTTGAACGTCGAACGCCGGTCGACCCAACTCAATCGCACCAACGGCTGCGCCGCGAGGTGAAACACCAGGTCAGGGGCACAATTTGCGAGCGCGGCATCGACAGCTTTCGCGTCGGTCACGTCGCCGTGCACCGTCTTCGCGAACTCCGCGACACCCAGATCATGGAACGCGCCGCGCCCAGGAGGGTCGAGCGCGAACCCGTGGACCTCGGCGCCGAGAGCGTGCAACCACGCGGACAGCCACGCGCCTTTGAAGCCCGTATGACCCGTCACCATTACCCGGGTGCCGGCAAGAGGCGCAAGGCGCGCGTCGCTGCTCATTGCACACCAACACTAATAAGGTGATTTGTGGCTCGAATTCTGGTGGTAACCGCCGCGAAGGATGCGGACGCGTTTCTGTCGGATGCCATCGATTCGATCCGGGCCCAAACCTTCACGGACTGGGAATACGTGGTGGTCGACGACGGCTCTACCGACGCCACAGCCAGCGTCGTGGAGAAGTACGCCGCGCTCGACGGTCGAATACGCCTCGAGCAATTGGCGTCGTCGGTGGGGCCGTACGCGGCGGCCAACACCGTCATGCTCGGCGCCGACTGCCAGTACCTCGCCCGGTTGGACGCGGACGACGTGTCGATGCCCGATCGGTTCCAGCGCGAACTCGACGCGCTCGCACGCGCACCTTGGGCGCGGGCGTGCACGGGCGCGTGGCAGGGCTTCGACGAAACCAAGACTGTGGGCGCGGTCCGACCAGTGAGGTCGCATCGCAACGCCGTGCTCAAGTGGACGTTCTGTCTTCGCTCGAATCTCGTGCACAGCACGCTGATGATCGACACGGAATGCTTCCAGCAACTCGGCGGGTACGGCCCCGAACGCGTCGCTGAGGACTTCCGGCTCTGGGCCCGGCTCGTGTCCGACGGCCAACTCGCCGTCGTCGACGACCTGCTGGTGCGTTACCGGCAGCACGCGAAACAGATCACGGCGGCCGAGGGCATGCGTGACCAGCCGGAGCGGTTGCGGATTCGCCTCGACCACTTGCAACGTTGTTCTGATAGTGGGTGGACGCTCGATGACGCGCGGGACGTGCGCTACGTGGGCCGCGACGCGCCCTATCCGGTGGCGCGGGGGCTGGCGCTGTTGACCAAGTGGGAAACCGCGTGGCGATCCGACCCGACCCTGGACCCCGAGGACCGGCGCGAGCTAGACGCGCTCACCGGCCGCGCCTATATCGCGCACCTGCGCTTCGCCCGACGGACGCGTCCCCGCGAGGTGGCGTCTGAAGCAATAAGGCACTGGCCCCGCGCCGTGCGTTCCCTCGCCCGTGTCGCCGCCAGCCGCACCACTCGCTGGCAGTAACCCACTCTTGTGATGTTTTCGCAAGAAGACCTGGCGAAAACATCACAAGAGTTCGAGATTTAGCGCTTGCCGATCAATTTGGCGGGCACGCCGCCAACGATCACCCCAGCGGGCACGTCCTTCGTCACCAACGACATCGTTCCGACAATCGCGTTGTCGCCGACGCGCACGCCTGGCATGAGGAAGGCGCGCGCGCCGACCCAGGCGAGTTCGCCGATCTCAATCGGTTTGGCGTCGAATCCCTGTTTCGTGACCGGCGTGTCGAAGTTGTCGTAACGATGACCCCATGTCAGGAGGACGCTTTCGAAGCCGATCACGCAGCGCGGGCCAAGCGTCAACCCAGCCCGACCGTCGAGCAGCGCGTCGCGCGACACGTTGGCGGCGGCGCCGATCGTCAACCCCTTCGGCCCGTAGACGCGCACACCGGGCCCGATTCGCACTCCGTCGGCCACCGTTGCTCCCGCGCGGCGCAGCAGAAACCGGCGAAGCCCTGAGCCGCGGCGATTGGGTAGCCACGAGATCGACACCCAGCACAACCGAAACAGTTTCGACGGGTCGGGGAACCGTTCGTCGCTCGGCCGCGCCTCAGTGCTCATGACGGGGTCCACACTAAGAGGACTGCCGGCGGTACCACTCGATTGTCTCCGTGAGGCCGTCCTCGAGCGTGCGCATGGGCGACCACCCCAAGAGTTCCTTCGCCTTGGCCGGATCCGACACGACGACGGCCACGTCTACGGGCCGCTCCTCCAACGCGCCGAACAGCGGCGTCACCGGGTTGCCCATGAGCGACAAAATCAGTTCGGCCAACTCGCGGATCGAGACGTCGCGGCCACAGCCGAGGTTGATGATTTCGCCTTCGACGTCGTCGGCGACCGTCGCGGCCACGATGCCGGCTGCGATGTCGTCACCGAAGTTGAACTCGCGCCGCGGCGTGCCCATTCGCATCGGGATGTCCTCGCCTCGCAGTGCGGACAGGATTACGTCGGGCACCACACGGTTGGCCGGTTGGCCGGGCCCGTACGCGTTGAACAACCGCAGGACCGTGGCGTCCACGCCGAGGCACGCAACCTCCGCGGCGCGTTTGGTTCGCGCGTAGGGCGACAACGGATTCACGGGCCCGTCTTCACGAAACGGGACGGGCCCGTCGCCATACACGTCCGCGGTCGACGCGAACACGAGCCGTTCGCACGACGTGTCTTGCAGCGCGTCGATCAAAGCTTCCGTCAGGCCGACGTTCGCCGCAATGCACTCGGCTTCATGCGTCCACGACAACCCGATGTCGGTGAAGCCCGCGAGGTGAATGGAGATCCGCGGGTCCACAGAACGCGCCAACCGCAACACGGCGTCGATATCGCGGCCGCCGATCGCGTGCACATCGGCGCCATGCGCGACCAATTGGTCGACGACGCGCGTGCCGAGGAATCCGGTGGCGCCGGTTACGAGGACGCGGGATTCTCGGAGCGCATCCATGGTGGTGATCCGTCCGCGGCCAGCGCGGTGAGTTCGAGCGCGTCCTTGTAGGTGTCCATCGACTTCCAGAATCCCTTGTGCTTGTAGACGAACAACTCGCCGTCGGCGGCGAACGCGGGCAGCACGTCGCGCTCGAGGTCCTCGCCCGGATCTGGCCAGTGGTCGAAGCAGCGCTTGTCCAACACAAAGAAGCCGGCGTTGATGTAGTGATCGGGCAGCTTGGGTTTCTCCTTGAAGCCCTCCACCCTGCCCGAGTCGTCGAACACGACCGTGCCGTACTGCGACGGCAACGGCACCGTCGTCATCGTGGCGTATCCGCCGTGCGCCTGGTGATGCACGAGCGTGCCTTCGAGGTCGACGTCGCCCAGCCCGTCCGAATACGTGACGAAGAACGTGTCGTCCACAAGGTCGGCGACCTTGCGCACGCGGCCACCCGTGTTGGTTGCTTCGCCGGTGTCGACCACGTCGATTGTCCAGTCGGAGTGGTTCAAGCCCTCGGCGAATTCGACGACTAATTCGTGCTTGTACCCGGTCGCCAGAACGAAGTCGGTGAAGCCATGCGCCGCGTAGAGCTCCATGACGTGCTGCACGACGGGCTGGCCCGCGACCTCGAGCAAGGGTTTGGGCACGGACTCCGTGAGCGGGTAGGCGCGGGTTCCCTTGCCGCCGCACAAGATGACTGTTCGGATGCCCATCACAGCGGGCAATCTACAGATGCGGTCTCGCCTGACAGAATGCGCCCGCCATGGCGTTGGATCCCGAGCCACGCGTCGCCGAGGTTGCCGACAGCGCGCGCTACGCAAAAGCCACTCCCGCGATCAGCGTATTGGTATCCACGTTCCGCCGTCCCCAGTACCTCGACGGGCTGTTCGACCACCTTGAAGCACAGGACTGCGACCCCGCCACATTTGAAGTGGTCATCGTCGACAACGCCTCTAACGACGCCACGTGGGACGCGCTGCGCGCCCGCGCTGCGTCCACGCAGCTCGCATTTCGCGCTGGCCGAGTGGAGCTCAACGGCGGACCTGCCACCGGCCGCAACGCCGCGCTGCATCTCGCTCGCTCCGACCTCGTCGCATTCACCGACGACGACACGCTGCCCGCGCCCGGCTGGGTCACCGGCCTACTCAACGCGCTGGGTAGCGGCGCCCACGTTGTGCAAGGCCGGACCGAACCGGTGCCCGGCAAACGGGGCGACTGGGACCACACGGTCGCGGTCCGCGCCAGCACGCCGTTTTTCGAGACGTGCAACATCGGCTACCGCCGCGACGAACTGATCGCCGCCGGCGGCTTCCGTCCCCTCGCGGGCTACCGGCCTGGGCGGGGCGGTACGCCCTTTGGCGGCGAAGACACCGTCGTGGGATGGGACGTCCTACGCGCCATGAAAGCCGAGCCGGCGTTCGCGGCCGACGCCGTGGTGCGCCACCGCATCGAACCCCGTGACTACAAAGGCTGGCTGCACGTGAAGAAGGGCATGGCGATCTTCCCCGCGCTGATCGCCAACGTGCCTGAGATCCGCAACGAGTTCTTCTGGCGCTACTTCTTCTCGGCTCGCACCGCCGCGTTCGATCTCGGCGTCGTCGCGCTCATCGCGTCGATCGCGTTGCGTTCGCCCCTACCGCTCGTTGCGCTTGTCCCGTACCTCGCGATGCTGGCGCCCCGGCGCAACGCGGGGCTGCGCAAATGGGCGCGGCGACTCGGCGGCGTTGTGTTGGGCGACGTCAACGCCGCGTGGAGCTTGTGGCTCGGCTCGCTTCGCTACCGGCGGATCTTGCTGTGAACGAACTGTTAGAAACAACCCATGGCCGGTAACAGCTCGAGGCTGCACATCGCGCTCGAGAAGGTCGGCCGGCGCCGCAACAACTCGCTCGTGAAGTCCATGGTCGGTGCGGCGCGTTCGCTCGTGAAGGGATACGAAGGCGGCGCCGTTCTGCGCAACATCGCCGACAACGGCGAAGCGCGCGTGCTGGCGCAACTCGGTGCGACGCTCGGCGTCGTGCTCGACGTCGGCGCCAACGTCGGCGAGTGGACCGCCGCCGCGCTCGCCGCCGGGGCCAAGCACGTACACGCCTTCGAGATCTCTCCGGCAACCTCGGACGGGTTGAAGAAGCGCTACGCGAACGAGTCGCGCGTCACGGTCAACGACGTCGGTCTCAGTTCCGCTCCCGGAACGGTCACGATTCACCACTACCCCGATCACCCGGCGCTCACGACGATGACCGAGTACCCGCACGACGCGACCTCAGTCGCTGTAGAGGTGCCGGTGCGCACCGGCGACAGTTATCTGGCCGACCACGGCATCGAGCGCGTCGACTTCCTGAAAATCGACGTCGAGGGCGCCGAGGGTTCTGTCCTCGAGGGATTCAAGGGGTCGCTTCGCAGCGGCGCGATCAGCGCAGTGCAGTTCGAATACGGCCGCGTCTCGATTCTCACGAAATTCTTGCTGCGCGACTTCTTCGACGTACTCGAAGGGCATGGGTTCACGGTCGGCAAGATCGGCCCACGCGACGTCGTCTTCGGTCCCTACGACATGTCGATGGAGCAGTTCAACGACTCGAACTGGCTGGCCGTGCACAAGTCGCGTCCCGAGCTCGTGGACCGTGTGACCTAGCGGAGTCGTCCAGTACCTTGGTCGGCCATGGCCAAGCGAGCGGCACGCCTCACGGCTCGCCACGACACCCTCCAGGACATCTACGCCAGCGCAGACAAGCGGCAGTCAACGTTTGATCCGTCGGCCAGCCCGCTGTTCAACCAGGTGGGTTTCGTGGTCGGTGCGCCACGCAGCGGCACCACCTGGTTGCAGCAACTGTTGCTCGTGCACCCGCTGATCACCACGGGCGGCGAAAGCCACGTGTTCTGCGAAGGCTTGCCGGAGATCTTCATCAACTTCGGCTACCGCGACGCCGCCTCGCACCTGTCGTCGTGGGTGACCGAGCCCGAATTGGTCACCGCGTCGCGCGAGTTCTGCGACACCGTGTTCGAAACCCAACGCAGGGCCACGCGGCCAGACGCGCAGTTGATTCTTGAGAAGACGCCGCAACACCGCCCTGGTCAGTCGGCGTTGCAAGCGCGGGTTTATCCGGACGGGCGCTACGTGCACATTGTGCGCGACGGGCGCGACTCCGCCGCGTCGCAGCGCACGCTGTGGGGCAAGACCAGCTCGGAGTATTCGAGCGCAAGCCGCGTGGCGTCGGGTTGGGCAGACGCGGTGCGCAGCGTGCGCGACGCGTTCAGCGAGCTCGCCTACATCGAGCTGCGCTACGAGGACGTCGTGGCCGACACACCCAAGGCTCTCGCCACGATCTTCGATCACTTCAATCTGCCCTACGACGACGCGCTGTGCGAAGCGGCCGCGAAGTTCGGCAAATCACCGGTCAACACCGGGCCGTCTTCGATCGACACCGGCGTGCGCAAGCACCGTGGCGACGTGCTCGCCGAACGCGGCGTAGCCCGCGCCGCCGGTGACCTCCTCGTCGAGCTTGGCTACGCGGATGAAGCCGAGGTCAAACGGATGGCCAAGCAGGTCAACCGCGACACGGTCGTCTCCGACGTGCGCGACGCAGTGGCCAACTCGGTGGACTGGGCCAAGCACGAGTGGGTTGACGTGCGTTTCCGGTTGCGCCGCCGCAAGAAGCGCAACGCGCTGCGCCCGTCCCACGATGTCGGCAAGGCGATTACCGAGGCGCTCGCCGACAAGAACGCCGCCGCGCTCGCGCGGGTGCTATCGCCGTCGGTGAAGTTCGATGGCGTGCCCACCCCCGCCGAGGACGTGGCCAAGGCATTGGTCGAGCGGTTCGCGGGCTTTCGCATCACCGGTCGTGGCACGCAGCCCGGCTTCGTGCAGCTCACTGCGGTCGCGGAAGACGGTCAACGCGACCTGTTGCGGGTGGAGTTGAAGGGCAGCACCGCGGTGTCGGTCGACACCCGGCGCGGCAGCTAAGCGCTACAGCGCGTTAGTCGCACGGGCCTCGCGGAAGAACTCGCTGCTGTCGGCGAGTTCGTCGAGCGTGCAGTACGCCTCGCGCTTGCCGTCGCGCAACACCAGGACGCGGTCGCAGTGCCGCAAAGTGGACAAGCGGTGCGCGACCACGATCACGCACGCGTGCTCGCGGAGACGTTCGATCGTCTCGACAATCACGTCCTCTGCTTGGTGGTCCAGAGCCGAGGTCGGCTCGTCCAACACGATCAGGCTCGGCGGCAAAACAACGGCGCGGGCGATCGACATGCGTTGGCGTTGCCCGCCAGAAATGCCGCGGTAGCCGCGCTCACCGATCATCGTTTCGAAGCCCTCGTCGAGTTCGTTGATCTCATCGGTGAGATGCGATCGGCGCGCCGCGTCTTCCACGGCCTCCCGCGTGATGCCCTCGCGCAGGAACCGGATGTTGTCCTCGACGCTGCCCGCGATCAGGTGGCTGAATTGCGGGACAAGCACCACTTGGCGCGCCCAGCTGGCTTCGTCGAAGTCCCACGTGGCCTGTCCGTTCACGCGGTATTCACCCGTTGTCGGCCGGTCGAGGCGCAGGACAAGCTCCGTGAGCGTCGACTTACCCGAACCCGACGGGCCGATCACGCCGACTAGTTCGCCGCGACGAGCAGTGAAGCTGACACCG
>Ga0307505_10001303_pt1 | contig 20744 bp, 17 predicted proteins | sample 23_S_MG_FD_202183 | JGI IMG/M metagenome (GOLD analysis project Ga0307505, IMG submission 202183) | Soil microbial communities from Populus trichocarpa stands in riparian zone in the Pacific Northwest, United States - 23_S | ecosystem: Environmental > Terrestrial > Soil > Riparian zone > Trees...
CACCCGCCAGCCACAGGGCCTTCGCCAAGCTAGGCCCAAAACAAATCTGCCCATGATTGGCAAGCAGGCAGCCCGTGCGCCCTTCCATTGCCTTCAACATGGTGTCTGACAGTTCCTGGGTGCCAAATTCCGCATAGTCCGAAACCCGCAGTGACGTGCCGCCGGTAACCCCGATCATGTAGTGGAACGCCGGCACTTCCCGGCGCAGGCAGGCAAGGGCCGTTGCATAAGTCGAATGCACATGCACGATGGCCTTGGCTTCCGGGCGCGCCCGGAAAATATCCATATGCATGCGCCATTCGGTCGACGGCAGATAGTCGCCGCGGTAATTGCCCTCGAGGTCCATTTCGATGACGTGGGCGGGCTTCATCTTGTCATAGACAATTCCCGAGGCGGTAATGAGAAACCCCTCATCGCAACGCACGCTGACGTTGCCGGAGGTTCCCCGGTTGATTCCGTCCGCGTTCATTTTCAGGCAGGTCTCTATGACCTCGCGGCGCAGGTCGAGATGCTTCAGCTTTTTCATTTCATTTCCAGTTGTGAAGGATTGACTTCAAGGCATTCATTTAACAGTGTCGCGGGCATCATAGGAAAGCCCAGATGGATTTACAATTGCCGCGTGGAATTGCCGTTATTGACGCCGGAAAGACCAATACCAAAATCGTCCTGTTTGGGCCTGACGGCAGGCCGGTGGCGGAACGCAAGGTGGCCAGCCTTAACCATGAGGGCCCGCCCTACCGCGCCATCGATCCGGCCCCGCTCATCGCACTCTGCCGCACCGCCCTTCCCGAGCTGGATGCCATTTTGCCCATCGATAAGGTGGTGACCTCCGCCCATGGCGCGGCCCTTGCCTGCCTGGCGGAAGATGGTTCGCTGGCCCTGCCGGTCATGGACTACAACGCCGAGCCGCCGCCGGAGATCATCGCGGCCTACCGCAAGGTGCAACCGCCGTTTGCTGAAGTATTCTCTTCGCTTCTTCCCATGGCCTTGATCCACGGCTTGCAGCTCTTCTGGCAGCAACAGGCATTCCCCCGGGATTTTGCGCGGGTGAAGACGGTTGTGCCGTGGATCCAATACGTGGCATTTTGCTTGAGTGGAAAACTGGTGACCGAGATTTCCGGCATGGCCTGCCAGTCCCATCTCCTGAACATCCGCGATGGCGGTTATTCGTCCCTGGTGAAGCGCATGGGATGGGAACCGCTGTTTCCGCCCATGGCTAGGGCGTGGGAGACGATCAGCACCTTGCGCGGCGAATTTTTAGGTGGCGGCTTTCGCGGGCGCGGCGCCGTGCTGGCGGGGGTTCATGACTCCAATGCAAATTATCTGCGCTATCTCGCGGCCGGGCAGAAGAAGTTCACCCTGCTTTCAACCGGCACCTGGATTATCGGCTTTGACACGGAAACCGGGCTTTCAGGCCTGATCGAGGAAAAGGACACCGTATCGAATACCGATGTTTTCGGAAACCGCGTTGGCAGCAGCAGGTTTTTTGGCGGCCGCGAATTTGAGATCCTGAGCGGCGGCGCCTCGGGAGATTTAGCCACTTTGGCGGCCGTGCAGGAGCTCATTGCCGCCGCGACCTATGCCCTGCCGAGTTTTTCCGATGGCGGCGGGCCGGTTCCGCGCACCGGCGAGCGCGGCCGGATTGTGGGAAGCCCGCCCGTGACGCCCGAACAAAAAGCCTCTCTCGCATCGCTCTATTGCGCCCTTATGGTGGCGGAGTGCCTTGCGGCCCTGGGATCGGAGAATGACATCATTGTCGATGGGCCTTTTTCAAGGAACCTGGTTTTCCTGCAAGTCTTGGCCCAACTGCGGCACGGGCAAAGATTGCTGGCCTCGGACCTGCGCGATGGAACAACGGCAGGAGCCGCCTGCCTTGCCCTGATGCCGGACGGCAACCTGCCCGAAGTGCCGCTGGCGCTCACCACAATTGCGTCGCAAAACCTGAGCAGCCTCGGCCCATACCAGGCGGCATGGCAAAAGCTGGCCTATGAGAATACTGCCTGAACCACCACTCCGGGAGAACGCCTTTAATGCTTGACCACATCGGATTTTCCGTAAGCAACATGAAAGTCTCGCGGATATTCTATGAAAAGGCCCTGAAACCGCTGGGCATTGCCCCGGTGATGGAAGTGACGCCCGAAATGACGGGCACCAGCGACAGCCATGTGGGGTTCGGTGCGGGCCGGCCTTTCTTCTGGATCGGCACGGGCGGCAAGGTAGCAGTGGGAACGCATGTTGCCTTCGCCACGGAAAGCCGGAAAATTGTGGATGAATTTCATGCCGCGGCCATGGCGGCGGGAGGCCGCGACAATGGCAAGCCGGGCTTGCGGCCGCATTATCATGAAAATTATTACGGGGCTTTTGTACTTGACCCCGATGGCAACAACATCGAGGCCGTCTGCCATTTGCCGAAATGAAAACGGTTAACGGAACAGCAACACTCAAAGTGCACACTGGCTGAATTGTAAAAGGTGTACCCATGCGTAGCGAAACCCTGGCCCGAGACGAAATTGCGGTCTTCACCCTGACCTGCCCCGGCAACGACAGCGCCGACGAAAGGGTTCATGAAATTCAACTCCGCGGCAATCTTCCCCTGCTGATCGGCAGCGACGTTCTGGCCGAAATCAGCCACGCCGACCTCCTGGAAAGCTGGGAAACCGCGGTTTCCCTGCCTCTCAAGGATCTCAATGCCATGACCACCCTCGCCGGCAAGCGCCTGAGCGAAATGCTTGAGGAGAATCTCGACGCGGAAGACCTGACCGACCTGGTCTCTGACGCAGCCGTGCTTTTTCTTCTGGCCATGCGGCGCTTTGGCGTTTCCGAAGCAAACCGGATTCCCGCCTGCACCGTGAAGTGGAATGGACAGGAAGCAACCGAAAGCGTTCAAATGCTGGCATGAAACCCAGCGATCCCAACGCCCCACCCGTTTCCGCCCCCGACTATGGCCGCTCCCTCAGAGGCCTCGGCTTCAACCTGCTGGTCAGGGATGTGGCCCGCGCCGTGAAATTCGCCACCGATGTGCTGGGCGCCACGGCGTTTTATGCCAATGACCGCTTTGCCGCCATGAAGCTCAACGGCGGCGATTTCATGTTTCACCATGACAGCACCTATAAGGACAATGAGCTTTCCGGAATTGTGCGGGGTGCCGAGGCCCGTGGCATCGGCGTTGAACTCAGGCTCTATGGCTCCGATCCCGATGTGGCCGAAGTCAACGCCAGATCAGGCGGCTGGACCGTGCTGGCGGGCAGCCTCGACAAGCCCCATGGACTTCGCGAATGCATGATCATAGACGATGAAGGCTATGTCTGGATTCCCTCGGTTCACCTGCCGAAGGAAAACTAGATCCGCCAGTCCAGCACCGCCGTCATGAAACCATGGGCCTCATCGAGCGCTTCCTCGAAGACTGAAACCGGCGTCGGATAAGTGGGCTCAATCCGGCCCGTGACTTCGCCGGATTTTATCTTGAGCCGGGCCCCGAATTTCCCGGCGAGATGCTGCATGCGGTCATTGTCGCGCAGGCAGATCATGTGGAGCTGGCTGATGCTGCGGTTCTGCGCCGCGACGATGATCCGGTTCATCAGGAGAGATCCCAATCCCTTGTCCTGGTAAAGCTTTTCAACCGTGAAGGCTGCTTCGGCCATCGCCTCGCCGACTATTTCAAGCGACCGCAACTCCGCCGAAGCCCGTATTTCGTTGCCGTGGTAAGCGCCATAAATCAGCGTGCCCAGACGGTGGGCCGTATCCGCATAGGCCTCGAGAAACTGATCATTCACCGGCGAACCGAAGCGGGCCTGCCGGGTATCCGGATCAAGGCGCTTCAAATGGCGGCGGAAAGCGGCAATGTCGGCTGGCCACAGGCGCCTTATATGGTGGTGTTCGATAGCATCATAGGTCATGGATTACCTCAAGGGCATGATTCTGGCTGCCAAGTGTGAAGTTTATGTTGCAACGCAGCGAACGCAAGTGCGGAGCGGGATGCGTAAATTGCATAGCACAATAGAAATTTTATTCCAAAAAATAAGAATAAGATAATTTTATTCCATTTTATGACTGGACGTGCTAAGAGCCCGTTACTGTCACTTGCAGGCTGGTCCAACGATCATTAGAGCTTGCGGCAATTCAAATCTTACAAGGGAGCGCGGCAGCTTGGGCACCAGGCCCCGCGGGATTTACAATGGTCAAGGAAATCGGGCACTTCATCGGGGGCAAACAGGTCAAGGGCACCTCCGGGCGCTTTGCCGATGTGTTCAATCCCAACACCGGGGAGGTGCAGGCCAGGGTTGCCCTTGCTTCCAAGGCCGAGCTCCGCGCCGCCGTGGAAAACGCCAAGGTGGCACAGCCTGCCTGGGCCGCCAAGAACCCCCAGTTCCGCGCCCGCGTGATGATGAAGTTCCTCGAGCTTGCCGCCCAGCACAAGGAAGAACTGGCCACCCTGATTTCCATCGAACACGGCAAGACGGTGCCCGATGCGCTTGGCGATTTGCAGCGCGGCGTCGAAGTTGCCGAATTTGCCTGTGGCGTGCCCCATCTCATGAAAGGCGAATTCACCGATGCCGCAGGCCCCGGCATTGACATGTATTCCATGCGCCAGGCCTTGGGCGTCGTGGCGGGCATCACGCCTTTCAACTTCCCCGCCATGATCCCTTTGTGGAAATGCGCGCCGGCCATTGCGGTGGGCAACGCCTTCATCCTGAAGCCATCCGAGCGCGATCCCTCCTGCCCCATGCGCATCGCTGAGCTTTTCCTTGAGGCCGGCCTGCCGCCTGGCATTTTGAACGTGGTCAACGGCGACAAGGAAAGTGTTGATGCCATTTTGAATGATCCCGACATCAAGGCGGTGGGCTTTGTGGGTTCCACTGCCATCGCGCAGTATGTCTATGCCGGAGCGACGGCCACAGGCAAGCGCGCCCAGTGTTTCGGCGGCGCCAAGAACCACATGGTGATCATGCCCGATGCCGACATGAACCAGGCCGTCGACGCGTTGATCGGCGCCGGCTACGGTTCCGCCGGCGAACGCTGCATGGCGATCTCGGTTGCCGTGCCCGTGGGCGAAGCCACTGCTAACGCACTCATTGAAAAGCTCATCCCCCGCGTGGAGAAACTGAAGATCGGCCTTTCCTCCGACCGCGACGCCGACTACGGGCCGCTGGTGACGAAAATGGCTTTGGACCGTGTGAAGGGCTACATCGATATCGGCGTGAAGGAAGGCGCTGCGCTGAAAGTGGATGGCCGCGGCTTCAAGATGCAGGGCTACGAGAACGGCTATTTCCTCGGCGGCTCGCTCTTCGACAATGTCACCAAGGACATGCGCATCTACAAGGAAGAGATTTTCGGCCCCGTGCTGAGCGTGGTGCGCGCCAAGACTTATGACGAGGCGCTCGGCCTGTGCAACGACCATGAATACGGCAACGGCGTTGCGATCTATACGAGGGACGGCGATGCGGCGCGCGACTTCGCCGCCAAGGTGCAGGTCGGCATGGTGGGCGTGAACGTGCCCATTCCGGTGCCGCTCGCCTATCACACCTTCGGCGGCTGGAAGGCCTCGAGCTTCGGTGACCTGAACCAGCATGGGCCGGATTCCATCCGCTTTTACACCAAGACCAAGACCGTGACCTCGCGCTGGCCGTCCGGCACCAAGGAAGGCGCCCAGTTCTCCATTCCGACGATGCGCTGATTGATGCAGAAGCTTGACCTGCCCCTGGGCTACTACGAGCTGCCGAAAGGCAGGCTCGCCAATGTGGTGACCTGTCTCGAGATGACTTCCAGGCCGCAAAGCAGGGACGCGTCCCTGCCTGCGGGCTATTCATTGCAGCCCGTTGATGTGAATGACCTTGATGGTTACCGTAAGATATTCCGCAAGGTGGGCGAAGACCTCATGTGGTTTTCACGCCTCATCATGCCCGATGAAAAGCTCGCCGCAATTCTCGGCCACAGCCAAGTGGAATCCTACATCTTTTGCCACGGCGACACTGCGATCGGCATTCTGGAACTTGATTTCAAGGATATGCCCAACTGCGAGCTCGCCTTCTTTGGCCTCGCCAAGGAAGCCATTGGCGCGGGTTTAGGACGTACACTGATGAATATCGCCATTGCCAAGGCCTGGGAAAAGCCGATCACCCGCTTCTGGGTCCATACCTGCCACTTTGACCACCCCAATGCGCTGGGCTTTTACAAGCGCTCGGGCTTTGAGCCCTACAGCCTGATGGTCGAGATCCACGACGATCCCCGGCTTGCCGGCAAGCTCCCGCGCCACGCCAGCCCCCATGTGGCACTGCTCGATCCGCGGTAGTGGTTAAGGGCGGGGATTGCTACGCCATGGTGTTTTCCGGGAACTTGCTCTAAGAGCGGCCCAAATGGCGCTGCGCGGATGTGACATCCCGTTTGCCGGCCTTCAACTCCGTTAGAAAAGTAGTCCGTAAATTGCCCTTTCCTCAAACCCCTGCCCCGTTCGCGCGCGCCCTCAGCGAGCGCAAGTACGAAGACCCGACCCCGGTTCAGCTCGCCGTTCTCGAAGCCCGGGCCGAGGGGCGCGATCTCGTCGTTTCGGCCCAAACCGGTTCCGGCAAGACCGTGGCCTATGGCCTGGCCATCGCCACGACGCTTCTTGGCGAGGCCCAGCGCTTCCCGCAGGAAGCCTCGCCCATGGCCCTCATCGTGGCGCCAACCCGCGAACTCGCCATGCAGGTGGAGCGCGAACTGGAATGGCTCTATCACTATACGGGTGCCCGCATCCTTTCCTGCGTCGGCGGCATGGATCCCAAGCGTGAGCGCCGCAGGCTTGCCGATGGTGCCCATATCATTGTGGGAACCCCCGGACGCCTGCGCGATCACCTCGAACGCGGCGTGTTGAACATTACCGACCTCAAGGCCGTGGTTCTCGACGAAGCCGATGAAATGCTCGATCTCGGGTTTCGCGAGGACCTCGAATTCATTCTGGAAGCAACCCCGGCCGAACGGCGCACTCTTCTGTTTTCCGCCACCATGCCTAAAATCATTGCGAACCTGGCCAAGCGCTATCAGCGCAACGCCTTGCGCATTGAGGCGTCCGGCGGCGAGCGGGCCCACGCCGACATCGAATACCGCGCCATGCGCGTGGCGCCGAACGAGGTTGAGCATGCGGTGGTCAACGTCCTGCGCTTTGTGGAGGCGCAAAGCACCCTGGTGTTCTGCAACACCCGCGACCATGTCCGCCATTTGCATGCAACCCTGCTGGAGCGCGGCTTTGCCGCCGTCTATCTCTCCGGCGAACTGAGCCAGGGTGAACGCAACCACGCCCTGCAGGCGCTGCGCGACGGCCGAGCCCGCGTCTGCGTCGCAACCGATGTGGCGGCCCGCGGCATTGACCTCCCGAACCTCGCCCTCGTCATTCATGCGGATTTGCCCAATGACGCGGAAATCCTGCAGCACCGCAGCGGCCGCACCGGACGCGCCGGCAAGAAGGGCGTGAGTGTCGTGCTCGTGCCCCTGTCACGCCGCCGCAAGGCCGAACAGCTTCTCGCGGCAGCGAAGGTGAACCCCGTGTGGAGCGGCCCGCCCCAGGCGGAAGATATTCGCAGGCTCGACCAGCAGCGCCTGCTGCACGATCCGTTGCTCACCGAGATCAGCAGCGAAGAGGATCTGGAAATGGCCCGCGCCGTCCTGGCCATGCGCTCGCCGGAAGAAGTTGCCGCCGCCCTGGTCCGGGTTTACCGCGCAAGACTGCCCGCCGCCGAGGATGTATTCGATCCTGGCCCCGGCCGCGAGTTCCGCGAGGCAAAGCCGGCGCGCCGTGATGCCCCTTCAGCCGAACCCCGTAATTTCACCTGGTTCCGGCTTGACATCGGCCGCAAGAACAATGCCGATCCCAAATGGCTCCTGCCGATGATCTGCCGCCGCGGCAAGGTTGTGAAGGCCGATATCGGCGCCATCCGCATCACCGACAATGAAACCCGGTTTGAAATCGCCAATGCGGTTGTCGACCGCTTCTCCATCGCCAGCCGGGTTGCCGACGACGAGGACGTGAAGATTGAATTGCTGGTGGGCAATCCGGAAATCAGCCGCCCCTCGCGCAATCCGGACCGCAAGCCCAACTTCAAGCCGCAACACGACGCGGAAACGCCGCGCTATGAAGACAGAAAACCCCATGAGGGCCTTGCCAAACCGAAATTTGAAGGAGCCGGCTACAAGGGCAGGAAGCCTTTTGCGGGAGGCAAGCCGAGATTTGAAGGAGCCGGAAAAAACCCCGCGGCTGGCGACACCCCAGCCTTCAAGGAGAAGAAGGCCGCCTGGAAAAAGAAAAAGCGTTAGACTCCAATCGGTTTCCGCAAATTTCGTTTCTTCGCCAGGTCAATCTGCTTCTGCCGTTCCCGGGCCGACGCCTTCGATCTCTCGCTTAATGTCGCAAAGCATTTCGGACAGCTCACGCCTGCTTCATAAAGTTCAGAAAACCTGTCGGCAGGATCCAGCGGCATGCGGCAGCCGTGGCACAATTCAATTTCGCTGGGAACCAGGCCTTGGCCCACCGCCACCCGGTGGTCGAAGACGAAACATTCACCCTGCCATTTGCTCTGCTCTTTCGGCACCTCCTCAAGATATTTGAGAATGCCGCCCTTCAGGTGATACACCTCGCGGAAGCCCTGCGACTGCATATAGCTCGAGGCTTTCTCGCAGCGGATGCCGCCGGTGCAGAACATGGCCACCTTCCGGTGCCGCGCCGGATCAAGATTCTTGCCGACGAACTTTGGAAATTCGCCGAAGCTGGAGGTCCCCGGGTCTGCCGCTCCCTCAAACGTGCCAAGCGCCACTTCATAATCGTTGCGCGTATCAATGAGCAGAACCTCGGGATCGGCGATCAGCGCATTCCAGTCCGCCGGGTTCACATAGGTGCCGGCCTGTTTGTTGGGGTCAACGCCGGCGACTCCAATGGTGACAATTTCCTTCTTCAGTTTAACCTTGCTGCGATAAAACGGATCCTCGTCGCAATAGGATTCCTTGTGGTCAATGTCGGCAAGGCGGGCGTCGGATTTAAGCACCGCCAGAAATCCGTCGATGGCGCTTCGGCTGCCGCTGATCGTGCCGTTTATCCCCTCTTCCGCAAGGAGCAGCGTGCCTTTCACTCCATGGGTCTTCATGGCTGCAAGCAGGGGCTGCCTGAGGCCGGTGAAGTCCTTCAGCGTGACAAACTTGTAGAAGGCGGCAACAACAATGGTGTGGGGCATGGGCCAAGCTTTTATTAGGCCTTTCCATGTTTTTCAATTGCGCATCAGGCGGGGCGTCCCGTAAGTAACGGCAACCCCAGAGGACAAATGCCAGACTTCATCCTTAACGCCGGTGTGGAGATTCCCTTTATACTCATTCTGCTGGCGCTTCTGGGCTTCCGCCAAACGGTGAACCCCCGGGCAAGGCTCCTGATAAGGGCCCCGCAGGAAAAGGTCTTTGCCCTTGTCGACCTCCATCACGGAAAGGTGCAGACCTGGAGCCGCACCACGGTGACCTCCGAGCTTCTTGATGAGGCCCGCCAGGTTTTCCGCATGACCTATGTGACCACCCTTGCAACCGGCGCCCAGCAAAAATCCCAGGCCCATTTCCGCGTGGCCGAACGGCGTGCTCCCGCCTACCTCGAACTGCACCGCGAGGGGCTGGAGGGAAAATCCTTCAACAATGAGCTCCTGAAAATCGTCACGGAAACCGAGGCCCACCCGGAAGGCACCTTGCTCACCCAGAAATATGACTGGGGCCCGCGCCCTCTGGTGGCGCAAATCCTCGCCCGCGCCGATCTCTGGGGCGGGGCCTACCGCCTCAAGGGCCTGGCCGAAACCGGCAAACCCGATGAAACAACCCATATGTGGATCTCAGCCGCCGTTGCCCTCGTCACCGGATTGATCAGCCTTGTGGCTTTTGCCCTGATGACCAGCTGGCTCATTTCGGGCCTGCTGGTCGTGGCCTTGGCTGTCCATGAATTCGGCCACCTGCTGGCCTACCGCCTGATCGGCCAGCCCTGGGGACGCATGATTTTTCTGCCCTTTCTCGGCGCGCTGGCCATGCCGCGCCTGCCCTACGAGACCCAGGCCCAGGCGGTGTTTGCCGCCCTCATGGGGCCGGGCTTTAGCCTGCTCCTGGCATTTGCCCTGATCCTTCCCTTTATGCTGGGAGTCCACATTCCCTCCTGGCTGGTGACGGCAGGCGTCGTGGTCATCGGACTCAACCTCTTCAATCTCCTGCCCGTCGAACCCCTGGATGGCGGCGTGGCGCTGCGCTCGGTGCTGGCCAAGCTGATGGGAACCCACGCCCGCTTCGGCCTGCTTGCTATTGGCCTGGCAATCCTGGCAAGCGGATTCTATTTCGAACAGGCCATCCTCCTCATCTTTGGCGGCATTTCAGTTCTTGCCAATCTCAGGCCGCGCCTGATCGACCACGGCCTCAAACCCCTTTCCTTTCCCGGCGTGCTGATTTCGGCTTTCGCTTTTGTGGCGACCGTTGCGGCCTATATCATGATGCTCGCCTATTTCCTGGGCGCTTTCCGGTGACCGCGCTGCTTGAAGCCTATACCGGAAAGATAGCCAGCGGCGCGCTTCGTGCCGATGCCGCGCAAGCCGCAATCGTTTCCCGTCTCGATCACCTGGCCCAGGCGCTTGAGGCCCGCGAACAGCGCGGAACCATTGGGCGCTTCCTGAACCGGAACGGCGTCCCCAAGGGAATTTATATTTATGGCGACGTGGGCCGCGGCAAAACCATGCTGATGGATCTGTTCTTTGCAAACCTTCAGGTCAAAGCCCGGCAGCGCATCCACTTCCATGCCTTCATGCAGGACATTCACCGCCGCCGCCAGGCGCTCCGCGAAGCCGATGTGGTGGCGCAGATCGCCATGGACATTGCCAAACAGGCGCAGGTTCTGTGCCTCGATGAAATGCAGATCAGCGACATTGCCGACGCGATGATTGTGGGCCGCCTGTTCCAGGCCCTGCTGGCCAACGGCACGGTGATTGTGACGACATCCAACCTGCCACCCGGCGAGCTCTATAAGGACGGCCTTAACCGCGGGCTGTTTGTGCCGGCCATCACGCTGATGGAAAGCAATTTCGACGTTATTTCATTGGCTGGCTCCACGGATTACCGATTGGGCCGTGTAAAAGCCCGGGAAAGTTTTGTAACGCCCCTCGGCCCAAAGGCCGACGCCCACGTGCAGCAGATTTGGGAACGCCTGACCGATACGCCAAAAGGTGAACCCTGCGAAATTCCGGTTCTGGGGCGCAGTCTGCTTGTGCCGGAAAGCGCTCATGGCTGCGCCCGTTTTACCTTTGCCGAGCTTTGCGAAGCGCCCCTCGGTCCGCCCGACTACCTGGCGCTTGCCACCCACTTTCAAACCCTGTTCGTCGAAAGGATCCCGGCCCTCAAGACCAGCCAGCGCAACGAGGCAAAACGCTTTGTCCTGCTGATTGACGCGATTTATGATGCCCGCCTGCATCTCGTGGCCTCGTCAGCCCAGCCGCCGGAGCGGATTTATCCCCAGGGCGACCACCGGTTTGAGTTCGCCCGCACCGTTTCGCGGCTCCAGGAAATGCAATCGGCGGCCTGGTGGGGTCAAAAAATCGTTGAAACTTGAAAAATCGTCATAAAAATCCCGTTAGCCGTTAGTAGTTCTTGAAGCCTCTTTGTATCAGGCCTAGAAAACCCCCGCTTGTGCAATGCAATAGAACCTGCGCCCCAGCGGGTTGAGAGGGAAAGCAAAAAATGGCTCGTAAGAAAATTGCAATGATCGGTGGCGGCATGATAGGCGGCACGCTCGCCCACTTGGCCGCCCTCAAGGAACTTGGTGATGTTGTCGTCTTCGATATCGCCGAAGGCCTTCCCCAGGGCAAATCCCTTGATCTTTCCCAGGCGGGTCCGATTGAAGGCTTCAATTCCGCCCTTTCCGGCACCAACAAATATGAAGGCATCGCCGGGGCCGATGTCTGCATCGTCACCGCCGGTGTGCCGCGCAAGCCCGGCATGAGCCGCGATGACCTGCTTGAGATCAATTTGAAGGTCATGGCCCAGGTTGGCGCCGGCCTCGCCAAGTATGCGCCCGACGCATTCGTGATCTGCATCACCAACCCGCTCGACGTGATGGTCTGGGCCCTGCAGAAATATTCCGGCCTTCCCGCCAACAAGGTTGTGGGCATGGCCGGTGTTTTGGACAGCGCCCGCTTCCGCCATTTCCTCGCCGAGGAATTCAAGGTCTCGGTTGAGGATGTCACCGCTTTTGTACTCGGCGGCCACGGCGACACCATGGTGCCGCTGGTGAAATATTCCACTGTTGCCGGAATCCCCGTGCCCGATCTCGTCGCCATGAAATGGACCACCCAGCAGCGCATTGATGAAATCGTCCAGCGCACCCGTGACGGCGGTGCTGAAATCGTGGGGCTCCTCAAGACCGGTTCCGCCTATTACGCCCCCGCATCGGCGGGCATCGCCATGGCCGAAAGTTACTTGAAGGATAAAAAGCGCGTCCTGCCCTGTGCAGCTCATCTCAGCGGCCAATATGGCGTGAATAGCACCTATGTAGGTGTGCCTGTCGTGATTGGTGCTGGCGGGGTTGAGCGCATCGTGGAAATCAAGCTCGAAGGCGAAGAAAAAGCCGGGTTCAAGAAATCATTGGCCGCCGTTGAGGCGCTGATGGATGCCGCCAAGAAAATCGCCCCGGACCTCGCATAAGGCTCATCACCCATGAACATTCACGAATACCAGGCCAAGGAAGTTTTGCGCGCCTTCGGCGTGCCCACCGGCAAGGGCATCGCCGCCTTTACGGTTGATGAAGCGGTAAAGGCCGCTGAAAGCCAGCCCGGCCCCGTCTGGGTGGTGAAAGCCCAGATCCATGCGGGCGGGCGCGGCAAGGGCGGCGGCGTCAAGGTGGTGAAATCCGTGGCCGACGTGAAGGCCGAAGCGCAACGCATGCTGGGCATGACGCTGGTAACCCACCAGACCGGGCCGCAGGGCAAGCTCGTCCAGCGCCTTTATATTGAGGAAGGCACCGCCATCGCCAGGGAGCTTTACCTCTCCTGCCTCGTGGACCGCGAAACCTCGACCGTTGCCTTCATCGCCTCAACCGAAGGCGGCGTGAACATCGAAGAAGTGGCGGCCAAAACTCCCGACAAGATCGCCACCATCCATGTGGACCCGGCCAGCGGTTACGCCCCCTTCGTGGGTCGCCGGATTGCAGCCGCGCTGAAACTTGAAGGCGACCAGGTCAAGCAATGCGTGAAAATGATGGGCCAGCTTTACAGGGCCTTCACCGAAAAGGACATGAGCCTTCTCGAAATCAATCCGCTGGTGATCACCAAGGACGGCCAGCTCGTTTGTCTCGACGCCAAGATGAATTTTGACGACAACGCGCTCGACCGCCATCCCGATATCAAGGCCTACCGCGATTTGAGTGAGGAAGATCCCAAGGAAATCGAGGCCTCGAAATATGACCTCTCCTATGTGGCGCTCGATGGCTCCATCGGCTGCATGGTGAATGGTGCCGGCCTCGCCATGGCCACCATGGACATCATCAAGCTCTACGGCATGGAACCCGCGAATTTCCTCGATGTGGGTGGCGGGGCGACGAAAGAAAAGGTGACCGCCGCTTTCAAGATCATCACCGCCGACCCGCGCGTCAAAGGCATTCTGGTCAACATCTTCGGCGGCATCATGAAATGTGACATCATCGCCGAAGGTGTGATCGCCGCCGTGAAGGAAGTGGGCCTGCAGGTTCCCCTCGTGGTGCGCCTCGAAGGCACAAATGTCGATCTCGGCAAGAAAATCATCAAGGACTCAGCCCTCAATGTCATCTCCGCCGACGACCTCGACGACGCCGCAAAGAAGATTGTCAAAGCGGTAAAGGAAGCGGCCTGATGTCCATTCTTATCAACAAGAAAACCAAGGTCATCTGCCAGGGCATCACCGGCAACAACGGCACCTTCCATACGGAACAGGCGATAGCCTATGGCACTCGGATGGTGGCGGGCGTCACCCCCGGCAAAGGCGGCACCAAACACATCGGCTTACCCGTCTACGACACTGTGATGGAAGCCCGCGAAAGAACCGGCGCCGATGCTTCCGTGATCTATGTGCCACCGCCCTTTGCGGCGGATGCCATCCTCGAGGCCATTGATGCGGAAATTCCGCTCGTTGTCTGCATCACCGAAGGCATTCCCGTGCAGGACATGGTGAAGGTAAAGCGCGCGTTAACGGGTTCTACCACCCGCCTCATCGGTCCCAACTGCCCCGGCGTGCTCACGCCGAATGAATGCAAGATCGGCATCATGCCGGGAAATATCTTCAAGAAAGGCTCCGTGGGCATTGTCTCGCGCTCCGGAACGCTTACCTATGAAGCAGTGTTCCAGACCACCCAGGAAGGCCTTGGCCAGACGACCGCCGTTGGCATTGGCGGCGATCCGGTCAAAGGCACGGAGTTTATCGATATTTTGGAAATGTTTCTGGCCGACCCCAAGACCCTCTCCATCATCATGATCGGCGAAATCGGCGGTTCCGCCGAGGAAGATGCCGCCGAATTCATCCGCAAGTCCAAGATCAAGAAGCCCATGGCGGGCTTCATTGCCGGCCGCACCGCCCCTCCCGGCCGCCGCATGGGCCATGCCGGCGCCATAATCTCCGGCGGCAAGGGCGGCGCTGAATCGAAGATCGAGGCCATGAAACGGGCCGGAATCGCCGTCTCGGATTCGCCCGCAATGCTCGGCAAGACATTAATGAAGAAATTGAAACGGAAGTAAGACAAAGAAAACTTTGGGTAGTATATCTCTAGGCTCGGACAGAGTTCCCGGGCTTCGGAAGTGATGGCGATGAACAAGACAGACCTGATTACGGCTTTTGAACAATCCTCATTCCTCTATGGCGGAAATGCCCAATTCATCGAGGGGCTTTACGCCAAATATCTGGAAAACCCCGCCGCCGTGGACGTTCACTGGCGGCAGTTTTTTGCCGGCCTGGACGATGATCCGGCCTCCGCCAGGCAGCAGGTTTCAGGCCCTTCCTGGGCCCGCAAGGATTGGCCGCCGGCTGCAACGGGCGACCTCGTTTCCGCCTTTGACGGCAACTGGCCCGCCGTTGAAAAAACTGTGAGCGCCAAGATCGAGGCCAAGTCCAAGGCCGGAGATACCCAGCTTTCCGTGGACGAAGTGCGCAAGGCCACCATGGATTCGGTGCGTGCCCTGATGATGATCCGCGCCTTCCGCATGCGCGGCCACCTGGCTGCCGATCTCGATCCGCTGCGGCTGGCCGAGCGTCCGGCCCAGCCGGAACTTGACCCCACGACCTATGGCTTCAGCGAGGCCGACCTTGACCGCCCGATTTTCCTCGACAAGGTGCTGGGCCTCGAACAGGCCACCATCCGCCAGATCACCGATATCCTGAAACGCACCTACTGCCACACCCTCGGCGTGGAATTCATGCATATCTCCGATCCCGTGCAGAAGGGCTGGCTGCAGCAGCGCATTGAGGGCGCCGACAAGGAAATTTCCTTCACCCCGGAAGGCAAGAAGGCCATTCTCCGCAAGCTCATCGAGGGCGAAGGCTTCGAGAATTTTCTTAACGTGAAATACACCGGCACCAAACGCTTCGGCCTTGATGGCGGCGAAAGCATGATTCCGGCCCTTGAGCAGATCATCAAGCGCGGCGGGCAATTGGGCATCAAGGAAATCGTCTTCGGCATGGCCCACCGCGGCCGCCTGAATGTGCTGGCCAATGTGATGGGCAAGCCCTTCTCCGCCATTTTCCACGAGTTCAAGGGCGGCTCTTCGACACCCGATGAAGTGGAAGGTTCAGGCGACGTAAAATATCATCTGGGCTCTTCTTCCGACCGGGTATTTGACAACAACACGGTTCATCTGTCGCTGACCGCCAATCCCTCCCATCTCGAAATCGTCGATCCCGTGGTGCTGGGCAAGGCCCGCGCCAAGCAGGACCAGCGCGGCGACCGCGAGCGCAAAAGCGTTCTGCCCCTGCTCATCCATGGCGATGCGGCCTTTGCCGGCCAGGGCGTTGTGGCGGAATGTTTCGGATTGTCGGGGCTTCGCGGCCACAAGTCCGGCGGCTCCATCCATTTCATCGTCAACAACCAGATTGGTTTCACCACCAGCCCGCATTTTGCCAGGTCTTCACCCTATCCCTCCGATGTGGCGAAGATGATTGAGGCGCCGATCTTCCATGCCAATGGCGATGACCCGGAAGCCGTGGTCTTTGCCGCCAAGATCGCCACCGAATTCCGCCAGAAGTTCAAGAAGCCGGTGGTCATCGACATGTTCTGCTACCGCCGCTTCGGCCACAACGAAACCGACGAACCCTTCTTCACCCAGCCCCTGATGTACAAGGCGATCTCGTCCCACGAAACCATCGTGAACGTCTATTCCAAACGCCTCATCGCCGAAGGTGTGATCACCGCGGAAGAATTCGAAGCCATGAAGGCCGATTACCGCAAGAGCCTGGATGAGGATTTTGCCGCGTCGGAAGGTTACAAGGCCAACAAGGCCGATTGGCTTGATGGCCGCTGGTCCGGCATGAAATCGGCCAAGGACCTGGATGATCCGCGCAGGGGGCTCACCGGCGTTGACCTCAAGACCCTGAAAGACCTTGGGCTGAAAATTACCAAGGCCCCGAAAACCTTCTCGGTGCACAAGACCATGCAGCGTGTGCTCGATGCCCGCCACAAGATGATTGAAGAGGGCGTGGGTCTTGACTGGTCCATGGGCGAAAACCTCGCCTTCGCCACCCTGCTCAATGATGGCTTCCGGATCAGGCTGTCCGGCCAGGACGTGCAGCGCGGCACCTTTTCGCAGCGCCACGCGGTGATTGTCGACCAGCAGACCGGCAAGTTCTACACGCCGCTCAATCATCTCGCCAAGGATCAGCAGCACAAGATCGAAGTCATCAATTCCATGCTCTCGGAAGAGGCCGTGCTGGGCTTTGAGTATGGCTATTCATTGGCCGAGCCCAACACGCTCACCCTGTGGGAAGCGCAGTTCGGCGATTTCGCCAATGGCGCGCAAGTGGTGTTCGACCAGTTCATCTCATCCGGCGAGCGCAAGTGGCTGCGCATGTCGGGCCTCGTCTGCCTGCTGCCCCATGGCTATGAGGGCCAGGGGCCGGAGCACTCTTCCGCAAGGCTTGAGCGTTTCCTGCAGATGTGCGCCGAGGACAACATGCAGATTGCCAACTGCACCACGCCGGCAAACTACTTCCACATCCTGCGCCGCCAGTTGAAACGCGACATCCGCAAGCCCCTGATCATGATGACGCCGAAGTCCCTGCTCCGGAACAAGCGCGCCACCTCGAAGTTGGAAGAGTTTGCCGAAGGCACCTCCTTCCACCGCATTCTCTGGGATGATGCCCAAACGCTGAAGGATCAGCCCGTCAAGCTCGCAAGCGACGATACGATCCGCCGCGTGGTAATGTGTTCCGGCAAGGTCTATTTCGATCTCTATGAGGAGCGCGAGAAGCGTGGGGCGGCCGATATCTATCTCCTGCGCGTCGAGCAGCTCTATCCCTGGCCCCATAAGGCCCTGATTCAGGAGCTCACCCGCTTCAAGAACGCTGAATTTGTCTGGTGCCAGGAAGAACCCATGAACATGGGCGCCTGGACCTACGCCCAGCCCAATATTGACCGGGTTCTGGATTACCTGAAGGCGACCAATGCAAAGGTCAGTTATGCGGGGCGCAATCCGTCGGCCTCCACCGCAACCGGATTGATGAGCAGGCATCTCAAGGAATTGAAGGATTTCCTTGAAGTGGCCCTGGGCTGAATGACTTTGAGGAAAGAAAAGAATGGCTAAGGAAATTCGCGTGCCTGCCCTCGGTGAATCGGTCACCGAAGCGACAATTGCAAAATGGTTCAAGAATGTCGGCGATGCGGTGAAGGCCGATGAGCCTATGGTCGAACTTGAAACCGACAAGGTGACGGTTGAAGTGCCCGCGCCCGTCTCCGGCAAGCTCACGTCAATTGCAGCCGCCGCCGGCACCACGGTGAATGTCGGTGCCTTGCTCGGCGCCATTGAAGAAGGTGCCCCGGGTGCAGCCGCCAAACCCCCAGCAGCGGCTCCCGTTTCCGCACCGGCTCCAGCAAAGATCGCGGAACCTGCGAAAACCGAAGCGCCCCTTTCCCCCGCCGTGCGAAAAATCGTCACCGAAAACAAGCTGGACCCTGCGGGCATTCCTGGCACGGGGCGGGATGGCCGCCTGACTAAGGGCGATGTCATCGAGCAATTGGCCAGGCCTGCCGCCAAACCGGTCAGCCTGCCATCCGCCGCACCTGCCCCGTCGGGCGGTGAGGAGCGCGTGAAAATGTCGAGGCTGCGCCTCACCATTGCGCGCCGCCTGAAGGAAGCCCAGAACACCGCCGCCATGCTTACCACCTTCAACGAGGTGGACATGAGCGCCGTGATGGCGCTGCGCAACGAATTCAAGGAAATGTTTGAAAAGAAGCACGGCGTGAAGCTCGGCTTCATGAGCTTCTTTGCCAAGGCCGTGATCCAGGCCCTGAAGGATGTGCCCGCAGTCAACGCCGAAATCGACGGCGAGGATCTGGTTTACAAAAACTACTACCATCTCGGCATAGCGGTGGGGACCGAAAAGGGCCTTGTGGTTCCGGTGGTGCGAGATGCCGACCGCATGTCCTTTGCAACAATCGAAAAAACCATTGCCGACTACGGAAAAAAGGCCCGCGACGGCCAGTTGCAGATCGCCGACATGCAGGGCGGCACCTTTACCATTTCAAATGGCGGCGTCTACGGCTCGCTGATGTCCACGCCGATCCTCAATGCGCCGCAATCCGGCATTCTCGGCATGCACAAGATTCAGGACCGCCCGGTGGCCCTCGGCGGCCAGGTTGTGATCCGCCCCATGATGTATCTGGCGCTCTCCTATGACCACCGCATTGTCGATGGCAAGGAGGCCGTCACCTTCCTGGTGCGTGTCAAGGAAAGCCTTGAAAACCCGCAGCGCGCCCTGCTGGACTTGTAGGAACCCCTGTCCATGACCCAGAAGCCTGATGTCGCCATCGTAACCGGCGGAAGCCGGGGTATCGGCGCTGCCGCCAGCCTGTTGCTGGCAAAAGCGGGCTACTTTGTTGTCGTGAACTTTGTCTCGAATGCTGCGGCGGCCAAGGCCGTTGTCATGCAGATTGAACAGGCAGGCGGCAAGGCCGCGGCACTCAAGGGAGATGTGGCCAGTGAAAAAGACATCCTGGCGCTTTTCAAGGCCGCCGACCAGTTCGGCCCGTTGAAAGTGCTGGTCAATAATGCGGGCGTTGTTGATATGAAGGCCAGGGTGGACGAAATGTCAGCCGAAAGACTGGCGCGCATGTTCGCCATCAACATCACCGGCTCCTTCCTCTGCGCCCGCGAGGCGGTGAAACGCATGTCCACGCGCCACGGCGGCTCAGGCGGCGCCATCGTCAATTTATCGTCAGCCGCGGCGACCCTCGGCGCTCCCGGCATGTTTGTGGATTACGCCGCCAGCAAAGGCGCCATTGATGTTTTTACCCTGGGTTTGGCCCGCGAAGTGGCAAGCGAGGGAATTCGCGTCAACGGTGTCCGCCCCGGGATCATCGACACGGAAATCCATGCCTCTGGCGGCGAACCGGACCGGATTGCCCAGATGCGCGGGCAAATTCCCATGCAGCGCGAAGGCACGGCGGCGGAAGTGGCCGAAGCAATTGCTTGGCTGGCGTCCAGCAAAGCATCATATGTAACAGGAACGTGCCTGGGTGTCTCAGGTGGCCGCAGTATTTGAAATTTTGAGGAACCCCGCATGGCTGAACAGTTTGATCTCACCGTAATCGGCACCGGCCCCGGCGGCTATGTCTGCGCCATTCGCGCCGCCCAGCTCGGCATGAAGGTGGCTGTCATTGAAAAGCGCGCCACCCACGGCGGCACCTGCCTGAACATCGGCTGCATTCCGTCCAAGGCCCTGCTCCATGCCTCCGAGCTTTTTGCCGAGGCCAAGCATTCCTTCGCTAAAATGGGCATCACTGTGCAGCCCAGCTTTGATCTGCCGAAAATGATGGTCTTCAAGCAGGAAGCCATCGACGGCAATACCAAGGGCGTTGATTTTCTGATGAAGAAGAACAAGGTCACGGTCATTCGCGGGACCGGCAAGATTCTCGGCAGCGGCAGGATCGAGGTTGCGGGCCAGATTGTTGAGACGAAAAACATCGTCGTCGCCACGGGCTCCGACGTGGCGAAGCTCAAGGGCATCGAGATAGACGAGAAGCAGATTATCTCGTCCACCGGCGCCTTGGAGCTTGCGAAAGTGCCGGCCCATCTCGCCATCATTGGCGCCGGCGTCATCGGCCTGGAACTCGGCTCCGTCTATGCCAGGCTCGGCGCAAAAATTACCGTCATTGAATATCTTGACCGCATCCTGCCCGGCATGGATCTGGAAGTTGCAAAAAATTTCCAGCGCCTGCTGCAGAAGCAGGGCTTCACCTTCAAGCTCTCCAGCAAGGTTACAAGTGCCGCAAAGGCAAAGTCTGGCGTCACCCTGCAGATTGAACCCAATACGGGCGGTGCCGCCGAATCGCTTGAAGCCGATGTGGTGCTGGTGGCCGTGGGCCGCACGCCATTCACCGAAGGCCTGGGCTGCGAGAAGGCCGGCATCAAGCGCGATGACAAGGGCCGTATCGAAGTGGGCCAGCACTTCGAGACCAGCCTTAAGGGCGTCTATGCCATCGGCGATGTGATCAGGGGACCCATGCTCGCTCACAAGGCCGAAGACGAAGGCGTGGCGCTCGG
>Ga0307505_10001304_pt1 | contig 20710 bp, 20 predicted proteins | sample 23_S_MG_FD_202183 | JGI IMG/M metagenome (GOLD analysis project Ga0307505, IMG submission 202183) | Soil microbial communities from Populus trichocarpa stands in riparian zone in the Pacific Northwest, United States - 23_S | ecosystem: Environmental > Terrestrial > Soil > Riparian zone > Trees...
CCGGCTGCCCGGCTTATCCTCACTCCGAGCAAAAGCGAATATAATACAAAAAGCCGACCGCTGCCAGTAGCTGGAACCCGATTTTTGCGGTGGGCCGCTCCGGCCGCCCTCAAACGCCTGCCGTCCAGCCTATCCATGCAGAAGACCGATGGCTCCCTTCAGCAATATTCGTTGGAGGCATAAGCGGCGCGCGGCTAAATTCCGCGGACTCAAATCAACGCTTGGCCCGGCCACCGCGCGCGCCGCGCAAGGACTCGCCTCATGCCGCAGCAGACCTCCAGCCTCGCCTCGCCGCGCTCGCAGTACATCCTCATCATTCTGATCGCGGGCTGCGCCATTGCTTCGCTCGGTTTTGGACCGCGCGCCGCACTCGGCCTGTTCCTGTCGCCGATGACGGAAGCGAACGGCTGGGGGCGCGATCTGTTCGCCTTCGCGCTCGCGCTTCAGGTGCTCTTGTGGGGCGCGGCGCAGCCGATCGCCGGCGCCTTCGCCGACCGCTACGGGCCGGTGCGCGTGCTGAGCGCCGGTGCGATCCTGTATGCGAGCGGCCTCTGGCTCATGGCCTACTCGACCTCGCCCGCGATGCTGACACTGTCGGCGGGCGTCTTCATGGGCCTCGGCATCTCTGCCAGTTCCTTCACCATCGTCATCGCGGCTTTCGGCAAGCTCCTGCCGCCGGAGTGGCGCTCGCTCGCCTTTGGCGCGGGGACGGCCGCCGGCTCGTTCGGCCAGTTCCTGTTCTCGCCGCTCGCCGTCGGCCTGATGCACGGCTTCGGCTGGCAGAACGCGCTCGTGCTGTTCGGCTGCATCGTGCTGCTCATCATTCCGCTGTCGCTCGTGCTCGCGACGCCGAAGGATTACGTCGCGCCCAACACGCCGAAGCAATCGCTGCGCGAGGCGCTCGCAGAAGCGGCCGGCCACAGGAGCTACGTTTTGCTCGTGCTCGGCTTCTTCACCTGCGGCTTCCAGTTGCTGTTCATCACCGTCCACCTGCCCGCCTATGTGGTGGACCGCGGGCTGTCGGTCGATATCGGCGCATGGACGATCGGCGTGATCGGCCTGTTCAACATCGTCGGCTCGCTCTCGGCCGGCTGGCTCGGCGACAAGATGCCGAAGCGCTATCTGCTCGCCATCATCTATTTCCTGCGCTCGCTCGCGGTCATCGCCTATATCAGCTTCCCAGTGACGGCGGCGTCCTCCATCACCTTTGGCGCGGCGATGGGCCTGTTGTGGCTTTCGACCGTGCCGCCGACATCCGGGCTTATCGCAATCATGTTCGGCACACGCTGGTTCGCGACACTGTTCGGCGTCGCCTTCTTCTCGCACCAGGTCGGCGGCTTCCTCGGCGTATGGCTCGGCGGTGTGCTCTATGAAGCCTTCGGCTCCTACGATCCGATCTGGTGGGGCTCGATCGCGCTCGGCATCGTCTCCGCGATCCTGCACCTGCCAATCGTCGAGAAGCCGGTGGTGCGCGCGGCGCCTGCCGCGGCCTGAACGTGCCCTCGCCTTCGACGCTCGCCGCCTTCGCGCTGATCGCGCTCGGCATGGTGCTGACGCCGGGGCCGAACATGATCTATCTGATCTCGCGCTCGATCGCGCAGGGACCGCTCGCGGGCCTGATCTCGCTCGGCGGTGTCGCGCTCGGCTTCGTCTTCTACATGCTGTGCGCGGCCTTCGGCATCACCGCGCTCCTGTTCGCGGTGCCTTATGCCTATGACGCGCTGCGCTTCGCGGGCGCGGCGTATCTGCTGTGGCTCGCGTGGCAGGCGGTGCGGCCGGGCGGACAGTCGCCGTTCCGCGTGCAAGCGCTGCCGGTGGACGGACCGGCGCGGCTGTTCACGATGGGCTTCTTCACCAACCTGCTCAATCCGAAGATCGCGATGCTGTATCTGTCGCTGCTGCCGCAGTTCATCGACCCGGCGGCCGGCAGCGTGCTCCTGCAATCGCTCGCGCTCGGCTTCACGCAGATCGCGGTGAGTGTGACGGTCAACGCGATGATCGCGCTCGCGGCCGGCTCGGTCGCCGCTTTCCTCGCGGCGCGGCCGCTGTGGCTCGTGGTGCAGCGTTGGCTGATGGGCGGCGTGCTGGCGGGCCTCGCGGTCCGCATGGCGCTCGACGAGCGGCGCTGAGCGCTCAGACGCGGAAACTGAGCCGGTCGATGCCGCAGCGGACGCGGCCGGTGAGTTCATACGACGCCCGCTTCGCGGAAACATGGTGCGTGAGGCAACTTGCATCGCGCAACAAGCGCTGCATCAGGTTCCCGCGGTCGATCGCGCCCGCCCCCGCCGCGTCGTAGGCGGCGCGGACAATTTCCGCGCCCTTGTCGGTGGCGGTGACCGCGGCGACGCGCGCGGTGAGACGCATTTCCGTCGAAGGCGGCTCGCCGCGCATCGCGGCTTCCCAGATTTTGCTCAATGCCTCGCGCATGCCCGCGCGGCACGCGAACCACAGCCCCTCCGCCGCCTCGAGCGTCTGTTGCGTCGCATCGTTCTCCAGCAGAACCCGGTTGGTGTAACGGTCGGTCTTGCCGCGCAGTTCGTTACGCGCCTCGTCGAGCGCGCGGCGCGCAAGGCCGAGATGCGTTGCGGCGGCGCCCATCGCAATGAACCACGCGCCGGGCACGAATGCCGCTGCGGGATAAGGCGAGCGCGGACGGCCGGCAGGCCATACGAACGTGCGGTGCCACGGCACAAATACGTCCCTGAAATGCACTTCGTGACTGCCGGTACCGGCGAGACCGACGGGATTCCAGGTTTCCTCGATCGCCGCCTCATCAACCGGCGCAAGCGCGGCGACGGCGCGCGGCCTGCCCTCAGCGTCGGGCGCAAGCGTCACCATCCCGCCCACGAAGGTGGACGCGGTGCAGCCGGACTCAAAACTCCAGCTGCCGGTAATTCGAATTCCATCCGCCTGTTCGACGGCCTGAATGCGCGGCAGGCTGCTCCAGGCCGCACAAGCGTCGGGATCGGAAAAGAATTCCTCCACGAAGCGCGGATCGCCGGAAGCGTAAATCACCCCCGCGCAGATATTCGCGTGCGAAAAAACCCACGCCGTCGAGGCGTCGGCTTCGCCGAGCGCGATCGCCATTTCAAGCCACTCATTCAGCGTGCCGCCGAGACCGCCCGCAGCCGCCGGGACGAGAACCTTGAAAGCGCCGGCGCGCTTGAGTTTATCCGCGAAGTCCGAAGACAGCTTGCGCTGCGCTTCGAATTCCAGCGAACGGGCTTTCGCCTCGGCCGCGAGTTCAGGAATCGCCGACCTGAAATCGCCAAGCGTAAGCGAGCGGCGAACGAGCATGGCAGACCTCGTTGGATTGGCCGGCCCGGCGGCATGCGCGGGCCCGCTTCTCTACTTCTTGCGCGGGTCGTCCTTGGGATCGATGTAAACGACATCGAACGGTCCCGTTCCGTTGATCTGCACGACCGTCTCTTCGCTGGTGAAGGCAAAGTGCGGCATGCCGGCAGGCAAATGGACGAAGCTCGACGTCCTGAGGCCCTTCGCGGAGCGGTCGAGCTTCTCGCCCGCCGCGACGTGGAAGCTGCCCGAGATGACGGTAACGAACTCGTCCTTCGAGTGACGATGCGGCGGGATGACGAACCCCTTCGGAAATTTGAGCCGAAGAACGAACGGGCCTTCCTTGGCCGGGCTGCCGAGCAGCGCCGAAGCCTGAGCGCCAGGCGGGAGCGACGCCGGAGCCGCGCCCCATTTGATCTCTTCCGCATGTACGACCGTGTGGTGCGGATCGTGTGCTTTCGCCAGTGTTGCGATGCCGAGCATTGCGACGGCGCCAAGCGAGAGCGCGAAGACGGCCGAATTTAATGTGCGTTTCATGGTTTGATCCTTTCTGTGTGTTCGAGATTGCGATGGCGCAGCCGCGTCAGCTCCGCGTGATGACGATTTCGAGATATTCGCTCGGCACGACCATGGTGCCGTCGCCGGAGCGGTTGAACTGCCCGATGAGCGCCTTGAGATCGCTTTCGAGCGCCACCTGCGCCGGCAGTTGAAGCGCGCCGAAGGTCTTGAGCACGGGGCCGTAGTAGGTCTTGAAAATTTCCAGCCAGTGCTCCGGCGAGCGATAGCGGAACACGAAGTTGCGCTGCGCCGACTTGATCGAGGCCGCGTGCGGCTCGAACATCTCGGCGATGCGCGCCCGCGTGCCCCAGAGTGCCGGCGACTTTGCGCCCGGAGGCGGCGGCAGATGCTTGCCGATGGTCTTGAAGAGCTGGCCGATGAAGCCTTCCGGCGTCCAGTTGGCCATGCCGATCTTGCCGCCGCGTTTGGTCACGCGCAGGAGTTCTCCCGCCGCACGGTCGTGATCGGCCACAAACATCACGCCGAACGTCGAAACGACGACATCGAAGCTGGCGTCCTCGAAGGGAAGCGCCTCCGCGTCCGCCTCGTGGAATTCGATCGGAAGCCGCTCGGCGTGCGCGCGCTCGCGCGCGCGGTCGAGCAGCGCGGGCACATAGTCGGTGGCGACGACGTTGCAGAACCGCCGCGCCGCGGCGAGCGACACATTGCCGTTGCCGGCGGCGACGTCGAGTACCTTCTGTCCCGAGCGGATGTCGAGCGCTTCGCAAAGATCTTCGCCGACGATCTGGAGCGTGGTGCCGACGATGGCGTAATCGCCGGACGACCAGGCCGCCTGCTGGCGCGTTTTGAGCGCCGCGAGATCGAGAGCGGCGGCGGGTGTGGCAAGTGCTGCTTGAGTCATGATTGTCTCCTACTGATGAACGGGATTGGTTGAGGGGCGTTACTTGCAGGGCGGCGTACCGCTGAAGCCGCAGATCGGTTTGGATCCGGGCTTCGGTGCGGAGGGATTGCCTGCCGCCGGAGCGCTGCCGCCGGTTTTTCCGTTCGATGCGGTCGCGGATTCGCGATGGTCGCGAACTTTCGGCTTTGCGCGATGATCGCGAACCTCGGGTGCCGGCTTGGGCGTGCGATGGTCGCGGACGACCGGGCCCGGCGTTCCCGTGTTCGGCGTTGCCTTGCCCGGCGTCGCCTTTTCCGGCGGCATCTTCGGTTCGGCGGTCGGCGGAGTCGGAGGCGTGGCGGGCGGCGGTGTCGTCGGCTCGGACACCGGACCCTTCGGACCCTTGGGTTGTCCGCCCGGCGTTTTCTTTTTCCTCGGTCCGCGGTCGTCGCCGCGCACCACGATCACGCCGATGGCCGGCGGCGCCACGACAACCGGGCTCGCGACGTAAGCCTGGCTGACAGCCGGGGACGGACGATGCGCGGAGGGTTGCGACGCGCCCTGAACGGAGGCTTTGCGGAAGAACGTGTAGTCGGCGGCATAGGGGACGCTCAGAACCTCGCCCGCGGCGTCGCACGCTCCTTCGGCCACTCCACCTTTCGTGTTGATGCGCTGGATCGTCGTGACGCCGGCGAGTTGGCCAGTGCCGCGCCAGGAAACGACCTCGAGCTTGAGCTGCGGAATGTCGTTGCCGCTGGCGGCGGGGGCGCGGGCCGAAACCTTCGCGCTCACGGCGCTGCCGTCCGCCATTTCCCATTGCGGACCCGCATAATGCCGGCCGACCGTTTTGCCGTCGGCGATCAGCGTGGCGACCGGTTCACGAAACTGCCAGGCGAGCTTGCCGTCCGCCCCGGTCTTGCATTCATAGACCTGGACGCCGGTGGCGTTGACTGCCGCGACAAGCACTTCACCGTAGGCGGCGATCGTGTCGGGCACGCCCGACGCGGACAGGGGGAGGATCGAGATCGGTCCCGCCAATACGGCGGCCGACACGATGCAACTGCGAATCTTGAACATCAGCTTCATCCTTCTGTGTGGATTGCGACCGGCTGCCAGCGACAGCCGTGCTTGAAGCCGAAGTAGCCCCCTCGCGTAGAGACGAGCGTGGGAATGGGCGTGGAATTGTTCGTGGAATCGACCGAAACGAGCCGGCAGCCGCCTGCGGCCGATTGCCTAGAGCGGATTTTTGATCGAATGCGTAGCGGCCGGGCGAGACTCCATTCGAACTGCTCGCTCTGCTAGACTGCCGTCGTATCCGACAACCGGCGACGGCCAACAAACGACTTCAGAATGCTATGCGCTATCGCACGAGACGACCGCGAAGACGGCCATGGACATAGCCGTGGGATCGAATCAAACGAAAAGAGCCGGCGACGCTGAAGGGCTGCAGGTGCGCCTGCTTGGGCCGATCACGATCAGCCGCGGCGGCAGCGCCATTGCGTTGCCGTCATCGCGCAAGGTACGAGCGCTGTTCGCCTATCTCGCGCTCGCGCCGCATGGCGCGACACGCAGCCAACTGTGCGAGCTGCTGTGGGACGTGCCGAACGATCCGCGTGGCGAGTTGCGGTGGTGTCTCAGCAAAATCAGGAACGTCGTGGACGAAGCGGTCCGCAAACGAGTCGAGGCGAGCGGCGAGACCGTGGGGATCGACCTGTCGGACTGTTCGGTCGACGCAGCCGAAGTCGTTCGGGCAACGCAGGAAGGGCTGGAAAAGCAGCCACGGCAAAAGCTGCGAGAGCTGTCGTCGCTGTTTGCCGGCGATTTTCTCGAGGGACTCGAAATCGAACGCGTTCCACTCTTCAACGGATGGCTGACTGCGCAGCGGCGGCGATTCCGCGCTTGCCACGCAGCGATCCTCGAGCATCTCGTCGGCGACGCATCGCAGGACGACGCGCTCGAATATCTGGAACAATGGCTCGAACTTGCCCCCTTCGACCAGCGCGTGCATGAAATTCTGCTGGGCACGCTCGCGCGGCGCGGCCGGATTCGCGAAGGCGAAGAACACCTGGCGGCCGCGGCACGGCTTTTCGAAGCCGAAGGCCTGGACATCGCCTCGCTGCGCGAGGCATGGCAGGCGGGGCGAGCGCAAGCCGCCCGCGCATCGCGAACCGATACTTCCGCTTCCGTGGTCACGCCAAAGCGTGAACATATCGAATCCGTTCCGAACGCATCGCGCCGGGCGTCCATCGCGGTCATGCCGTTCTCCGATCCGAACAATGTCACGGTCGGCTATGGCGGCTCCGCCGACGGCTTCGCGCACGACATCATCACGCGGCTCGCCAAATTACGCGCGCTGTTCGTGATCGCTCAGGGCAGCGTGTTTGCGCTCCATGAGAAGCATATCGGACCCGAAGACGCCGGGCGCATGCTGAATGTGGACTATGTCGTCAGCGGTTCGCTGCGCCAGCAGGGCAAACGGATCACGGTTTCAGTCGACCTCACCGAAACAAGAACCGCACGCGTGATCTGGGCCGAAGTTTTCAGCCAGACCCTCGACGACGCGTTTCTCGTGCTCGACGAAATCGGAAACAGGATCGTCTCGTCCATCGCCGGCGAAATCGAAACGATCGAACGCAATCGCGCGATCCTGAGGCCGCCGAACTCGCTGGACGCATGGGAAGCCCATCATCGCGGGCTCTGGCACATGTACCGCTTCACCAAGGCCGACAACGACCGGGCGAAGCATTTTTTTGAAACCGCCGTACGTCTCGATCCGACCTTTGCCCGAGCCTATGCCGGCCTTTCATTCACGCATTTTCAGAATGCGTTCCAGGGCTGGACCAAGCGAGGGCCGGAGATCGATCGCGCGCTCGAGATTGCGGGCCAAAGCGTGATGGCCGACGATCGCGACCCCGCCGCACACTGGGCGATGGGCCGCGCGCTCTGGCTGCGCGGCAAGCACGACCAGTCCGTCGTCGAACTGGAAAAGGCGGTCGATCTCAGTCCTAATTTCGCGGTCGGCCACTATTCGCTGTCGTTCGTGAATTCGCAGATCGGCGACGCGCAAGAAGCGATCGCGGCGTCGGATCATTCTCGCCATCTCAGTCCGTTCGATCCGTTCCTGTTCGGCATGTTCGGGGCGCGCTCGATGGCGTTGGTCCGTCTGCGCCGGTTCGACGAAGCGGCGGAATGGGGGATCAAGGCAGCCGCCCGCCCGAACGCGTTCGCCCATATTTCAGCGATCGCCGCCTACGGCCTGGCGCTGGCCGGACGCGTCGATGAAGGGCGCGTCTATATGGACCGAATTCATCAATCGCTTCCGAATTACAGCGTTGACGACTTCCTGACTGCAATGCAGTTCGAGCCCGGCGGTGCGGCGCTTTACCGGAAGGCGGCGAAGCAGATCGCCGCCAAGTGACGGCCTTGACCTTTTCTGCGCCGCGCGTTTCTGTTTGGCATGGCAAAATTCAAAGCAGTTGTAGTCGAAAAGAACGGTGACACGCAGAGCGTCGCCATCAAGGACATCGGCGACGCCGATCTGATGGACGGCGACGTCACCGTCCGCGTCGAATATTCCTGTATCAACTATAAGGATGGCTTGGCCGTCACCGGCCTCGCGCCCGTCGTGCGGCGATGGCCGATGATCCCCGGCATCGATTTCGCCGGCACGGTCGAGCAGTCTTCACACAAGGAATGGAAGCCGGGCGACAAGGTGGTGCTGAACGGCTGCGGCATCGGCGAGGCGCATCTCGGCGGCTGGGCGGAGAAGGCGCGCGTCAAAGGCGACTGGCTGGTGCCGCTGCCGCAAGGCATGAGTTCGCTCGAGGCGATGGCGATCGGCACCGCGGGCTACACCGCAATGCTCGCGGTGATCGCGCTCGAACGGCATGGCGTGAAGCCCGAGCACGGCGCGATTGCGGTGACGGGCGCGGTCGGCGGGCTTGGCTCGGTGGCGGTCGCGCTGCTCGCCAAGCTCGGATACACGGTCGCCGCCACGACGGGCCGCACGAGCGAAGCGGACTACCTGAAATCGCTCGGCGCGTCAGAAGTGATCGACCGTGCGGAACTGACAGGGAAAGTGAAACCGCTGGCGAAGGAGCGTTTCGCGGGCGGCATCGACTCGGTCGGTTCCACGACGCTTGCCAATCTCTTATCGATGACGCGCTATGGCGGCGCGGTCGCGGCCTGCGGGCTTGCGGGCGGCATGGACCTGCCGACAACGGTGGCTCCCTTCATCTTGCGGGGCGTGTCGCTGCTCGGCATCGACTCCGTTTACTGCCCCCGGGAACTGCGGCGCGAGGCGTGGCGGCGTCTCGCGCTTGACCTCGACCGCGGCAAGCTCACGGCCATGACCAGCGTGGTTCCCTTTGACCGGGCGATCGAAACCGCACGCACCATCGTGGACGGCAAGTTGCGCGGACGCCACGCCATCCAGGTGACGGCCGGTTAGGGTTAACCGAGCCTTGACAAATCGGTGCGCAATCTGGGCACCCTAGCCCCCAGTACGGGGTGGAGTGCCGATGTCTCGTAAACGCTCGCTCGTCCTTGCGCTGGTGCTGACTGCGTCTCCGGCCGCCGCGCAGGAGGTCATGAACGCCTCGACTGCGCAGAAATTCGTGGCCGGCAAACATTTCAGCTACTCGTGCTTCGACGGCACAGAGGGTTCGGGCCGCATCTTCAGCGACGGCTCGGCGAGCGGCACGATTCGGCCCGGCGGACAGGGCAATATCCGCTATATGCGGCTGCCGGCCGGCACGCTGTATGTCGAAGGCGAGCGCATCTGCGCCAACCTGAAAGGGCTGCCGTTCCAGCCCTGCTTCAATCTCACCAAGACGAGCGAGACGAGCTTCCGTGGCGCCGTCTCAGGCATCGGCTTCATGTCTTGCGAGTTCGAGCGCGGCGAGAAAACCCAGATCGCGCGGCGCCGGACGCCATCCGACAGCCTGGTGCTGCGCGGCAGCCTGGCCGGTGCGACTCCTTAACGAGAACCATCCGGGATTAAGGCTGAGGAGCGAAACCGGACCCATCCGGCGGCAAATCGTGCATTGTCGGAATGAACAGGCGAATGCATCGCAGGGGTCGTATTTCGGCCATGTTGCAGTGCGAAGCGCCGCATAACAGGGCGACAAATTTCCCCACAGGAGAGTGCGTTGAATTCTACTTACAGCCGGGCCCTCGCGGCCGGAACCATTGCTGTTGCCATCTGGACCTCGCCCGCACTCGCCGACCGGGTACTGAGCGGCGCGGAAGCGCATCAGATGCTCTCGGGCCAGACCTTCGATTTCAACTGCGTTGACGGCACGCGCGGCGAGGCGAGATACGCCAAGTCGGGCGTCGCGACGGCGAGCTATCGGCTGCCGACCGCCGGCAATGACGCGGCGATCCAGCGCGACCAGGGCCGCGTGCGCGCCAATGGCGACAGCCTGTGCATCCGCTGGGGCACGCTGAATGGCGGCGAGGAAGGCTGCTACAAGATGACCGAGCGCCGCCCCGGCCAGTACCGCATCGCCGAGGGCCAGTTGCGCTGGTGCGAACTGAGCGCGCGCCGCGGGACCGAACGCGCGGCGAACGACTGAACGAACGAACCTTGAGAAAACAAAAGGCGCCCGAGCGGGCGCCTTTTTCATTTTGGCGGCGCGGCTGCGTCAGCCGCCGTCGCCGGACTTCTTGTCGGTGCGCGCCGTCGAGGCCGGGTCCTCGTCCTTCAGGCCGTCCTTCAACTTCGCTTCGATCTTCACGAGATCGTCGGGCTCTGGCTTGAGGTCGCGGGCGTGGCTCCACTGGAAACGCGCTTCCAGTTCGCGGCCGACTTTCCAGTAAGCGTCGCCGAGATGATCGTTGATGGTCGGATCCTCCGGGCGCAACTCGATCGCGCGCTCCAGCTCCTTCACGGCTTCCTCGTGGCGGCCGAGCTTGTAATAAGCCCAGCCGAGGCTGTCGACGATGTAGCCGTCCTTCGGACGCAGCTCGACGGCCTTCTTGATCATCACGAGGCCTTCGTCGAGATTCATGCCGCGGTCGATCCACGAATAGCCGAGATAGTTCAGCACCTGCGGCTGGTCGGCATTCAGTTCGAGCGACTTGCGGAAATCCTTCTCCGCCGCCGGCCACAGCTTCGCGCGCTCGTTGCTCATGCCGCGGAAGAAGAAGAGCGTCCAATGCTGGCGCGTCGGCGCTTTTACAAGCGCGATCGCCTTGTCATAGACGCCGATCGCTTCCGTGTATTTCTTGCGGGCGCGCAGGACATTGCCGAGCGCGGTCAGCGCCTCCAGGTCGTCGGGATATTTCGCAATCAGGTTCGAGAGGCGCGTGCGCGCCTCGTCGGTGCGCTCGATATGATCGAGGTTGAGCGCGACCTGAATCTCTGCCTGGCGCTTGAGCGGCGAGTTGGCCGGGATGCGTGAGAAAGCATCGATGGCCAGTTCGGGCTTTTTCAGCGTCTCATAGAGATCGCCGAGGGAGAGCAGCGCCACCGGGTGCGCGCCGTCGAGATAAAGCGCGAGATTGAGATAGACGAGCGCGATGTCCTCGCCGCCCTGGCGGCCGAGCACGGAGCCGAGATCGAACAACACTTCTGACGCACCCGCCTGCGGCGAGCGGATCTGCGCCGCCGGCGGCTTGCCGGAGTCGATTTCGGCTACGACCGCATCGATCATCGGATGCTGCGGCAGGAGTTTTGTGAACTCCGCATACACTTCCAGCGCACGGCTGCGCTCGCCATTGCGCGCAAGCCAACGGCCATAGGCATCAATGGTACGCAGCGAATTCTTGTCGAAATCGTAGGCGCGCTTGAGGCGCACGCCCGCCTCTTTCTTCTGGCCGGCGAAATCGAGCATCAGGCCCGCGTGGCGGTCCTTGAAGGCGGCATACCAGTCGGGGCCCTGCAATTTGTCGATATTGCCGATGGCCGACTTTACGTCGCCCGCGGCCGTCAGCGTCCACGCGCCGACAAGCGTCGCGGTGAGGTCGGCAATCGGCCCGCGCACGGACAGCGCGAGATGATTGCGCGCGGCCGCCCATTGAGCCTGCCGGATCGCGCGCGCAGCGAGCGTCAGGCGCGCCATGCGATGGCTCTTCTCGAAGCGCACCATGCGCTCGGCGAGCGGGAACGAGTCCTCGATATTGCCGGTGCCGAGAACGACGAGGAATGTGTTTTCGATCAGCTCGGGATTCTTCGGATCGGTGCGCAGCGCGCCGCGGTAATAGGCAGCGGCGGCAGCCATGTCGCGCGCCTGACCGGCCACGCGCGCCGCAAGATAATTGCCGGCCGAAGAAATGCGCGAGGTTTCGGTCGGCGACGGGGCTTCGGCGCGGGCGGAGGCGGCCGTGGCGCAGGCGGTCAACAGGCTGGCGGCGAGGACGAGCTTCAATCGAATCGGATCGCTCAAAAAACTTCTCCCGCTGGGAACGGAACGGCGCAGCAAAGTTCGCAGATGGGGCAACATGCCCCCGATTCATGGCAGCCGCAAGGACGCGGGTCCGTGTTGCAAGACCTTGTACGCGCGCCCATTGTGGGGTTCCTCGACTGAAATTATGCAATGCCGCGCCTGCAAACGCTTGCCCCCGCCAAGGTCAATCTGACGCTCTGCGTGCTGGCGCGGCGCAGCGACGGCTATCACGATTTGTCGAGCCTGGTGGCGTTCGCCGATATCGGCGACGAGCTCACGCTCGAGTCGGGCGCGGGTCTCGATCTGGCAGTTCGCGGGCCGATGGCGGCAGCCGCCGGAAAGCCCGAGGACAATCTCGTGCGTAAGGCCGTGCTCGCCCTACAGGCGCGGATCGAGCGCCTAAAGATTGGGCGGTTCGAACTGACGAAGAAGCTGCCCGCGGGCGCGGGGCTTGGCGGCGGTTCGGCGGATGCTGCCGCGGCGCTGCGGCTGATCGCGCAGGCAAACGATCTTGCGTTGAGCGACAAGCGTCTGATGGAGGCGGCGAGCGCGACCGGTGCCGACGTGCCGGTGTGTGTGGAATCGAAGGCGCGGCTGATGCACGGGGTCGGCGACGTACTGTCGCCACCGCTCGATCTGCCGAAGCTCGATGCGGTGCTTTTATTTCCCGGCGTGCCGGTCGCGACGAAAGACGTGTTCGGCAATTTCACGCTCGTCGCCGGGCCGCGCCGCAAGACGCGCTACGAGACGAGCGAAATTCCGAAGGAGCGCGCGGCACTCCTCGACTATCTCGCGCGCGAGGCGAACGATCTCGAACTCGCGGCACGTCTCGTGGCGACGGAAATTTCCGAGGCGAAGGACCTGCTCGGCGACAGTGACGCGCGCGTGGTGCGCATGAGCGGCTCGGGCTCGGCGGTGTTCGCGCTTTATGAGAATGCGAGCCTTGCCAAACGCGCTGCGGCGAAGATCAAGAAACGCAGACCGGGATGGTGGTGTGCGCAGACGGTGCTGAACGCTTAGCCGTTAGTGCGCACGCGCGACGCAGAAGTCGACCACTTCGAGCAGCGCGCGCTTGCCTTCGCCGTCGGGGAAGAGCGCGAGCGCATCCTTGGCGATCGCCCCGTAGTGGCGGGCGCGTTCGATCGTGTCGTCGAGCGCACCATGCTTCTTGAGAATGCCGAGCGCGCGTTCGAGCGCCTCGTCCGAATTCGAGCCGGCCTCGAGGCTCGCGCGCCAGAAATCGCGCTCGTCGCCGTTGCCGCGACGGAACGCGAGGATGATCGGCAAGGTGATCTTTCCCTCGCGGAAATCGTCGCCGACATTCTTGCCGAGCCGCGCTTTGCTGCCGCCGTAGTCGAGCGCGTCGTCAACGAGCTGAAACGCGATGCCGAGATTCATGCCGAAGGAGCGGCAGGCCGCCTGCTCGGCTTCAGGCCGCGTCGCGAGCACCGGGCCCACTTCGCAGGCGGCGGCGAACAGCTCCGCGGTCTTGGCGCGAATGACCGCTAGATAGGCGTCTTCCGTGGTGTCGAGTTGCTTGGCGGCGGCTAGCTGCATCACCTCGCCCTCCGCGATCACGGCAGCCGCGGACGAGAGAATGTCGAGCGCACGCAGGCTCCCGACCTCGACCATCATCTTGAAGGCCTGGCCGAGCAGGAAGTCGCCGACCAGCACCGATGCCTCGTTGCCCCAGACCATGCGCGCGGCGGCCTTGCCGCGGCGCAGTTCGCTTTCATCCACGACGTCGTCGTGCAGGAGCGTCGCGGTGTGCATGAACTCGACGCTGGCCGCGAGCTTGATATGGCCGGTGCCCTCGTAGCCGGTGAGCGCGGCGGTCGCGAGCGTCAGCATCGGCCGCAGCCGCTTGCCGCCGGATGAGATGAGGTGGTTCGCCACCTCCGGGATCATGGTGACGTCGGAGCCCGTGCGGGACAGGATCATCGCGTTGACCCGGTCCATGTCGGCGCGCACGAGCGAATTCAGCCGCTCGATCGAGGGCTCGTGCTGGGACCCGAAAGGTACGACAACCGCCACCGGCTTTTTCTCCCGATCTGCCGCGAAAGAGCCTAGAAAGCACGGAACCTGCGGGCAAGGCCAGTTGTTAACGCCGCCGAAGCAACGCCCGTTGCATGCTGGCCCGATCCAGCGGCTGCTTTGGCGCCAAGCCCTTTCCAGCTAAATTAGGAGCATGACCGTGACCAACCCGCGCGGCGCGACGGCGCCTGCGACAATCGAGCCGACCCGCCTGCCCGCCAATGCGCTTGCCGAGCGCCGGATCGCGGTGCTCGTGCCCTGCTACAACGAAGAAGTGGCGATCGCGAAGGTAATCGAGGGATTCCGGCAGGCGCTCCCCAACGCGGTCATTCACGTCTATGACAACAATTCGAAGGACGGCACGGTCGAGGTCGCGCGCAATGCCGGCGCCGTGGTCGGCACCGAGATTCGTCAGGGCAAAGGCAATGTCGTGCGGCGCATGTTCGCCGACATCGACGCCGACATCTACATCATGGCCGACGGCGACGCGACGTATGATGCGCCGAGCGCGCCGAAGATGATCGAGAAGCTGATCTCGGAAAATCTCGACATGGTCGTCGGCACGCGCGTCGACCGCGAAGCCGCCGCCTATCGCCGCGGGCATCGTTCGGGCAATGCGCTGTTCACGTGGTTCGTGGCGAGCATGTTTGGCTCGGCCTTTACCGACATTCTCTCCGGCTACCGCGCCTTCTCGCGCCGCTTCGTGAAATCCTTCCCCGCGCTCTCGGGCGGCTTCGAGATCGAAACGGAACTGACCATCCACGCGCTCGAACTCGGCATGCCGGTCGGCGAGATCGAGACGCCCTATTACTCGCGGCTGGAAGGCTCGGCTTCGAAGCTCAATACCTGGCGCGACGGTGCGCGTATCTCGTGGATGATCCAGCGCCTCTATCGCACTGAGCGGCCGCTGCAGTTCTTCGGCTTCGGCGCCCTGGTGCTTGCCGCACTCGCCATCGCACTCGCGGTGCCGGTGGTCGAAACTTATCTCGCCACGGGCCTCGTGCCGCGCCTCCCGACCGCGATCCTCGCCACCGGCATGATGCTCGCCGCGATCCTTTCGATCACCGCGGGGCTTATGCTCGACACGGTGACGCGCGGACGGCGCGAGATGAAGCGGCTCGCTTATCTCGCGCATCGCGCGCCATTTCATGTGGAGCGCCGCAGCGGGACATGACCGAACTCCTGCGCACGAACGACGCGGTACTGATCACCGCTATCGAGGCGCTCCTGAAGGGCGCCGGGATCGAGTGCATGGTCGCCGACCGACACATGAGCGTGCTGGAAGGGTCGATCGGCGTGCTGCCACGGCGCGTGCTGGTGATCGACGACGAAGTGGACAAGGCAAGGCGAGTGCTGACCGAAGCGGGGCTGGGACATGCGCTCGCACCCGCTTGAGACGCCGCGTTTTCCGTTTGCCGTGACGGACGACGCCGTGCTCGGCGGGCGATTGCAACTGTTGCAGCCGGCGCGCGGCCATCGCGCGGGGCACGATGCGATCCTGCTCGCCGCCGCCGCACCGAAGTCGCAGACCGCCGTCGATCTCGGCAGTGGCATCGGCACGGCGGGACTCGCCTTGCTTGCGCGCAACGCCGCGCGGCATGTGACGTTCGTTGAGATCGACGAGGATCTCGCGCGGCTCGCGACGGTGAATGCCGAGCGCAACAAATTCGGCGAGAAGACCATGGCGGTGCAGGCCGATGTCGCGAAAGTGGCGCGGCGTGGCGGACCGCCGAAGCCCGCGGCCGGCAGCGCCGATCTCGTCATCATGAATCCGCCCTTCAACGACCCGGCGCAGCGGCGCGCTTCGCCCGACGCCACGCGGCGGCGCGCGCATGTGGCGCCGGAAAGCGACATCGCCTCATGGGTGCAGGCGGCGGAGCGGCTCCTGAAATCAAGCGGGCGCATCGCGCTCATCCACCGCCCCGAAGCGATCGCCGCGATTCTGTCATCGCTCGAAGGCCAGTTCGGAGGCGCCGAGATCATCCCCGTCCATCCTCACGCCGACGCTCCCGCGATCCGCGTCATCGTGCGGGCACAGAAGGGCAAGCGCGGGCCGGTGCTGCTGCGGCCCGGCTTCGTGCTCGCGGGCGACGACAACCGTCCGACCCATCAGGCCGAGGCCGTGCTGCGCGGGGCGGCGGCGCTCGATTTAGCGTAAAGTCCGCCTACATAAGGCAGCCGGCGGCGCAGGCCGCCGGACGTGCGGGCACCCTGCCCGCGCTCCAGCACGGAATTCCTCATGGCAAAAACTTTCCTACAACGGCTTGCCGCCTTCCTCCCGCGGCGATTCCGGCGCGATGCCGCGCTTGTGACCGCGGTGCGGCTGACCGGGCCGATCGGCTTCTCGACGCCGCTCACGCCCGGCATGACGCTCGCCTCCGTCGCCAGGACGCTCGAGCGTGCGTTCTCGGTGAAGCAGGCAAAGGCCGTCGCGCTACTCATCAATTCGCCGGGCGGCTCGCCGGTGCAATCGCATCTCATTCATCAGCGCATCCGCTCGCTCGCCGAAGAGCACAAGAAGAAGGTGCTCGTGTTCGTCGAGGACGTGGCGGCGTCGGGCGGCTACATGATCGCGGCGGCGGGCGACGAAATCTTCGTCGATCCTTCATCGATCACGGGATCGATCGGCGTCGTGAGCGCGAGCTTCGGCTTTCACAAACTCTTGGCCAAGATTGGCATCGACCGGCGCGTCTATACCGCGGGCGAGAAGAAGATGATGCTCGATCCGTTTCAGCCGGAAGACGCGGACGACGTAAAACGGTTAAAGGCCGCCCAAAAAGAAATTCATGCGCTATTCATTTCGCTTGTGAAAGAACGGCGCGGAAAGAAACTGAAGGCGCCGGACAAGACGCTGTTCTCCGGCGAATTCTGGACCGGCAATGACGCAGAGAAACTCGGTCTCGTGGACGGCATCGGCGAGCTGCGCAGCACGCTCAGGTCGCGCTACGGCAAGACCGTCACGATCAAGCTCATCGCGCCGCCGTCCGGATGGTTCGGCCGCAAGGTCCCCGGCATCGGCCAGGGGCTTGTGCCCGACTGGGCGGCCACGCTCATTTCGGCCATGGAAGCGCGTTCGCTCTGGGCGCGCTACGGTTTGTAATCAAGCGGTAATGTAGCGGTAAGGAGCCCCCAACATGCCGCCAGTTATCGTCTGGGTTATCGGCGCGATCTCTGCGCTGGCGGCGGCAAAGCTGTTCTCCGCCGCTTCGCGCAAAGCCAACGCCGAACTCGACCAGCTCCGCCGCGGCGGTGCCGTCGCCAAGCCGGTCGAGAAACTGGAGCGCGACCCGAAGAGCGGTGTTTATCGGCCGCGCCGGCCTTGAGGACGTAAAGCGATGCTGCAACGGCTCGATACCGACAATATCAAGCAAACGACGCGCGGCTATTTCCGCCGCTCACGCCGGCAGATCGCGATTGAAATCGCGGTGGTGGCCGCCGCGTTCGCGATCATGGCCGCGCTCTACTTCGGCTCAGGCAGCAATCCGCAGGCGGCCGTTCGCACCGAATCCGTCGCCATCGGCAGCATCGAGCGCACGGTGACGGCGCTCGCCAAGGTGCAACCCAAAACATTCGTCGACGTCGGCACGCAGGTGTCGGGACAGCTCCGCACGGTGCATGTGGAGATCGGCGACGTGGTCGAGAAAGACCGGCTGCTCGCCGAGATTGACCCGACCGTTTATCAGACGCGCGTTCTCGCGAACCGCGCACAGATCGAAAACCTGAAAGCGCAGCTCGCGCAGTCCGAAGCGCAACTCGTGCTCGATCGCGCGCGCGAGGAGCGCAGCCAGCAACTCCTGAAGACAAACGCCACCAGCAAGGACGCGGCGGAAGCGGCGAACGCGACGGTACGGATCACCGAAGGCAAGATCGCCGCACTCAAGGCACAGATCGATCAGACCGCCGCGACGCTCAAGGGTGACGAGGCCAATCTCGGCTACACGAAAATCCACGCGCCGATGGCGGGCACGATCGTCAACCAGATCGCCTATGAAGGCCAGACGGTGAATGCGAGCCAGTCGGCGCCGATCATCGTGCGCATCGCCGACCTCGACACGATGACCGTGTGGGCGCAGGTGGCGGAAGCCGATGTCCCGCGCATCAAGGCCGGCATGGACGCCTATTTCACGACGCTGGGAATGCCCGACCGGCGCTTCGAGGCGAAGGTGCAGCAGGTGCTGCCGACGCCCGAAACGGTCAACGACGTTGTGCTCTACAACGTCCTGATCGACGTTCCGAACAAGGACCGTCTCCTGATGACCAACATGACGGCGCAGGTGTTCTTCGTGCTCGGCCGCGCCGAGAAGGTGCCGGTGGTGCCGATGGCCGCGCTCCGGCCGGCACCGCGCGGCGGCGATGACGCTTACGTGGCGCGCGTGCAAAACGGCGACAGCGTGGAAACGCGGCGCGTAAAGATCGGCCTCTCCAACCGCCAGCTCGCGGAAGTGAAGGAAGGGCTGAAGGTCGGCGAGCGTGTGATCGTCGGCACGGCGGAAGCGCCGGGCGGCCAAAAGGGTCCGAACGCGATCCGCTTCCGGGGATTCTGAGCGTGAACAAGCCGCAACGCGCGCAGGAGATCGTTGCGAGCAAGCCAGCGCCCGCGCTGCTTGAGCTGCGCGACGTGCGGCGGCTTTATCCGAACGGCGACACGGTGGTGCGCGCGCTCGACGGCGTGTCGCTCACCATCGAGGCGGGCGAATTCGTCGCGATCATGGGCCCGTCGGGCTCCGGCAAGTCCACGCTCATGAACATCCTCGGCTGCCTCGACCGGCCGACGGCCGGCACCTATCGCGTCGCGGGGCACGACGTTTCCGGACTCTCGCTCGACGAATTGGCGGCGCTGCGCTGCCGCACCTTCGGCTTCGTCTTCCAGCGCTTCAATCTGCTGCCGCAGATCACGGCGGCGGAGAATGTCGAAATTCCTGCGATCTATGCCGGCCGTCCCAAGAGCGAGCGCCTCGCGCGCGCGCGTGAATTGCTGACGCGGCTGGGGCTCGGCGACCGCACGGACCACAAGCCGACCGAGCTCTCGGGCGGCCAGCAGCAGCGCGTCTCGATCGCGCGCGCGCTGATGAACGAGGCGCAGGTGGTGCTGGCCGACGAGCCGACCGGCGCGCTCGACAGCCATTCTGGCGAGGAAGTGCTGAAGCTGCTCAAGGAACTGAATGCGGGCGGGCGGACGGTGTTGCTGATCACGCACGATCCCGATGTCGCCGCGCACGCCAACCGCGTCATCCGCATCGCCGACGGCAAGATCGTTTCGGACGAGCGTAAGGACACCAGCATCCCAGCAGGCGCGGTGCGCGCCGTCTCGCTCGAAGCGCGTAACCGCTTCCTGCCCGATCTCGTGGAAGCGACGAAGATGGCGTTGCGCTCCATGCGCGCCAACATCTTCCGCACGGCGCTCACGCTCCTCGGCGTCATCATCGGCGTCGCGGCGGTCGTCGCCATGCTCGCCATCGGCGACGGCAGCCGGCAACAGGTGCTGGAGCGCATCTCCGCCATGGGCACGAACCTGCTCGTGGTCCGCCCCGGCGGCGCGGGCGTACGCACGACGGGCAATAATGTCAGCCTCGTCGAAGAAGACGCGGCGGCGATCGCGGATATCGAGAACGTCGGTATCGTCTCGCCGGAGCGCTCCACAAACTCCACCGTCCGCTTCGGCAATATCGACTACCAGACCTCGATTCAGGGCGCGTGGCCGGGCTTCGTCACGGCGCGCGACTGGTCGCTCGCCGAGGGCAGCATGTTCTCGGAGGCAGACGTGAAGAGCTACGCGCCGGTGATCGTGCTCGGGCGCACGGTCGCCGACAATCTCTTCCCGAACGGCGAAAGCCCGGTCGGGAAATATGTGCTGGTGAGGAACGTACCGTTCGAGGTCTCGGGCGTACTGGCGCGCAAGGGCGCGACGGCCTGGGGGACGGATCAGGACGATATCGTGCTGATGCCGCTGTCGACGGGCTATATGAGGCTGTTCGGCCGCCGCTTCGTGAATTCGATCACGGTCTATGTGGACGATGTGAACCGCGTCGCGGAAACCGAGGAAGCAATCAAGACGCGGCTGATCGAGCGGCATCGCGCGGAAGACTTCCGCATCCGCAACACGGCGTCGATTCTGGAGACCGCGGTCGCAACGCAACAGACGCTCACAATCCTGCTCGGCTCGGTGGCCGCCATCTCGCTCCTCGTGGGCGGCATCGGCGTCATGAACATCATGCTAGTCAGCGTGACCGAACGTACGCGCGAGATCGGCGTGCGCATGGCGACGGGCGCACGGGCGGGCAACATCCTGCTGCAATTCAACACCGAGGCAATGGTGGTGTGCGGGATCGGCGGCATCGTGGGCGTCCTGCTCGGCATCGGCGTCGCGCTGGTCTGCCAATGGTTCGGCATGGCGATCGTGCTGTCGGCCGTTCCCGCGATGATGGCGTTTTCCTGCGCCTTCCTCACCGGGCTTCTGTTCGGCTACCTGCCCGCGCGCAAGGCCGCGCGCATGGACCCGGTGGCGGCGCTGGCTTACGAGTGATTTCGCCTCATGGTTCAAGACGCGGGGCTTCGCCCCGCTCCTCACCATGAGGCGATTTTTTTTGGCCTCATC
>Ga0307505_10001305_pt1 | contig 20704 bp, 18 predicted proteins | sample 23_S_MG_FD_202183 | JGI IMG/M metagenome (GOLD analysis project Ga0307505, IMG submission 202183) | Soil microbial communities from Populus trichocarpa stands in riparian zone in the Pacific Northwest, United States - 23_S | ecosystem: Environmental > Terrestrial > Soil > Riparian zone > Trees...
GCGCCTGGCTTGCTCCTCAGTCGGCCTGTAGCCCAGCTACAGACCTCCCTGCGGACCGGCGCCAGCCACCACGATTCCGGCGCGATCATCCGCGACCGGTGTGAGAAATGCGGGCTAGTCGACAGGTCGATGCCCTGCTGATCGTCGAGAGCAAGCACACGGCCGTGTTGGCAAGCGGAGCCAGCCTTTTCGTGGTCGCGATCGACCGCGTACGCGCGCATCCGCTGCGCGCATGCCCACCCTGCATTGCGCGCGGCGGAATAGCGACCGCGCCGGCGGGTTCGCGATCCTCTGACCGTTGCGAATGCGCGGCGGACCGGTGAGCATAGTGCTTCCCCCCTGAAATGCTTCCCGATGGCCGGACCTCCCGACAGCGTCGATGCCCGTCTCGAACAGATCCTGCGTGATTTCGGCTCGCGTCTGGGGGGGATCCTCAAGGGCTACCGGCTGGACCGGCATGGCGTGGATCCGGCCGACGTCGAGCAGGAGGTCCGGATCCGGCTGTGGAAAGCGATCGCCCGTGACCGGTCCGGCGCCTTTCATGCGTCTTATGTGCAGAAGGTGGTTGCGACCACCGTGATCGATGCGCTGCGCAGGGCCGAAGTCCGCTCTGCAGAGCCGCTGCCCGAGGAAGATGACGAGCCCGGCGACTGGTCCGAGCACGGCGTCAGCCCCGAGCAATCGGCCAGTGACGGTGAACGCATGGGCGGCCTGCAACGCTGCCTCGGCGAGATCCCGGAACGGCGGCGGCTGCCGATCACGATGCATCTGCAGGGATTTTCCCTGCAGGAGATCGCCGATGTGGTCGGAACCTCGGCCGAAGCGGCAAGAAAACTCGTCTCGCGTGGTCTCGACGAACTCAAGTCGCTGCTGCGTGAACGCGGATACGGTGAATTCGATGACTGATCGCAGCATTGCCAGCCTCTACCGACGCCTCAACGCGCAGCCACATGCGGCTGCGGCAGACCTGCTTGATGCCGACACGCTGGTCGCAGCGGCGGCCGGCACGCTGCGCGGCGACCGCCGCGACGAGATCGCCGCGTTGCTGTCGCGTTCGGAGATTCACACCGACCTCGTGCGCATGTTGCGCGAGCTGACACCTGCTTCCGAGGCGCTCGCCCGGCAACTGGGTGAACGCGACGTGGCTGCGCATGGTCGGCTTCGGAGCGGGTACCGGCATGCCGTCACGGCGCGGCGTCACAGCGGTCTGCGCTGGGCCGGGCTCGCGGCCTGCCTCATGGTCGCCGTGGGTGCCGTGTCGTGGCAGCACCAGCGTGCGCTTGAGCAGGAGGCAGCGATGCTCGCGGCCATGGAAGCGGCAGCGCGACCTGATCGCATCTTCACGAGCGTGGACCGCATCTTCACCGCCAGCATCGATGCGCCTGGTTCGGCGGCGGCACGCGATGGCGTGTTCCACTCGAGTTTCAACGACGGCTGAGCATCCTGCCGCGGAGAAAAAATGCCCGGCCGGTTGCCGGGCTTTTTCATGAGCGCGGGATTCGCATCAGCCGATGCCGAGCGCGCTCGCATGTTCGCGCGTCGTGGCGAAGCGCACGTCCGGCCAGCGTTCCTCGGTCAGTTGCAGGTTGACCCGGGTCGGGGCGAGATAGACCAGTTGTCCGGCCGCGTCGACCGCGAGATTCTGCGCGGCCTTCTCGCGAAACTCCTCGAGTTTCTTCGCGTTGTCGCAATGGACCCAGCGCGCGGTGACGACACCGACATTCTCGAATCCGCAGTCGACCCCGTATTCGTCCTTGAGCCGGTAGGCGACCACTTCGAACTGCAGCACGCCGACTGCGCCGAGGATCAGGTCGTTGGACATGATCGGGCGGAAGAACTGGGTGGCGCCTTCCTCGGAAAGCTGGGCGAGCCCTTTCTGCAGCTGCTTCATCTTGAGCGGGTCCTTGAGTCGCGCCCGGCGGAACAGCTCGGGGGCGAAATTCGGGATTCCGGTGAAGCTCAGCGGTTCGCCCTCGCTGAACGTGTCGCCGATCGAGATCGTGCCGTGGTTGTGGATGCCGATGACGTCGCCGGCGTAGGCCGTCTCCACGATCTCGCGGTCGGAGGCCATGAACGTCAGCGCATTGGTCAGCCGGACTTCCTTGCCCGTGCGCGGATGCAAGGCCTTCATCCCGCCGGTGTAGGTGCCCGAGCAGATGCGCATGAAAGCGACGCGGTCGCGATGCATCGGGTCCATGTTCGCCTGGATCTTGAACACGAATCCAGTCATCGCCGTCTCGTCGGGGCTGATGCTGCGCGTCGTCGTCGCGCGCGCCCGCGGCGCGGGCGCATGTTCGACGAAGAAATCGAGCAGCAGCTGCACGCCGAAGTTGTTGACCGCCGAGCCGAAGAACACCGGGGTCTGGCGACCTGCCAGGTAGGCGTCCTTGTCGAACGGATGCGACGCGCCCTGCACGAGATCGAGTTCGTCGCGCAGTTCCTTCCAGGCGTCGTTGCCGATGCGCTCGATCAATGCGGGATCATCCAGGCCCTGGAAGATCGTCGAGTCCTGGCGCGTGAAGTTGCGGCCGGATTCGTAGATGTGCACCTCGTCGAGCAACAGGTGATAGACGCCTTTCAGGCGCGAGCCCATGCCGATCGGCCAGGTGATCGGTGCGCAGGCGATGCCCAGCACGGACTCGACTTCGTCGAGCAACTCGATCGGTGAGCGGCCTTCGCGGTCGAGCTTGTTGATGAACGTCATGATCGGCGTATCGCGCAGGCGACAGACCTCCATGAGCTTGATCGTGCGTTCCTCCACGCCCTTGGCGCAGTCGATCACCATGAGCGCGGAATCGACCGCAGTCAGTACGCGATAGGTGTCCTCGGAGAAATCGGCGTGCCCCGGCGTATCGAGCAGGTTGACGATGCGTTCGGCATACGGAAACTGCATGACCGAACTCGTCACCGAAATGCCGCGTTCCTTCTCCAGCGCCATCCAGTCCGAGGTCGCGTGGCGCGCCGTCTTGCGCGACTTCACCGAGCCGGCCATCTGGATCGCGCCGCCGAACAGCAGCAGCTTTTCGGTCAGCGTAGTCTTGCCGGCGTCGGGATGGGAAATGATCGCGAACGTGCGCCGCCGACGCATTTCGCTGACGTGATCGGTCATGATTTCGCCTGGAACATGGGCAGCCGGCGGCTCGCCAGCCGGCGGGGCGCGCATTGTACGCGAGCTAATGTGCGCGGTCAGTCGATCGAGAAGGTTTGCAACTCGACGCCAATGAACTTGTTCGATGCGCGCAACGAGTAGTTGCCCCCGCCACTCGTGCGTGAATCGACATAAACATAGTAGCGTTGCCCGCTCACGAGGATTTCTTCCATGTGGATGTACTCGAGACCACCCGCGCCCTGGGTATCTGCAGCGACCACGCAGCTCGTGCCGTCGCCCTCCGTGGTCAGCACATACATCACGGCATCGAAGCCCGATTCCGGAGTGAGATGGAAATCGACGTGCATGCCAATGCCGCCGCTGGATGTTGGTCCGGCAAGCCACGTGTAGACCGCCTCGCCGCCGGGAACGTTCGTGACCTGGGCGCAAGCGGAAGAGGCCACGCTCGAGACCTGATTGGCGGCTCCGCTAGTGCTGCCCGTGAATGTGAGCGGCAGCGAACCGATCGGCGTCGCCGTGCCGGTGGGCATCGGGACCGGCGGCGCGGCGATGAGCCCATCGCTGGCGAGCGCCAAGGCGAACACGATGACATGGCGAAGCGGCATGGCGGTGTCTCCCGAGGCGATCCTCCCGATTATCGGGGGGCGAGGGCCTGCGATGCAATCAAGGAGCGCCTATTCGCGGCGGATCTCGATATCGCCGCTGAAGGTCTCGATGTTGAGCCGTGCGTCGCCACTGCCCGTGGTGGTTTCGAGCGAACGCCCGGGACCGCGTTCGGGTTCCTTCACAGTACCGAAGTCGCTGCGGATGCGCCCGCTGAACGATTCTGCACGTATGCGCGCGGAATACGCAGCCGGTACACGTACGCGCACATCGCCGCTCAGGGTCTCGGCGTCCACGCGGGCACCGGCTGCGGCCCCGCCGCCGATGCCGATGTCACCGGAAACCGAGCTCGCCTCCACTTCGGCATAGCCATCGGCTTCGATCTGGATGCTGCCCGAGACGCTCTCGAACTTGAGTCGGCTGGCCGCGCCACGCAAGCGGGCTTCGCCGGACACGGTTTCGACCTGGACGCGTTCGCCGCTGTTGGCGAGATCGATGCTGCCACTGACGCTGCCGACCTTGATCTCGCGTGCACTGCCTTCGATACGCACACGACCGCTGACGCTGCTGACCTCGACGAGTCGACCCTCGCTGCCGGAGATCGTCACTTCGGCGCTGACCACGGCGAGTTTGAGTTCGGCCTGGCGCGGCAGACGGATATCGAGAATCGAATCGTCCATGCGTGAGCTCGAGCCCCAGTTGAACCAGCCCCAGCCCGAACGCTCGGGTGGCTCGACCTTGATCGAGAGGCGCGCACCGCCGCCGTCCACACGCAAGCCCTTGCTGCCGTCGCCCAGGGTTCCGCTGATCGCGACTTCCGGCTGGTCCCATGTGCTGATCGTGACCGCCCCGCGGACATTGGAAATATCGATGCGCGCATCGGCATTGACCGCGCGGCGCTCGTCGATCGGCGTGCCGGCCAACGCCGGTGCGCAAGCACTGAGCAGCAACAGGGTGGCAATGGCGAACGGGGGCGATTTCATGGCGAATCCTTATCCGGCGTCGACGCCGAGGCGGGCGAGTTTGCGCCGCTGCGAATGGGTGCGGTTGATGAGGCCGACGAGGTAGACCGCGTCGGGTTGTTGCTGGATGGCCTGCTCGAGTTCGATCGATGCCGCGTCGAGCACGACTTCGGCGCCGGCCAGGCGCGGATCACCTTCACGTGCCAGTTCATGCGCACGTTCGATCTGCTCGCGAACCGGCGGCATCGGCGTCAGCATGGCATCGGCCTCGGATTGGACCTGCTGCTGCAAGCCTAGCGCGAACATGCCGGCGCTGATCGCCATGGCCAGGGCCGCCGCGGTGGCGAGCGGAAACCAGCCGCGACGTCGCGGTGCAGCGGCCACCGGCATGCCCATGTCGGCAGCAATGCGTCGCGCAATCTGCGGGAACAGATCGTGCTGTGGTTCGCGCGGCGTGCGCAGGTCACGCAGACGACGCTGGATCTCGAAATCATTCATCGTTCTCTCCAAGCGCGCGCCGCAACAGTCTGCGTGCGCGATGCAACTGGGCCTTGGACGAGCCGACCGCCATGCCCAGTTCACGGCCGATTTCCTCGTGCTTCCATCCTTCGATATCGTGCAGGACAAGCACGGCCCGTGCACGCGGTGGCAGCGCGGCGACTGCGCGCTCGAGATCGCCGCGTTCGCCGGCACAGAACGGGCGCAGCGGTTCGCTGGCCGCTTCCAGCACGCCGTCCTCGACGGTGTCCTCCGGGTCGCGGCTGCGCAAGTCCATCAACGCGACATTCACCGCCAGCCGGTGCAGCCAGGTGGTGAACGCGCTTTCGAAGCGAAACGTGTCGAGTTTCTGCCAAGCACGCACGAACGCTTCCTGGGTCAGTTCCTCGGCCCGCGCCTCGTTCATCCCGGACAGGCGCCACACGGCGCCATGCACGCGCCCGGAATGGCGGCGATAAAGTGTCTCGAACGCGCGCATGTCGCCGCTGGCGGCACGGCGCACCAGCTCGGCATCCTCGGGTGCGGACCGTGGAGCGTCGATCATTGGCAACGGCATTGCGAGGCAGGCGGTACTCATGGTGCCACGTGGGATGCCTGCGCATGGCGCAGGGTTTACATGCTCACGTCGCGGTGTTTCCTGCCATTTCAGGTTCAGCCGCGTGCAGCGCGCGCGGCGGGATGCTGAACCTGGGCCTCGATCGCTTCGGCAACGCGTCGCTGCTCCGCGCGCAAGCGCCCGGGCAGGCGCGCGCCAAAGCTGTCCAGATACGTGCCGATGCCATCCAGTTCGTGTTGCCAGCCGGCAAGGTCGATATCGAGCAGCTCGGCCAGCGCGGAGCGGTCCAGTTCGAGACCATCGACGTCCAGATCGGCCGGGCGCGGCACGAAACCGATCGCGGTTTCCCGGGCATCCCCGGTACCGCTGCATCGAGCGATGATCCACTCGAGCACGCGCAGGTTCTCGCCGAATCCGGGCCACAGGAACTTGCCGTTCGCGCCCTTGCGGAACCAGTTGACATGGAAGATCCGCGGCAGCTTCGCGCCGGCCTGGTCGAACGACAGCCAGTGGGCGAAGTAGTCGGCGAAGTTGTAGCCGCAGAACGGCTTCATCGCCATGGAATCCCGCCGCAGCACACCGACCGCACCGGTCGCGGCTGCAGTCGTTTCCGATCCCATCGCGGCGCCGACGAGCACGCCATGGGCCCAGTCGCGCGCCTCGAACACGAGCGGCACCAGCGAAGGCCGGCGTCCGCCGAAAACGATCGCGCTGATCGGCACGCCCTGGGCATCCTCGGCGCGCGGCGACCAGCTCGGACACTGGCGGGCCGACACCGTGAAGCGCGCGTTGGGATGGGCTGCCGGCCCGTTGGCCGGATTGTAGCCGCGCCCCTGCCAGTCGCGCGCCGGAATGCGCTGGTCCAGCCCCTCCCACCACGGCTGGTCGTCGACCGTCATGCCGACGTTGGTGAAGATCGTGTCGCGGCCGAGCATGGCCAGTGCGTTCGGATTGGTTTTCGCGCCGGTTCCGGGCGCCACGCCGAAGAATCCGGCTTCGGGATTGATCGCCCACAGGCGGCCATCCGCGCCCGGAGTCATCCAGCAGATGTCGTCGCCGACCGTCCACACTTTCCAGCCGGCCTTGCGATAGCGCTCGGGTGGAATCAGCATCGCGAGATTGGTCTTGCCGCAGGCCGACGGAAATGCCGCCGCGACGTAGTGGGTCTGGCCCTGCGGGTTCTCGATGCCGACGATGAGCATGTGTTCGGCGAGCCAGCCTTCGCTGCGCGCCTGCCAGGAGCCGATGCGCAGCGCGTGGCACTTCTTTCCGAGCAAGGCATTGCCGCCGTAGCCCGATCCGTAGGACTTGATCGAGAGCTCTTCGGGGAAGTGCATGATGAAGCGCTTGTCCGGATCCAGTTCGCCGGTCGAATGCAGGCCCTTGACGAACTGCCCCTCGCGCTCGATGCGCGCCAGCGCCGCGGTGCCCATGCGCGTCATGATGCGCATGTTCGCGACCACATACGGCGAATCGGTGATCTCCACGCCGCAACGCGAGATCGGAGAGTCGATCGGACCCATGCAGTAGGGAACGACGTAGAGCGTGCGGCCGCGCATGCAGCCGGCGAACAATGCATCGATCTTCGCGTGCGCCTCGGCCGGCGCCATCCAGTGGTTGTTCGGACCGGCGTCGTCGCGGTCGTGCGTGCAGATGAACGTCAGGTGCTCCACGCGCGCCACATCGGTCGGATGCGAGCGGTGCAGCGTGCAGCCCGGGTGCGATTCGCCGTTGAGCGCGATCAGATCGCCGCTGGCAAGCATCTGCGCGACCAGCGCCCGGTTTTCCTCGTCACTGCCGTCGCACCAGTGGATGCGCGCGGGTTCGGTCAAACGGGCGACTTCCCCGACCCAGCGTGTCAGGGCTTCGAGCGAACTTGACATGGCGTCCTCTGGCGCGGGCGCGTCCCGCGGCGGCGATGATTGGTTGAAGATGAAACTAACGAGCGGACCGGGGCTTGGCAAGGTTTGCCGCAACACGATGTCCCGGGACAATGCCTGTGCCCGAGCGCCTCTGCAAGTGTTTCGGCGCGCGCGAGCGGCGGGCAAAGCAGTGTCCGCGTCGGGCCAAGCGTGGTAGCGCAAACATGCACGGATGCGACCGGATTGGGGCGCCAGGCGCGCATGGTTCCGGCGTCCCGCGATGCCCGTGCGCCCTCTGTCTGGCCGCTCAGCCGGGTCCTGCGGACCGCCGGCCAGATGGTAGACGCGGCTAATCGCTTGCAGGCAATCGGGAGCGGACACAGACTGTCCGTTCAACCCACCGCACGGAGCCGCGTCGTGAATGCACAGGTCCCCCCGATTCACGCGGCGCCTGACGCCGACTCCCTGCAACGCGACCGCAGTGCCGCCAAACAGCTTTTCTTCGGCGACATCTTCGAGGAGAACCTGTTTCCGTATCCGAAGATGCGCGAACGCGATCGCGAGATGCTCGGGCCGATGCTCGATGCGATCGATGGTTTTCTCGGCCCGCAACAGCGCGCGTTGACCGAGTGGGACCGCAGCGCGGAACAGCCGCCGGAATTCATCCAGGCACTGCGCGAGATGGGCTTGTTCGGACTCATCATTCCCGAGGAGTACGGCGGACTGGAGCTCTCCAATGCCGCGTATGCGCGCGTGCTCGCGCAAACGAGCTCGCACGACAGTTCGGTCTCGCTGACGATCGGCGCGCACAGTTCGATCGGCATGAAGGGCGTACTGCTGTTCGGCACGCCCGAACAGAAATCGCGTTATCTGCCGCGGCTCGCGAGCGGCGAGTTGATCGCCGCGTTCTGTCTGACCGAATCCGGCGCCGGTTCCGATGCGGCATCGATCCGCAGCCGGGCCGTGGCCAACGATGACGGCAGCTGGACGTTGAGTGGCGAGAAGATCTGGATCACCAACGGCGGCATCGCCGGTCTGTACACGGTGTTCGCGCGCACCGACACGGCGGAAGGGAAAATGACCGCGTTCATCGTCGAAGCAGGCTGGCCCGGGGTCAGCCACGGCCCGCACGAGGACAAGATGGGCATCCGCGCATCTTCGACCACGACCGTCGCGTTCGCCGACGTGCAGGTGCCTGCCGAGAACGTGCTCGGCGAGGTCGGCAAGGGTTTCAAGGTCGCGATGGCGATTCTCAACAACGGCCGCACCGGGCTCGGCGGCGGTTCGGTGGGCGGTATCCGCAACCTGATCCGGCTGTCGATCGCGCAGGCCACCGAGCGCAGGCAGTTCGGCCGGCCGATCGCCGAGTTCGGCCTCGTGCGCGAGAAGATCGCGCAGATGACGATCGACTGTTTCGCTGCCGAGAGTGCGGTGTGGATGGTCGCCCATTACATCGATTCGGGGTGCACGGACTATTCGATCGAAGCCGCGATGAGCAAGGTGTTCGCAAGCGAAGCGATCCAGCGCGCCGGTTACGAGGCGCTGCAGATTGCCGGCGGCAATGGTTTCATGCGCGAGTTTCCGTACGAGCAGATCGTGCGCGACGCGCGCATCCTGACGATCTTCGAAGGCACCAACGAGATCCTGCGGCTGTATATCGCGCTGTCGGGTCTCAAGGATGTCGGCGCATCGCTGGGTGAACTGAAGTCCGCGTTCGGCAACATCTTCAACGACCCGATCAAGGGTTTCGGGGTGCTCGGTGGCTATGCGAGCCGTCGCGCCCGTGAAACCACCGGAGTCGGGACCGACAAGATCCTGCGCGAGCTGCATCCGACCCTGCGCAAGGCGGCAGCGACGTACGAAAAGTACGTCGTCGAACTGTCCAAGGCAGCCGATTCGTTGTTGCGCAGGTTCGGCAAGGGCATCGCCGACCAGCAGCACGCACAGAAGCGGATCGCCGACCTCGCGATCGACCTGTTCGTCGGCTGCTGTGTCATCTCGCGCGTGGACATGCTGGTCCGCGAAGGCGATGCCGGTGCGGACGACGCCTTGCGCATCGCCGACACGTTCACCCGCCAGGCACGCCGGCGCATGTCGCGCAACGTGCGCGGCATCGAGCGCAACGAGGACGAGGCGATCGAAACGCTGGCCGCCTCCCGGATCGCGGCGGGGAGGTATCCATGGGACGTCGTCTGAGCTTTGCGATGGCGCCGCTCGCGCTCGCCTTGCTGGTGGCCGCCAACCCCGTGCGCGCGGCCTGTGATGACCTCTTCGGCCATGGATTCGATCCGGCGAGTGCGCCGCCGATTGCGATTTCGGGCTCCGCGACACGCGCAACCAGCGACGGTGCGACACATACTTACTACTACCGGATTCCGACCACGCCGGAGCCGTTCCATGGCCGCCCGGTCCTGATCTGGCTGCATGGCGATGGTGGAAGCGGCAATGGCTACGCCGGCGCGTTTCATGCGTTCACCGACGCCGACGCCGCGATCGTGATCACGCCGAGCGGTACCAACCAGACCTGGACCCACGCCGCGAGCGACCTCCCGGGGCAGCCGCAGGATTCGCAGTTCATCAGCCTGCTCATCGATGGCCTGATCGCCGATGGCATCGCCGGCGCCCGCGTCGATCCACGGCGGATCTATCTCGGCGGCGAGTCACGCGGCGCCTACATGCCGTATTTCCTGCTCCAGCGTCCGTCAACCAAGACGAAGCTGGCCGCCGTGGCGGCCAATGCGGGATTGCTGTATTGCCAGACTGGCGACGTCGATTGCGAGGCTTCGAATTTCAGCGCGATTCACCATAATGCGCCCACGCCGATCCTGCACCTGCACGGCACCAACGACACCGCAGTGGCGCCGCCGCCGACCGCCACATTCCACGAGCCGATCGATTTCAGCGTCGACTGGCGCGTGTTCTGGCCGATCAAGTTCTGGGCAACGCAGAACGGCTGCTTCCACGGTTCCAATCCCGGTGGGATCGACAATGGCGTCCTCCAGGAAACCTACGCGGTCGGGGCCAACCTCGCGCGGCGCTACGATCTCACCGCGCACACTCCCGCATGCAGCAAGTACCAGTTGATCCTGGTAACCAACGGCGGCCACGTGATCGGCGGACAAAGCGAGCGCATCTGGTCGTTCCTCAAAGGCTATTGCCGGGGAAGCGCTGGCTGAGTCGTCACTCGCGCGGGCATGGCTGCCGGTGGGCAGCCGATCGGCGTGCCGCAATCACAGCATTCGCCTGCTGACACCTCGACCCATGATCGTCAGGTCTCGTGCTCGCCATCGGTACGGTCGCGCGCCGGGAGAGAATCGCGAAAGACCTCGAACGTCTTCCACGCCGGGACGGGTGGCGTGTATTCCTCCCGCGGCGCGTACACCGAGTGTTCGACCAGTTGCATTGAATGCAGGTAGCGCGGGCAGTTCGGAAAGATCCGCGATGGCGTGACGCGGACGATGAAAACCGCCCCCGGGAATTCGGCGCACAGGGGATCCTCGGTCCTGACCTGAGCCGTGCCGTTCACCCGGAGTCGCTTTGGTTGCGCGAGGTCCAGGAACAGCAGCCCGACATGGGGATTGACGAGAACATTGCCCCAGGTCCGGTACATGCCATTGCCGTCGTAGTCGGGAATCGCCAGCGTGCCATTGTCCAGGACGCGCACGAACCCAGGCAGGCCACCCTTGTATGAACAGTCAGGATGGCCATGGGCATCCGCGCTTGCGATGAAGAACATCGGACATCGCTGGATGAATTCGCGATCCTCTTCGGCAAACGCCGTTCGTACGGTGACCTGCGCGAGCCGGTCCGCGAGCGTTCGCGTTTCGCGGACATCCTGAAGCTGCCGCATCCCGTCGTGATACATCGGTTCGTCGGCCATGATTTCTCCCGGGAGATCACCGCGGACCAGAATACATCGCGGAGGATCGGGATGAAGGCAAACTGCTTCGCAGCGCCGGAAGAGTCACCGTGCGGCACTTTTCCGGCTCACGGCCGCCCAGGCTCCCGGACAGCAATATTCATTCCGGTATGAGTGTCGCGATGACGTGATCGACGTAGTCCTCGTACTCGGCCTGGTCCATGCGTGGCATGCCGTGGCGCTGGTTGAGCTGGAGGAAGCCCGTGTAGGCGGTATAGGCCAGGCGTGCGCGGTGGGTGGCAGCGCGGCGCTCGAAGCCGGCCTGGCGGTAGGCCAGCGTAAGCAGGCCCATGCGACGTGAGGAAATGCGTTCGATGACCGGTTGCACGAGCGGGTGGTCGGAGGCCTGCAGCAATGCCGCATAGATGACGTGCGATTTCGCTTCGCGGCTCACCTGGCGGAACAGTTCGCGCAGACGCGCGCGCGGGTCGGCGATCGGTTCGACCCGGGTAAGGACTTCTTCCTCGTCGCGCAGCTCCCAGCGCTCGATCGCCGCCTTGATCAGCGCTTCGCGGGTCGGGAAATGCCAGTAGAAACTGCCCTTGGTGACGCCGAGCGTGCGCGCCAGCGACTCCACGGCAACCGCGGAGAGACCGCTGGCGGCGAGGACATCCAGAGCCGCGTGCTCCCAGTCTGCCGCAGAGAGGCGCCCACGTGCTTCAAGCTTCGGTACCGGCTCGGCCATTCATCCAGTGTGACGCAGGGCTCCGGGGATGAGAAGCGGGGAACAGGGAATTCGATGTTGCAGGGCAGCATCGGATGCCGTTGATTTGCAAGGCTGCGGCATCCATACTTCTGCGTATGGTTGCAATCACCGAAATCCCATTGGTCCCCGTTTCAGCACGCCAGGTTGTGGTCGGCGAGGGTATCCGGCTTGCGCTCGAGGAGCGTGGCGAACACGGTCGGCCCGGCGCGGTTTTTGCGCACGGCTTCGGCCAGACGCGACACGCCTGGAGCGGCACCAGCGCCCGGGTCGCCGCGTCGGGCTGGCATACGCTGAGCTACGACTCGCGCGGACACGGCGACAGCGATCGGCTGCCTTCCGGCGACTACCGCGTCGAGCAACTCGTCGATGACATGCGCCAGGTCGCCGCCGCGGCCGCTGCACCGCCGGTCATCATCGGTGCATCGATGGGCGGCCTGGTCGGTATCGCGATGGCCGGCAGCGATGCGGCGTACTGCAGTGCCCTCGTGCTCGTCGATGTCACGCCACGCTGGGAACCGGCGGGAGTCGCGCGTATCTTGAGCTTCATGCGCGCCTATCCCGACGGATTTGCCGATATCGATGAAGTCGCCGAGGTCGTCGCGCGCTACCTCCCGCATCGCAGCACACGCAAGTCGCCGGAGCGCCTGCGCGGGCTGCTGACCCGGTCGGCCGATGGCCGTCTGCGCTGGCATTGGGACCCGCGCATGCTCGGTCCGATCGCCGAGGATGCCGAGCATCACCAGGCCGACCTGTTCGCGGCGGCGCGCCGCATCCGCGTGCCGACGCTGCTGATCACCGGTGCGGCCAGCGACGTGGTGTCGGAACAGACCATCAGCGAATTTCTAGAGCTGGTACCCCACGCAAAGCATGTAGAAGTGCCGCGTGCCACGCACATGGTTGCCGGCGACGAGAACACCGCGTTCTCGCGTCACGTACTTGAATTCCTGGAGACGCAACGGTGCTGAGCGCCGATGTCTCCATCCGGAGCAATAGAGGAGCCGCGTCATGCTGCAACTGATTCCCTTCCTGGCCGCGCTGCTGATCGGCCTGACCGCCGCCTACCTGCGCCTGGGTCTGCGCGTGTGGACGCTGGCCACGGTGGCCGCAATCATCGGTGCGGGCTGGCTCGCCGGCACCCACTGGCTGGCGATCGTGCTGCCACTGCTCGCGTTCCTCGCGATTGCCGTGCCGCTCAATCTCGTGGAGTTCCGCCGCGCCCGCATCAGTGCGCCGCTGCTGTCGATCTATCGCAAGATCACGCCGCAGCTCTCGCCGACCGAGCAGATCGCGCTGGAAGCCGGCACGGTCGGATTCGAGGGCGAACTGTTCAGCGGCAAGCCGGACTGGCGCAAGCTGCTCGCCGAGCCGGTCCCGCAGCTGAGCGTGGAGGAACAGTCCTTCCTCGACAACGAGGTCGAGGGTCTGTGCAAGCGCATCGATGAGTGGCAGATCACCCACGAACTGGCCGACCTGCCGCCGGAAATGTGGGAGTACCTCAAGTCGAACCGGTTCTTCGGCATGATCATTCCGAAGCAGTACGGCGGACTCGGCTTCTCCGCGCTGGCCCATTCGGCCGTGCTGCAGAAGATCTCGAGCATGTCCGCGACCGTGTCCTCGACCGTCGCCGTGCCGAACTCGCTCGGCCCGGCTGAACTGTTGCTCCACTACGGCACGCAGGAGCAGAAGGACCACTACCTGCCGCGCCTGGCCGACGGCCGCGAAATCCCGTGCTTCGCGCTGACCGGTCCGTATGCCGGTTCGGATGCGACATCGATCCCCGATTACGGCATCGTCTGCAAGGGCGAATGGGAAGGCGCCAATGTGGTTGGCGTGCGCCTGACTTTCGACAAGCGCTACATCACGCTGGCACCGGTGGCGACGATCGTCGGCCTCGCGTTCCGCATGCTCGATCCGGATCACCTGCTCGGCGATGAGGAGGATCTCGGCATCACGCTGGCGCTGATCCCGCGAGAGACGCGCGGCGTGGAAATCGGCCGCCGCCATTTTCCGCTCAACGTGCCGTTCCAGAACGGTCCCGTGCGTGGCCAGGGCGTGTTCATTCCGCTTGCGCAGTTGATCGGTGGGCCGGACATGGCCGGGCAGGGCTGGCGCATGCTCGTGGAATGCCTGTCGGTCGGACGTGCGATCTCGTTGCCCTCGACGGCCACCGGGGGCAGCCGCGCCGCGGTCGCCGCGACCGGCGCCTATGCGCGCATGCGCAAGCAGTTCGGTCTGGCGATCGGGCGCTTCGAAGGCGTGGAGGAAGCGCTCGCGCGGATCGGCGGCTACACCTATGCCACCGCGGCGTTGTCGCGGGCGACCGCCGCAGCGGTCGATCGCGGCGAACGTCCGGCGGTGCCCTCGGCGATCGCCAAGTATCACGCCACCGAGTGGGCGCGCGACATCAGCGAGGACACGATGGACGTGCACGGCGGCAAGGGCGTCATCCTCGGTCCGAAAAACTACGTCGGCCGCGCCTGGCAGGGCGTGCCGATCATGATCACGGTCGAAGGTGCGAACATCATGACCCGCAGTCTCATGATCTTCGGCCAGGGCGCGATCCGCTGCCATCCGTATGTGCTCGAGGAAATGCAGGCAGCGGCGATACCCGACTATGCGACGCGGCTGCGCAAGTTCGATCGGATCCTGTTCCAGCACATCGGCTTCGCCATTTCCAACGCCGCGCGCAGCTTCGTGCTCGGCCTGAGCCACGCGAAGATCGGCAGGGCGCCGGGCGATGCCTACACCCGGCGTTTCTATCGCAAGCTCAACCGCTACTCGGCCGCGCTGGCCCTGGTTGCCGACACCGCGATGCTCGTGCTCGGCGGCAAGCTCAAGTTCAAGGAGAAGATTTCGGCGCGTCTCGGCGACGTGCTGTCATATCTGTATATCGCATCGAGCATGCTCAAGAAGTACGAGGACGAGGGCCGGCCCGCGAGCGACCAGCCGCTGCTGGCCTGGGCGTTCCATGAATGCGTATGGCGCATGCAGATGGCGCTGGATGGCGTGATCCGCAATTTCCCGCTGCGTCCCGTCGCCTGGTTGCTGCGCGTACTCGTGTTCCCGCTCGGCCGTCGCGAAGTGCCGCCGTCGGACCGCCTGGGTCACCGCGTAGCGGGGATCCTGCTGGCGCCGAACGATGCGCGCTCGCGTCTGATCGACTGGGCCTACATGACCCCGACCGCGAACAATCCGGTGGGCCGCATGAATGCGCTGCTGCCCGACGTCATCGCCGCCGAACCGGTCGAGCGCAAGTTCCTCAAGGCGCTCAAGGCCGGCGAGATCGAAGGCCTCGACTACGCCGCACAGCTGGCCGACGCGCTGGCCAAGGACGTGATCAGCAGTGGCGAGCATGAGCTCCTCGAGCGCGTGCGCCGGGAAACATTCGAGTTCATTTCTGTCGACGATTTCGATTCCGAGGACCTGCGTGCCTCGGGCAGGCGCGGTCCGGGCGCGGCGAAGTCGCTGCGCAACGTTGCCTGAGGCCGGGCAATGAGTTCGCGCGCACTGAAGTTGTTCGGGCGTCTCGGCGGATCTGCTCCGGGACGCTGGCTGTACTCGCGGCTGATCTGCTTTCAGGCGCCGTACTTTGCTTCGATCCGCCCGCGCATCGAGCTGCTCGAAGCGGGGCGCTGCGTCGTGCGCCTGCGCCAGCGTCGGGCGATCCAGAACCACATCGGCACCGTGCACGCGATCGCGCTGTGCAATGCGGCCGAGCTTGCCGGTGGGCTGGCCACCGACGCGACGATCCCCGATTCGATGCGCTGGATTCCCAAGGGCATGAGCGTGCGCTATCTGAAGAAGGCGCTCGGCGAACTGCGCGCGACCGCAAACGTGCCGGCGATTGCGGCCGGCCCCGCGCAGGAACTGCATTCGCTCGTCGAAGTGCGCAACGCAGACAACGAGATCGTGTTCGACGCCGACATCACGATGTGGGTGTCCGCGAAATCCTGAGCCGGCCATGCAAGGCCTGCGGGCTCTTGCCACCTGTGGCGGGCAGAGCGACTTCAGCCTCCGCGCAGCTGCGCCGCGTGATGCAGCAGGTGATCCTCGATGAAGCTCTGTACGAACCAGTAGCTGTGATCGTAGCCGGCGTGCACGCGCAAAGTCAGCGACTGTCCGGCGGCGCGCGCGGCTGCATCGAGGCGCCAGTGCTGCAACTGCGATTCGAGGAATTTGTCGGCGTAGCCCTGGTCGACAAGGATCGTGCCCGGAAACGTGTGGCCATCCTCGAGCAAGGCAACGGTATCGCTGGCACGCCAGGCCTTTTCGTCGGCGCCGAGATAGCGAGGCAGCGCCTTGCGCCCCCAGGGCACCTGGCTCGGTGCGACGATCGGCGCGAACGCCGAGACCGACAGGTAGCGTGACGGATGCGTCAACGCGATCGTCAGTGCGCCATGACCGCCCATCGAGTGACCGAAGATCCCCTGGCGATCCAGATCCGCTTCGGCGAAGTGCTCGGCGACGACATCGGGAAGTTCGCGGGTCACATAGCTGCACATGCGAAAGCGCGACGCGAACTCCGACTCGGTGGCATCCACATAGAATCCGGCACCCTCGCCGAATTCCCAGTCGCCCACCGCGCCGGCGATGCCCGTATCCCGTGGGCTCGTGTCCGGGGTGACGAGGACGAGGCCGAGTTCGGCAGCCAGGCGCTGCGCACCGGCCTTGATCGCGAACGTCTCCTCGTTGCAGGTCAGTCCGGCCAGGTAGAACAGCACCGGCGCCTGTTCGCCGGCGACGAGTGGCGGGCGGAAAACACCGAACTTCATCGGACCGCCGTTGACTTTGGACGCGTGCCGGTAGAAACCCTGCACGCCGCCGAAGCAGCGCTGTTCGGAAATCGTTTCGATGCTCATGGCGGATCCCGGGCAAGGTTCACTGGCTTGCGGACGTTGCAACGACCGCGGCGTACGCATGCAGTCGCCGGTTATTCTCGCGGGCCGCGTCGACTTTGACCAGCCGATGCAGGTCCGGCCGCCCCGGGCAAGGAACCATCGCCGCGCGCATGGATTGCGGCGCGCACGTGGGCTCGCTACCGTGGACGCCAAGATCGCGCCGCTCACGATGGATGCAGGATGACAAAAGCCACCCGGTCGGCCGCCAGCCTCGTGCGCTTCCGCACCGCGTTGCGCGATTCGCCGCCCTTGTTCTGGGCGTTCCTGTATTTTTTCAGCCTGCTGAGCGGCTACTACGTGTTGCGGCCGGTCCGCGAGGCGATGGGTGCGTCTGCCGACGTGCAGGCCGTATTTCCGCCCTCGATGATCGCATTCTTCGCGCGCCATGGCCTCACGATGGGCGAGTTCACGCTGCAAGTGCTGTTCACCTGTACGTTCATTGTCATGCTGCTGCTGCAGCCCGCCTACGGCGCACTGGTCAGTCGCTATCCCCGGCGCGTCTTCCTGCCGGTGGTGTACCTGTTCTTCATCGTCACCCTGCTGCTGTTCTATGTCGCGTTCGACAGCGGCATGCCCGGGCGCGGCATGGCCTTCTTTGTCTGGATCGCGGTGTTCAACCTCTTCGCCGTGGCGGTATTCTGGAGCTTCATGGCGGACGTGTTCGACACGGTCGAAGCGCGTGCCTACTTCGGCTACATCGGCGCCGCCGGCACGCTTGGCGCGTTCCTCGGCCCCTTGTTGACCCGCATGCTGGTGGAGCGGATCGGAATCGCCAACCTCATGCTCGTCGCTGCCGCTTTTCTTCTGCTGTGCCTGGGTTGCCAGATGCGCTTGCGGCGCTGGGCGGTGGCGCGCGAGCAGGCACGCGGTGATCGGAACCGCGAAACGCCGATGGGCGGCAGCATACTTGCGGGGTTGAGCCTCATCGCGCGCGAGCCGCTCCTGCGCTGGATGGCCGCGGTCGTCCTGCTTGGCGTCGGTGTCGGCACCTTGCTCTACAACGAACAGGCCGCGATCGTGCGCAGGCTCTACCCGGATTCGCGCGCAGCGACGGCGTACTACGCCAACATCGATCTCGCAATCAACGCCCTGACCCTGTTCGTGCAGGTGTTCGTGACGCGCTGGCTGCTGTCGCGCTACGGCATCAAACCGGCCCTGCTGCTGCCGCCGCTGGCCATCCTGCTGGGCTATTCGGTACTGGCCGCAGCTCCGCTGCCGATCCTGGTCGCGATCGTGCAGATCATCACGCGCAGCAGCGAGTTCTGCCTGAACAAGCCGGCGCGCGAGACGATCTACACCCAGGTCGCGCGCGAGTGGCGCTACAAGGCCGGTGCGGCGATCGACACGGTGGTCTATCGCGCCGGCGACCTGACCTTCGTATGGGTGCACAAGGTCGTCTCGGGATTCGGCAGCAGCGCGGTGTTCGGCGCCGGCATCGCGATCGCGTGCGGGTTCGGGTTCAGTGCCTACAACCTGTGGCGCGAGCAACGCAAACTGCCCGCTGCGCGCAGCGCGGAGACCGCTTGAACGCCACGCGCGCGCCTGGGCAGCCGACCCGGCATACTGCCGCAATGCCGACGCTGTCCGCGCTGCACATCTTTCCGGTCAAGTCCTGCGCGCCGCTCGCACTGAGCGAGGCGTCGGTCGAGCCGCGCGGGCTCGTCGAGGATCGCCGCTGGATGGTCGTGGATGCGCACGGCAGGTTCCTGACTGCGCGCAAGCACCCGCGCATGACGCTCGTCGATGCGCACATCGTCGCCGGCACGCTCCACGTCGCGGCGCCGGGCATGCCCGCGCTCGCGATCCGGCCCGACGACGATCGCGGTGCGCGTCTGGATGTCTCGGTCTGGGGCAGCAGCTTGTCGGCACGTTGCGCCGATGCGCAATCGGAGCGCTGGATCAGCGACTGGCTCGGGCAACCGGCGCGGTTCGTCTTCATGGACGAGATCGCCGAGCGCGCGGTGGATCCCGCCCACGCGCAGCCCGGCGACACGGTGAGCTTCGCGGATGGTTTTCCGATGCTGCTGATTTCGCAGGCCGCACTCGATGGCCTCAACGAGCGGCTGGCCAGGCCTGTTCCCATGCTGCGGTTTCGGCCGAACCTCGTTGTCGCGGGAACCGCCGCGCATGCCGAGGACGGCTGGCGACGCATTCGCGTCGGCGCAGTCGAGTTCGACGTGGTCAAGCCATGCACGCGTTGCGTATTGACCACGGTCGACCACACCCGTGGCGAGTTCGACGCGGACGGTGAGCCGTTGCGCACGCTGCTCGGCTACCGGCGCACGCCGACCGGCGTGACCTTCGGCCAGAACCTCATTCCGCGCAGCGCCGGAACGTTGCGCGTGGGCGATGCGGTTGCGGTGCTTGCGTAGTCTCCCGCGCCTGGAGCATGTGCTCTAGTTCGCCCGACTAGCCTCGTCGGATTCGCTCTCCCTTGCAGACGCAATGACCTACGACTACGTGATCGTCGGCGCCGGTTCCGCAGGCTGCGTCCTCGCCGACCGGCTCAGTGCGAACCCTGCCCATCGCGTGCTCCTGCTCGAGGCCGGCGGTCGCGACTGGCATCCGTTCATCCACATGCCGGCAGGCGTTGCCAAGCTCGCGACGAACACGCGGATCAACTGGAACTACGAAACCGAGGCCGAGCCCCATCTCGACGGTCGCCGTCTGTGGTGGCCGCGAGGCAAGGTGCTGGGCGGGTCCAGTTCGATCAACGCGATGTGCTACCTGCGCGGCATCGCCGACGACTACGATGCCTGGGCGCGCGCGAGCGACGATCCGCGCTGGGGCTGGGACCATGTGCTCGGCGTGTTCAAGCGTTTCGAGGACAACACCCGCGGCGCCGATGCCTGGCATGGAACCGGCGGTGCGCTCGGCGTCAGCGACCTGCGCCATCACAACCCGCTGTCGCAGGTGTTCATCGATGCGGCGACCGCCGCCGGCCATGCCCGCAACGAAGACTTCAACGCCGCCAGCCAGGCCGGATTCGGCTGGTACCAGGTGACCCAGCGCAACGGCGCACGCTGTTCGGCGGCATCGGCCTGGCTGAGCCGGGCCCGCTCGCGTCCGAACCTCACCGTTCGCACGCATGCGCTGGCCGAGCGCGTGCTGCTGGCCGGCACGCGTGCGGTCGCCATCGACTATCGGCAGCGTGGGCAACTCAAGCGCGCGGAGGGCCGCGAGATCGTGCTCGCCGGTGGTGCGCTCAATTCCCCGCAGCTGCTCATGCTCTCGGGTATCGGTCCGCCCGATCATCTGCGCGAGCAAGCAATCCAGGTGCGCCACGCGCTGCCTGGGGTTGGCAGCAACCTGCAGGATCACCTGGACATCTGCACGCTGGCGCGTTCGACGCAGGCGGTGAGCTACGACCGGACCAACGACGTCGCGGTCGCTCTGGAATTCCTGTTCCGGCGCACCGGCATCGGCACGTCCAATATCGCCGAGTGCGGCGGATTCGTGCGTTCGCGCCATGCCGAGGATGCGCGTTGCGACCTGCAGTTCCACTTCGTGCCGGCGCTGCTCGACGACCATGGCCGCAATCGCCTCGTGGGCAACGGCTATACCGTCCACGCCTGCGCACTGCGGCCGCGC
>Ga0307505_10001306_pt1 | contig 20699 bp, 10 predicted proteins | sample 23_S_MG_FD_202183 | JGI IMG/M metagenome (GOLD analysis project Ga0307505, IMG submission 202183) | Soil microbial communities from Populus trichocarpa stands in riparian zone in the Pacific Northwest, United States - 23_S | ecosystem: Environmental > Terrestrial > Soil > Riparian zone > Trees...
CTCACATACAGACTCGCTGGTCTAAGGCGAGCACAGGCTGCTCTCCTCCTTCATTGTCCGGGTGCGACCCAGACAAACTTAAAACACCGTGGTACGACAAAACAAGATACAAGGCGAGGCTTTGCCTCGCCGGAAAGTCCAATTAAACAAGCGGGCTGTGCCCCTGGTTCGGCTCTGCCCAAGATTGAAAGGCCAAAGGCCGTACGGGGGGCACAGCCCATTCTCTGTTTTCCAATGCCTCCGGCGAGGCCGAGCCTCGCCTCACATTCAGCGGCAAAGCCGTCTTAGAAGACTCTTGAGGCAAAGCCGTCCCACATCACCGCAAATATTTATTGAACCACTCGAGCGTGCGCTCCCATGCGAGTTTTGCGGACGCTTCGTCATAACGCGGAGTCGTGTCGTTGTGGAAGCCGTGCTGTTTACCTTCGTACATGTAGCTCTGATAGACCTTGTTGTTGGACTTGAGCGCTGCTTCGTATGCAGCGATGCCTTCGTTGATGCGCTGGTCGTTGCCGGCGTATTGGAACATTAACGGCGCGAAAATTTTGGGCACATCGTCCACGCCCGCCTGGCGCCCGTAGAACGCGACGCCCGCGTTCAGATCGCGTCCCAAACGCACGGCGAGTTGATTCACCATCCCACCGCCAAAACAAAAACCGACTGCGCCGAGTTTGCCGGTTGAATCGGGCCGCGCCTTGAGCCATTTGGCCGCCGCGACGAAATCTTCGGTCATTTTCTTTCCGTCTACTTTGCGAAACGCTTCGGCGCCTTTTTCGTCACTGCCAGGATAACCACCGACAGAAGTCAATCCGTCTGGCGCGAACGCGATGTAGTTGGCGGTTGCAAGCCGACGCGCCACGTCTTCGATATAAGGATTGAGTCCGCGATTCTCGTGAATGACGAGCACGACCGGCCGTTTTCCATTCTTTGCAGGACGCGCCAGGTAGCCTTTGATCGAGCCGTTCCCTTCCGGAGACTGCACGGTTTCGTAACCGACCTTGATGCGCTTATCGTCCGCCGGAACCTGCTGCGCCCACGCGTAATTTGGTCTGAGGCCCTCAAAAATTGCAGCCACGGTCAGTCCGCCGACCGCGAACTTAGCTGCGCCATCGAGGAAGGCGCGCCTGTCGATGTCGCCGTGCTGATATTCGTGAAAGAGGTCCAATAATTCCTGCGGGTAGTCACTGGCTACTTTGCGTTCCATCTCTTCTCCTTCTGTCTGTTGGTGGATGCACTAGTGATAACACGACCTGAGTGATCTTGACCATCATTAACTGTGCTACATTTGACGCTCAGCCTCATGGATTACGACTTGACTGACATACCCGATGGTTACGATCGTGGCCGCGACCATGGGCCAGAGGTTCTCGAACTCTGGATGAAGGTCGTCGCGTCCTGCGCCGGCGAGCAGCGCATTAACACAATTCTCGATCTCGGCTGCGGCACCGGGCGTTTTTCCGAATCTCTCGCGGCTCATTTCGATGCCGAAGTGGTCGGTATCGACCCATCACAGAAGATGTTGGACCAGGCGCGGACCAAGCTGCGTGACCGCCGGGTGCGATACCAGCTCGGCCGCGGCGAAGCGATACCTCTCGCAAACGATTCCGTCGATTTAATCTTCATGTCGATGACTTTCCATCACTTCGAAGATCCCACGCTTGTCGCGCGGGAATGCCGCCGCGTGCTTCGGGACGGATCTGCCGCTGTAATGCGCACTGGCACTCGCGAGCGCATTCCCTCAATTCCTTATGTCGAATTCTTTGCGGCGAGCCTTCCTATTCTTGAAGATTATCTCCCGACAGTGACGTTCGTGCGTGAGGTTTTTGAGTCGGCAGGATTTAACGTTAGCTGCGACATCGTCATTCAGAAGATTGCTTCGGATTGGACGGCTTACGCTGAGAAAGTGGCAGCGGGAGCTGACTCAGTGCTCGTGCAGTTGTCTCCGAGCGATTTTCAAGCAGGCATGGATGCACTCCGCGACCACGCCGCGCGCGTACCAGACATGGCAGTCATTGAACCGATCGACGTCTTTGTTTTTCGTTCATAACAGGAAACCTGAATGCAAAAACTTCTTCTCCTCTTCGTCACCTATATGCTCTTAACAGTTGTCATCCACGGACAAACAGCCCCCACGAACACAACAGCACTTGAAGCCGCGCTGCAACTCAAACTCGAAGAGTGGCACAAGGCCGGCAACTTTCCTGGTGCGACATTCGCCGTGGCGTTCGCAAACGGAAGATCTTTCGGCCTCGCGGTCGGATTTTCAGACCGCGATACCAAAACCGTCATGAAGCCGACCGATCGAATGCTTGCCGGAAGCGTAGGCAAAACGTTTGCTGCCGCAACCGCTTTGCAGTTAGTCAAAGAAGGCAAGATCAACCTGGACGACAAGATCGAAAAGTACCTCGGTCGTGAACCATGGTTCGCGCGCCTGCCGAATGCGAAAGACATCACGGTCCGCGAGTTGATGAACCACACAAGTGGTCTGGTGCGTTATGAGTTCAAGCAGGAGTTTACGAAAGACCTGACCGCAAATCCGGAAAAGGTATGGAAGCCCGCAGAACTTTTAGCTTATCTGTTTGATTCAAAAGCACCGTTCGAGGCCGGCAAAGGCTGGGATTATTCCGACACGAACTACATCGTTCTGGGAATGATTATCGAGAAGGTTACGGGCAAAAAATTCTACAACGAAGCAAACAAGCGACTCCTTAAACCGCTGAAGTTAACAGAGACAACTCCGCAGGATGGACCAAGATTGAAAGGCGTGGTCCAGGGATACGCCGGTCCGAACAATCGTTTTGGCGGCACGGACCCGATGATCGTTAACGGGAAGTTTGTGATCAATCCGCAGTTTGAGTGGACCGGTGGCGGCTACGTCTCGACGGCGCAAGATCTCGCGCGTTGGGCCAGGATGTTTTACGAAGGCAAAGCGTTCTCGCCGGACCTGCTGCCTCAAGTCGTCGACGGTGTCCCCGCTCCCATGCTCGGCCGGGAAAGTAAATACGGCCTCGCAGCAATCATCCGCAAGACCCAAGTCGGAACATCCTACGGTCACAGCGGCTTCTTCCCCGGATACATGACCGACATGATGTACTTCCCGGAATACAAAATCGCGGTGGCTGTGCAAGTGAACACCAGCGTCGGACGCAATCTCGGCAAGCCGTTGAGTAGAGTGTTGGTTGAAATGATGGAAGTGATCAAAGCGCATTCAACCGCCGCTGATTGAATCCCGCAAACCGAGCGTGCGAATTAAACGATGCAGGTTCGTCGAATGTATGCCGAGGAGTTTGGCGGCGGCGGTGTAGTTGCCGTTCGACTGTTCGATTGCTTGCAGGATGAACTTCTTTTTCATCTCATTAACCGCTTCGTGATAGTTCGGCAAACTCTGCGGCTCCGCGGGGCTGGTCGCGATGAGCGATTCCGGAAGATCGTCCGGCACAATCACCTCTGAGTTGCCGAGAACGACGGCACGCTCAATTGCATTTTCCAACTCGCGAACATTGCCCGGCCAATCGTAGGCCTGCAAGCAGTTGCGTGCCTCAGGCGCAATGCCGGTGACAAGTCTCTTACACTTCTTGCTGTACTTTGCGAGGAAAAAATAAGCCAGTAAAGGAATGTCTTCGCGCCGCTCTCTGAGCGAAGGCAAGGTCAGCGAGATCACGTTGAGACGGTAATAAAGATCCTGGCGAAAACTTCCGGCTTTGATCGCCTCTTCTAAATTCCTGTTGGTAGCGGCGATAACGCGCACATCAACATTGGTCGTTCGCGTGCTCCCGAGTCTCTCAAACTGGCGCTCCTGCAAAACCCGCAACAGCTTCGCCTGCGTGGTGGGTGTCAACTCGCCTACTTCATCGAGGAAGAGCGTGCCGCCATCAGCAACTTCAAGCCGGCCCCGCTTCTGGGCCACAGCACCAGTAAAAGCTCCTTTCTCGTAGCCGAAGAGCTCACTTTCCAGAAGAGTCTCCGAAAGCACGGCACAGTTGATCGCCACGAATGGTTTCGCGGCCCGATCGCTGTTGGCATGAATGGCATGGGCCACCAATTCCTTTCCCGTGCCGCTTTCGCCGCGAATCAGAACTGTTGTCTCCGTGCGCGCGATCCTTTCAATAAACCGAAACACCTCTGTCATGCGCGCACTCTCGCCAATCATGTTGTGCTCGAGATTAATCTCCTGGTGCAGGCGTTGATTCTCGCCTTCGAGCCACTGCAAATGCTGGACATTCTCGATAGCCACCGCTGCAATGCATCCGACCGCAGTCATTAATTGCAAGTGGCCTTCGTCGAGAGCAATTGCCGGATTGCTGGTGTCGAGATAGATCAAACCGGCCACGCGTTCCCTGATGGCCAGCGGCACACAGAGCAACGAACAAACCCGCGCTGCAAGCAAACTCTCGGCGTCGCGTAGAAGCTGATCGGTTCTTGTTTCGAGACAGAGTATCGCCGTGCCTTCGCGAAGCACTTTCTCAACCACTGAGCGGCTGATCCGAACCGGATGGTCTGTTTGAGTCTTTTTATCTCTCCCGTAGGACGCGATTATTTCTTCTGAATTTTCTTTGACCAGAAGTATCGCACCACGTTCGGCAGGAATAGTGTCCAAAACTGTTTCCAGCAATGAGCGCTGAAGCTGAACTGACTCTCGAATCGTGCTCAACAAAGAGCTGATTTTCAAAAGCGCATTCAGGTCGTGAGCGATACGCGCATTTGTGGGGAGGTTGGCGACGACAGCAGCGGGCTGTAGGTACAGCGCATCCTTTCGCGCAAGGCGAATTGTTGACGGTCCGATTAACTCATCGTCGCCCAGCTCAATCGGTGTATCTGAGGTAGCGGCTTCAAGGTCCTGTGAAAGGAAAAGAAAACGCACGCTCCCAACTGCGATCTGATCTCCATGACTCAACGACTGCTCTCCGACTGGTACTGCGTTGACGAACGTGCCGTTGTAGCTTTCCAAATCGATAATCCTGAACGACTCCCCTTCTCTTCTGATCAAACAATGCCGCCGCGAGACGGAATGGTCGTTGACGTAGATCAAGTTCGACGGCTCACGGCCAACCGAGACTTCTGCTTCCGTTAAAGCGAACGTCGTTCCCTCTGTTGGACCAGAGATAGCGATGAGTCTTGCGTTTGTTGTCATGAGGGGTATCAGTTACGACAGCCTGGAGTGTCGATTATGACATACCTTCTTCGCACTCCGGCCATCAGTCGCTTACAAAACTCGTCAAATTCTTCGGTTAAAGCGCGGTTTAGGTAATGGTACGGCAGTGGCAATGGGACAGGTGTCGCCGGCTGAAACACTCCGGCAGAAGCAAACACCAAATTCCACTACCAAGGAGAAGAATATGACGACAGTAGCAACCACAAACCCGCAGGAAGCAAAATTAACTGACAACCCCCAGGAGGTCAGGCGGGTATTGTCCGAGCTGGCGAGTCGCGGAGCAGCGGATGGAACTAAGGCTCCGGAACTCAACGGATACCTTCTAAAGGATCCGGAGAAGCCGGCGATTTGGCTGATCCTTAACGGGCAAAGATGTCAGGTGCCGAATGTAGCGACAATCAACGGCCTTTTCGTTACCAACCGCACGGTCCATGAAGACTTCCACATCGACCTCATCGAAAAAGGTGACGACCTCGCATCGGGAGCGACGCTCGTCAAGGGAGACGGCGGCGATCCCTGGTATCTGCTGCCCGGCAAAAAAGTAAAGATGTGGATCAAGACCAAGGAGATCTTTGCGCAATACCAGTTCCGCGAGGTTACGAGCGTTGCGCAGATCCTGATCGATTCCATTCCTGACGGTGACCCGGTCGCAGCTCGCACGAAACGCCCATAAATCTCAGCTCACCCCGGCGTCAGAAGGCCACGTTGCGATTGCGGCGTGGCCTTTTTCGGGTTTGTTACTTGCTGTTCCGGTGGAAGTGAATGCCGAATGTCACCGTTAAGTCATCGAATTTTTCTTCGGTGAGCTTTTGGTTACCACCCAACATCACAATGCTGGTTATAGGTGGGAACATGGCCGCTGCGTACATCCAATCCCCTGGCTTCTCCACGCTGAAGGGCACGCTCGATTCAACCACCAAAACGACGTCGCCGGCGGCGGTATCGCCTGCTTCTCTCACTTCGAGGAACTGATCCCGCTCGCACTCAATTCTGATGGAGGACAGTTCATCAGGGTATGGCTGTAGCGTGTCTTTGGGTATCCGCTCGGATGCTTTAAGGATGGACAACTCGTGTAGCCTTCCCCTCAGAGTTGATTGCGACTCCCAGATGTTGTCTCGTTGAACCCACTCAGTGAAGTACATCAGGTCAGAACGGATAGTGACTTGTTCAGGTGGACCAGGCAGGTAATCACCACCATTCTTGATAATCACCGGTGTTTGTTGTCCTTCATCGTACGGCACTTTTCTTTCTCCTTTCGAGCTAAGGTTAGTTGTTTGCTCCCGGCAGGAGTTCGTCGAGTTGCTTACGGTAACGTTGGACATCCGGCCTGGAGAGGTAGCTACTGTATTCACTGGTTCCCAGGGCTTTTTCGAGAGCCGTCAGTAGCCCCGCCGCGCGCACTGCGTACTCGTCAACTTTCGCGTTGTCTTGCAGTAGACGGCTTGCTTGCGCGGCGATGAGCCAGGCGCGCCATTCAGAGTGTCGACTGCCCAAACGAGCAAGAGTTTGCTGAGCTTGCAATGCCGACGTTAAGGCGTTCGCGGCGTCGCCATCCGCCACCAGAGCTTCAGCCAGCGCAAGCTGCGCGTTTGAGATCAGCCGCGGAGCGCCTGCACGTGTTGCGATGTCGAAGGCCTTCTGACATTTGTCAATTCCTGCACGCGATGTACCAGAGTGGAGTTCAGCCAGCCCATATGTGTAGGAGGCCTGGACTGAAAAGTCCTTTTCCTGAAGGCCGCCGAGCGCGGAAGCACTCCTGCTTTCGGCGACAGCGTCGCGGTAACGAAACTCGCTCAAGGCCATTTGCGCCCTGAACAAGTGAACCCAGGCAAGCAGTTGTTTATCAATTCCACCGATCCGGCTGGCGACGTCGAAAGCTTGCGTGAGCGCGTCGCGTGCTTCTGTGTAACGACCTAATTGCCAGAGCAAACTGCCGCGATTAACAAGGTCGTAGCCGGCTTTTGGCTCGAGGCCCAACGACTTGTTGAGTTTGTAGCTTTCATCAAAATGGTTGAGAGCCTCGTTAAAACGTTCCTGATGCGCGAGGAGCAGACCGATGGCCGCGTGAGTGTGCGCCACCTGGGTCGTGTCGTTTGTCTGTCCGGCTAGCTGAAGTTGCTCGTTGAAAGATTCAAACGCTGCTTCGTTGTTTCCCTGCTGTTCGTTGGCATAACCGAGCAAAAGCAGAGCTTGCGAAGTCTCGCGGCGGAAATTCCCCTGCCGGTAAAACGCGAGCGCGGGTTCGAGATAGCTCAAAGCCTTGCCGCCATCGCCCTGTTGGACCAACAAGCTGCCAAGCGACAGCAACGCTCGGGCCTCCGCACGCCGTCCCTTGTTTGCTTTCGCAATCTGCAGCGCCTGTTCGAAACGCTTTTCCGCGTCGCTGTATTCGCCACGCAGGAAGAGTGCGTTGCCGATGTCGATTAGGCCATGCGTGGTGAGATTATCCAGTTGTTCGGAACGCGCCAGCTCGATTGCTCGCGTCGCATACTGCTCGGCACGAAACGTCTCACCGGTGCTGTAAAAGATACTGCCCAATTGAAGCAGGATTTTGATCTGCTGCGGCTTGTTATCGGTAGTCAAACTGAGATCTAGCGCACGCTGCAACTGCTCCTGTGCCTCGGGCAGCTTATCACCCAGATTCAGGAAAGCGCCGCGCTGAAAGAAGACCTCCGCTTGCCCTTCGACATTGCCTTGAGCTTCGTACAGCGCCTGCGCTTTATCGAAAGTAGCGATGGCTTTCGCGTCTTCCTTTTGCCTTCCGTAAAGAAGACCCAAACGCACGAAAGCGGGAGCAGCCCGCTCATCTCGCCGAGTGACCTCTTCGAATGCGCTCACCGCACGGTTAGGATCTCTGGCTCGTTCGTACGCACGGCCGACGTCGAAATAGGCAGACGCCTTTTCATTCTCCGGCAGTTGGCGGGCGATCTCTTCAAAGTTTTCAACGGCGCCTTGAAAGTTGCGGCGGACTGTCGCCGTGATGGCTTGCACGTAGAGCATGTCAGGCGGCGACAGCGACGAGAGATTCGGGACCAGTTCGGTGACGCGCAACAGCTCATCCGTTGCCTTTTCCTCATAGTCCAACTCCATCCACGCCTCGGCCAGGCGTGCGTGAGCTAAGGGAAACTCGTTGTCTACTTGTATGGCCTGCTCAAACAACTTGCTCGCCTTGAGATAGCTGCTGTCACGCAGCGCTACAGTGCCTGCTTGATAGAGACGTTTCGCTTCCGGCGATGGCTCAGGAGATTTCGAGCGCGAGGCGAAATGCCATAGCAGCGGGCCAAGAACTATCAGCGCGGAAAGTGCTACGGCGATCCGGGCGCCTTTTCGCGACGACGGCCACTGCGCGATTGAAGAGCGTAAGCGTGCGCCAAGTGATTTAAGTTTTGAGTGGTGTCGAACCCCGGTCTTGAATTCCAGTGGATCTAGATCTTCAAGCAGCGCCTCCGCAGTCTGATATCGAGCGTCGACATTCTTGGCGAGGGCTTTGAGTGTGATGAAATCCAACTCACGCGAAACACTCGGGTTGAGTTGTGACGGCGGTGGCGGATCATCTCGGATCACACGCGCGCAGATCTCCCCAATCGTCTTGCCCGAAAACGCAGGTGTACCCGTCAGGCATTCATACAACACGGAACCGATGGAAAAAATATCGCTGCGTCTGTCGACAGGCAGGCCCAGGGCTTGTTCCGGCGAAAGGTACGAAGGAGTCCCGATGATCACACCTTCGAGCGTGTGCGTGGCAGATGCCCCTTCGCCTGTTGCTAAACCATCCGGTTCGGTGTGCTTCGCCAATCCGAAGTCGAGCACCTTGACTTCATTGCGCTGATTGAGAACTACGTTCGAAGGCTTGATGTCGCGATGAACAATCCCGTGACGATGTGCTTCAGCAATAGCTTCTACGACCTGCTTTACGATCCCGACAGCACGATCGACAGGCAGCGAATCTTCGCGAAGTAACTCACTGAGACTCTGGCCATCGATCAACTCCATTACGAGATACGGCTGGCCGTCTTCCGTTTCGCCATAATCGTGTACGGTCGCGATGTGCGGGTGATTGAGAAGCGAAGCGGCACGCGCCTCGCGCAGGAACCTGGTTCGGAAATGCGTTTGACCGGGAACGGAAGCAATCTTCAACGACTTGATCGCGACTCGCCGTCCGAGCACCGTATCTTCCGCGACATAGACCGTGCCCATTCCACCCTCGCCGAGTTTGCTGAGAATGCGATAGTGGGAAACAGTCTGGCCGATCACGGTTGGGGGACTCCTGGAAGGTCAGTAACCTGCGTAAATATATGATGAGAGCTTGAACAACGCACGCAAAAAAAGGGCGCCACGAGTGGCGCCCTTTGAACTATGAACTGTTAGAAGATCTCAGGTCGTTGCTAAATCTTGAAGGAAATCAGGTGGCAATCATGCTTTACTTCGATCGCGATCGTTTCCCCAGCACGGATCGGAACCTCTCTCTCCAAACACTGAACCGCCTGCTCCCAATGAACCGTTGAGCCGGGCTCATTAGAAATTGAAATCGTTTGATCGAGCTGCATAGTGAACCAGAAAACGATGCACTGCCCGACACCGTTTCGCTTGCAGCGAACATTAATAGTCTTTCGTTCGGGAACGATCGTGCCGTTTGCAAAGTCGAAATGAAAGACCTCGAACGGATCGGTGAGCGGCGTATGAGCAAAGTTCGCAATTCGCACGGGATAACAGCCTGCGGTCGCAAACTGATTGATCAAGCTGACGTCGAAGCCGGCGGCCATCTGCACCGAATTGAAATTGCGCAGACGCGGGCTCTCGACTACCATTCCGTACACCGTCGCGGCGCACGGCACGATCTGCGCGTCATCAGTCAACAGATTTGCTTTGGCGTGGGCGATGGTAGAAATGATGCTCTCGCCCAACAGTGCACCGTCTACCGTCTCAGTGACGAGCAAGTTGGCTTTGCAGGACATTTGCTTACCGACGACGAGCGAAGTTGATTTCTCATTCAGTGAGACGATCCGGCCGGCCAGCCCGTTACGTTTAATAGTCTCTCGCGCCAGGTCAGCCAGCGGCGCCACCATTTCGCACGTGATCGTTTCTTTCGCGCCAGCACGCGCTGCCATCATCGCAAGCAAACCCGTTCCGGAACCGATGTCGAGGACAACCGTTTCGTCGGTAATGGCATTCGCAAGCGCCTTTTCGAAAGCCGCGTTGCGTTGCACGTCGTTCAGCATCTCGAAATGCCAGCGCGGGATGATCTGGCACTGAGCCTGATTGCGTCCCTTCAGCGCACTGGGATTTTCTGGTTCGAGAAAAAGAGCGAGTTCAAAGCATTCGAGAGCATCGGCAAATTGCTTGTTCTCGAGGTGTGTTTCACCTCGCGACAGCAAGTCAGCCAGCTTCGCGCCGTTCGATTTGCCGTTCGACGTCTCGACTTCAGATGGTTCGGAAATGACTAGTATTGGGTGCACAACAAATATCCGTTCAGCAGGCGTGGGGCTGCGCAAGTATGGTTTTCTTAACTAACTGAATTTGGGTTGACGAGGGAACATCAAGCACGGCGGTCACGCGACCGGAGCGCTCAATCAACGGCGTGCCGCGATTGCGGAGAACTCTCGCGGAATACTTTGTCGCGTGCCAGGGACAGACAAGACACTGTGCGAGGTCGTCCCAGTGTCCGAGATGCAATGGACCACCACGGTGATCGCAGTAGTCGTTGTATAGGGTCAGGCTTCCGTCGGGAAGCCGGAGCAGAAAGTAGGAACTCTCTCCGGCGGTGAGGAAGTTGAATTGTTCGGGATCAAACGTTACGACAAGCACGACCGGTAATCCTCGAAGTCGAAAACGCGATAACAACACTCGTCGGAGACGACCGCAGTTCCATGCAGCCGCTGGCGCGGAACGATCATGACGTGACCGCGTTCGAGCCGTACGGTCTCATCCGGTCCCAGTACAAGATCGAGCGTCCCCGATTGGACCGCGTAAAGCTGATCTTGATTGTTCACGCGTGTGATGAATGGCTGACTTTGCGTGCCGAGGTGAGTAATTGCGGACGGCTGCAAACTGCCTTCTACAATCCGGGCATGAATTGCTTGAGCCGTTGACTTCAGATCCGGTAGCTCATCGAGGAATTTTATTTGTGCAATGAAGTCTTCATCGGCGATTGCCGTGAGCAGTTGCAGCTCTTCCATTCCACGAATGATGTCGGGAATTACACCGTTACCGTGCTGCTCGATCGCCGGCGCCACGACGTGCTCAAACGCCATCCGCCCGTGATGCGCATCGATGTGAAAATGTTCGTCGAAGTAATAGGTATCGACACTCTTGCCGAAAACCGTGCGCAGCATCTGCGAGACCTTGCGGCACGTATGCGAGAACATCGACTCGGCCACGGCAATGGCGCCGATCGCACGGAAGTACTTGCTGTGATCGCGGCAAACGTAGTGATAGTAATTACTAAGCGTGAGTGAGGATGTCAGGTAGAACTTCCAGTAAGCGTGCACTTCGGAAATCAGGTCAGCCGTCGCGAGTGTGTTCTCGTACAACGTGCTGTGTTTGGCTGGATGAACTCCGTAGCCGTAATCGTCGATCACGATCTTGAAGAACTCTGATTGGATCGCGCCGTACTTGCCGAGGATGTTGCGCGCCGACGCTGAGGCTTCGCTGAGAAAATCACAAGCCAACTGGAGCAACAACGCGCGGCCGGCTCGGACTGGATCGGCTGAAGAGACGATCGCCGTGCACATCTCGAGCTCGGATTGCTCGTGCTTAACAATCAGGTCTTGCAAGTAGGATTTGACTGCTTCAAGCGTCCATTTACCGGTGACATTGATTTCGTTCTCGAGAAACTGGAAGACGTGAGCTTCGAGTGTCGGACGAATCATTTCACCCAGCAATTTATTGTCGTTAGAGTAGTAGCTCGCGAAGTCGTTTTTTCGGGCGGCAAAATTCTTTTCCGGCAGAAAGACCAGATCGGTTTCGTAAATGTTCAGCAACATGCGGTGCGCGGCGAGCGCGCTGGCGCCGAGAGCCTCCGACCGGTTCACGGTTTGGGTGAAATCGAAGCGTTGCGTGCTCTCGCGATCGATTGGCCGGCAGTATGGGTTGTCTCGAATCAGCCATTCGGAGGTATCGTCAAAATTGGGCCGCGCCGCATAGAGCTCGATCAAACGTTTCGTTTCTACTGGCGGCCACACTGTGCCGGGCCAGGTTGACTCGAACGCATTTATTGTTTCGCGTAATTCGGCTGTCTCATCTGGCGCCGCCGCAATAGCGAGCGACGTCTGACCGGAATTATTCATGCAGAATCCTTTAGTAGTTAATGATTTGAACTTGCGGTTGAGGTTTATTGATTTGAGCCGTTGCCGAGAGCGCGGATCGTTTCTTCGATGCATTTGCTTAGCTTTGCACCGAGCGCCTGGACGTTTGGCTCGCGAATCATTGAGAAGTGATCGCCGGGGACGATGTGTAGATCGACGCCTTCCGTAGCAAGTTTTTCCCAGCCCCTGAGAGGTTCAGCGGCATCCATATCATGTTTCCCGCAGAAGAGCGTGATGCGGCCCTGATACTCTCCGGGCCGGTAACGGCGTAGTGTGTCCGCGTTGATTTTGAAAGTGTCGAACAGCGTGCGAAATTCGACCAGCGTCATATCCGACGGCACAACGCCCGCCCGCTTGGCTTCCATCCACAGGCTTCGCAATTGGACCATCTGTTGGCTGCGCGCCATCTCTTCCACGCGTTTGTTGACGGTTCCGCGCGTTAGTCCCAGATCGAATGCAAACATCGCCAGGAGAACTCTCCAGTCGAATTCCCTTTCTTCGTTGCTCGGCGGCTCCGCGTCGACTAACGCAAGCATGGCAATTTGCTGTTGCTGCTGTTGAAGTTGCCGGGCCATCTCGAATGCAATAACTCCGCCCATCGACCAGCCACCGAGGAAATATGGTCCGGTTGGTTGGAGACGGCGAATCGCAGAAACATAGTCACTGGCCATTGCTTCGATCTCGGTGTGATACACGAGCCCATTCTCCGGTTCGCGCGCCTGCACGCCGTAGAAGGGTTGATCGTCACCAAGATACTGAGCGAGATCCTTGTAACACCAAACGTGTCCTCCGCCCGCGTGCGGACTGAAGAACATCGGATTGGTTCCCTCAGCACGCAGCGGCACGACCAGCGACTGCGTGAGGTTCTCTTTGCCGTGTCCGATCAACCCCGAAAAGTGCTCGATTGTCGGATTGGCAAACAAATCAGCCATCGCCACGCGCTTGCCTAAGCGTTCCTCGACGCGTGCGACGAGCATGATCATCATCATCGAATGCCCGCCCAATTCGAAAAAGTCGTCGGTCACACCAATGGGATGAAGCTTGAACAGCTCCTCCCAGATATCCACCAACTGTTGCTGCAAATCGTTTCGCGGAGCCACGTATTCGCGGCCCGATCTGACTAACGAGAGATCGGGTGCGGGAAGCGCGGCTCGATCGATTTTTCCGTGCAGCGTCAAAGGCATCGCTTCGAGCGTGACGTACACCGCGGGAACCATGTATTCGGGTAAGCGTTCCTTCAGATAACTTCTCAACTCATCCGTGTTCAGCACCGTTTCATCACTGCCGACGACATAGGCGACCAAAGACTTGTCGCCGGGCCTGTCCTCGCGCGCCACGACGAGCGCCGCGCTGATCGTCGGATGGCTCGCGATTGCTGTCTCAATTTCACCCGGTTCGATCCTGAAGCCGCTGATCTTCACCTGATCGTCGATGCGTCCCAGGAACTGTATCAATCCGTCGTTCAGATAGCGGGCGGCATCGCCGGTTTTGTAGAGCCGTCCTCCAGGCTGTGGCCCATACGCATCGGGCACGAACCGCTCCGCGGTAAGATCGGGCCGGTTGTGGTAACCGCGTCCCAGTCCGGCGCCGCCAATCATTAACTCGCCTCGCTCACCGATTGCCGCCGGCTGAATTTCGTTGACGATGTAAAGCCTTGCATTCGAGATCGCGCGGCCAATCGGAACTGTCGTCGCTTGATAATCCGCTGCGACCGGATAACACGACACGATCACGGTTGATTCAGTTGGTCCATAGCAGTTTACGAAGCGGCAGTTGTCGATCTGGTCCAACGCCTTCTTGAGGTGCATCGTGGAGAGCGTGTCTCCACCAGTCAGCAATTGCCTGACAGCGCCGATGCCTCTGAAGCTTGCGTCGACGAATTGGTGAAACAGGCCCGTAGTGAGGAACAACGTCGTCACTTGAGTGCGGGCAATGAACTCTCCCAGTTCACTCAGCGACGGTGTTCCGGGCGGAAACACAGCGAGTCGCGCGCCGTTCAGCAGGCAGGCCCAAATCTCAAAGGTAGAAGCGTCAAACGATGACGGAGCCAACTGGAGGAAGACTTCTTCCGAATTGTGCGCGGCGTATTCAAAGCTCTTGATGAAGCCGAGAATGTTTCGATGCGAGATGCACGCGCCTTTCGGCGTTCCGGTTGAACCGGAGGTGTACATCATGTATGCGAGATTTTCGGCAGTCACTCCGCTGTGCGGATTCTCGACAAGCTTCGGCTCGCGCAAAGCGCTCTGCAGTTCGTTTGAATCGACACAAAGTAAAGTCAATTCAGTTGCACCGAGCGTTTCCGCAATTTCCATGTTCGTCAACAGGATCTTGATGCCGGCGTTGTCGAGGATGAACTGTCTCCGAACGGGCGGATCGGAAAGATTTATCGGTACATAAACTCCGCCTGCTTTCGCCACCGCAATCAGCGACACGACCAGGTTCGCTGAACGCTCGAGCATCACTCCAACCAATACTTCCGGCCCGACTCCATGCTGTCGCAGGCTGTGCGCAAGGATATTGGCGCGTCGATTCAGGTCGCTGTAGGTGATGTTCTCCTGGTCAAAGTCGATCGCGATCGAGTCCGGCGTTTCAACCGCATATTGTTCGATGACCTCGTGAATGCAGATTCGATCGGGGTAAGCAATCGCGGTGTCGTTCCATTCTTCGACTACCTGGCGGTACTCCTGCTCGCCGAGCATGGAAAGTGATGCGAGTCCTGCATCAGGTTGAGCGAGGGCCTGTTCAAACAAGCGCTGGAAGTGGTCCACCATGCGGGCGATGACCGTCGGATCGAAGAGCTCAGGGCTGTAAACAAACGAGCCTCTGATTCCCTGCGGCGTATCGCAAAGATGAACTTCAAGATCGAATTTGACGTCGGCACTGGCCGGCACGCCCGCCGGCAGATTCACTTTCGCAATCTCCAGTTCGGGACCGGCATTCGTGAAGGCGAGAATCACCTGGAAGATCGGGTTGCGGCCGGGAGAACGTTTTGGTTGCAGCTCTTCAACGAGTTTGTCGAACGGCAATTCCTGGTGCGTGTAGGCTGCAAACGACGATTCCCTGACCTGTTTGACCAGTTCGCGGAAACTCGGGTTCTCGCCAAAGCTGGTCCTGATCGGAATCATGTTCACGAAGAATCCGATCATCGGTTCGACTTCGACGTGCGTGCGTCCCGCGATCGGCGTGCCAACTAAGATGTCACTCTCGCCGGTGTAGCGCCGTAACAGAGCGTGAAATCCAGCCATCATCGTCATGAAGAGCGACGCGCCCTGCTGCCGGCTGAAGTTGCGAAGTGAGTCTGAAACCTCCTCCGAGAAGACGACCGGCTCGTGCGCGCTGCGCAGAGTCTTCAACAACTGGCGCTGGCGATCCGTGCCCAACTCCAAGAGTGTCGGCGCACCATCGAGTCTTTCTTTCCAGTATGCAATTTCGTTTTGCAGGACGTCGCCTTGCAGCCAGCCACGCTGCCATTGCGCGTAGTCGGCATACTGAACTTCGAGCTCCGCAAGCGGCGACGACTGTCCCTGCGCAAATGCGTGGTAAAGAGTTTCCGTCTCGTTAATCAACACATCCATCGACCAGCCGTCGCTAATGATGTGGTGCATGTTGAGCAGGAAGAGATGTTCCTTTTCAGCCAAACGTATCAACGCAACGCGTAGCAACGGGCCGGCTGCGAGGTCAAAAGGTTTGAGCGCGTTCTCCTGTCGCAAACGCTCGACTGCCGTTTCTCGAGCTTCGACATCAAGACGGCTTAAATCTACAACCGGCAGGTTCACTCGTACCGGCGGGTTGATGCGCTGCACGGGTTGAACACCGGCGAGAGCAAAAGTGGTCCGAAGGGCTTCATGCCGCCTGACGACTTCCGACAATGTTTGCTCGAGGGCGCCGAGGTTGAGATCGTTAGCGAGATACATCTCCGCCGGAATGTTGTAGGCGTTGCTGCCCGGCATTAACTGATCGAGGAACCACAGACGCTGTTGCGCGTAGGACAAAAGTAGTGGCTCGTTTTCGGCGCGCGGACGCAACGGCGGAGCAGACATCCCTGCGCCGGATCGCATCGCTGCTTCGATCCGTTCGGCGAGCTCAGCCAACGTCGGCGACTCGAAGATGCTGCGCACCGGCAGTTCAACCTCGAAACTCTCACGAACGCGCGAAATGATCTGCATCGCTAGCAGTGAGTGACCGCCAAGCCAGAAGAAATTGTCGTCCCGGCCGATGCGTTCGTGACCGAGAACGTTTTTCCAAATCGCGGCCAGCACTTCCTCAATCACTGTGCGAGGCGCTACATAACTTTGCCCGGGGTCGACTACCAACCGGCCGGGATCGGGAAGCGCCTTACGATCGACCTTTTCGCTGGCGTTGAGTGGCAAACTTTCCAACACTACATACTGAGCCGGAACCATGTAATCAGGCAGGCTCTCGGTCAGTGCGCTTCTCATCTGACCAATTGTCAGCGCTTTTCCGGGCGCAAAGACGACATAAGCCACTAATCGCTTTTCACCGGGTGCATCTTCGCGCGCGACGACGGCACACTCTCGAATTTCGTCACACCGCAGTAACGAGGTTTCGATCTCGCCCAATTCGATACGGAAGCCACGAAGCTTGATTTGAGTGTCGATTCGTCCGAGGAATTCGATATTGCCGTCGGGCAGATAACTAGCTAGGTCGCCGGTTCCGTAAAAGCGCGCGCCGGGTTCGTTGCTGAATGGATTTGGAATGAAGGCAGACGCGGTGAGCTCGGGACGATTTAAATAACCTCTTCCCAATCCGACGCCGCCGATATACACCTCACCGGCAACACCGACCGGAACTGGCTGGAGAGACTGATTGAGAATGTAGGTCTGCACGTTACCGATAGGCTTGCCGATCGGAACCGAATCCCACTGGTCGGCCAACGTGACCGCGCAGGAGGTAGCTACAATCCCCGTTTCGGTTGGTCCGTAGTTGTTGACGATTTTTTCAAGCGATTTACCAGTCTCCAGCCACTGGCGCATCGGCGTTGACAGCACCTGATCGCCGCCGGTGATCACTAAACTTATCGATTCGGGAATGCCATTTGGCAATTCAGCAAGATCGCGCCCGAGCTCCTGCCAATATTGGGTGGGGATATTCAGCACGGTCACGCCCCACGCTTCGCATCTTTCGAAAAACCTCGAGGCTGAGGTGAGCATTTCGTCGTTGCGCAGGACCAATGTGGCCCCCACTGTCAGCGGCGACAGGATCTCTTCCAGGCTGACGTCGAACCCGAACGGCGCGAATTGGAGTAGACGATCGCCCAGGTCAATCCCCATCTCGGCGCTATACCACGGGATGTAACTCATCAACGCCCGGCAGGTAATGGAAACGCCTTTAGGAACGCCCGTCGAACCAGAGGTATAGATGATATAGCTCACGTTATCAGGCGTGCCCAGGTTTTCCAGGTTATCTGCGGCCTGGGTAGTCTCAGTATCAAAACAGATGATCTGCGCGTCGCCGGCGTCGAAGTGAGCAAGTAGCCGTAACTCAGAGACGACAACAGGTGCGCCCGCGTCCGCGAGCATGAAACTTAAACGTTGCGCGGAGATGGATGGCTCCAGCGGGAGGTACGTGGCGCCGGATTTCATTACCGCCAGCAATGCCACTACCATTTCCAATGAACGCTCGAGACAAACGCCGACCACGACGTCCGGCCCAACGCCAAAGGCGCGTAAACGATGGGCCAACTGATTCGCGCGTTGGTTGAGCGTTCCGTACGTTAACTGTTTGTCTTCGAATAAAACTGCGAGTGTGTCCGGCGACTGCTGAGCCTGCTGCTCGAAGAACTGGTGTAGAAAAACGTCGCGCGCGTATTCACGCTCCGTGTCATTCCATTCAACCAGCAACTGCTGTTGCTCTTGTGTGGAGAGAAGTGATTGCTGATCGTAGCGTGCAGCCGGTTCCTGGGCCATTGCCAGCAGTGTGGCCGAGTAGTAACCACGAATGGCCTCTGCCTGCCCCCAGCTAAAAGCATCAGTGCTGAGGTTCAAACTGAGACCGATTTGAAAGGTCTCCGTGTTGACATTGAAGTCAGCCCCTAACGCAAACTCCGTTTCTGCAAAGCCCGTCTGCCCGAGGATCTCCACGCCGTCCGGCCGCTCGAAAGTGTCGTAAACGTGGAAATGCGTGAAGTTGAAAGACGTCTCAAATAGCGGTTCGCCACCCTCGTTAATCCGCATTTGGGCCATCGGATAGTAGCGATACGGCAACGCTTCCTGTTCGGCGGCAAACGTCTCCCGCGCCAATTCGATCCAGTCGCCGCCATTCAAACGCAGACGAAACGGCAGCGTGTTCAGATACAAACCGAGCACTCGATCGGCGTCAATCGTTTCCGGACGACCGTGCGATACAACCCCCGCCAAAACATCCTGCTGCCCGCCGAGCAGACTCATCACGCGCATGTGCGCGGCGAGCAACACGCTCTTGATCGGCACTCTGGCCATGCGCGAGAGCCGCTTCAATCCATCGGAGACTTCCAGCGGCACCGGAACAGCGATCAAGTAACTATCAACGCCCGGTTCCGCTTGAGCCGGCTGCCGGCGAGGTAGCGCCATAACGCTGCGGTCGTTCAGTTTCCGGCGCCAGTAGTCTTCGCTCTCTTTCGACGCCAAAGCCCGCTGTTCCAACGCCACAAAGTCGCGGAAGGAAGAGACGGGCGGCGATTCTTCCGGCTCGGCCGTGCCGCGCATCACCGAGAGATAATTCGTAAACAGTTCCGTCAGCATCGTCGCCACACTCCAGCCATCGACGATCGCGTGATGCTCGCCGTAACTGAACTGAAACGACTCTTCTCCGCGGCGATGAATCTGAAAATGGATCAGTGGGGCTCGTTGCCAATCGATGTTTTGTTGGTTCTCATCAGCCTGCCATTTGGCTATCACATTTTCCTGCTCGGCTTCGCTTAACTCTCTCAGGTCTTCAATCTTCAGCGGCACTTCTACACTCGAATGAACCAGTTGCAGCGGCATGCTGTAGTTATTCAAATCGAACGAAGTGCGCAGGGCCGGATGCCGTTTCAGCAACCGGCCGACCGTGATATGCATAGCCTGCTCGCTAAACGGCGCACGAATGTGAAAGCTGTTGTAGTTGTGATAGAGCTTCGAGTCGCGATTGAACTCACTGTGGAAAAGCATCCCAGCCTGGAGCATCGAAAGCGGATATGCATCTTCGACGTCCGCAGGCAGTTTCTCGCGATCTTCAGAGGAGATCAGACCAAACGGCTCGGTCTGAATGGTATCGTCGACAGCAGTATCGACGCTGAGTTGTGCTGCGAGTGTGGCAATCGTCTGATGTTGAAAGAGCTGCTGGTGCGTTAAGTTCAGACCACACTCTCTCGCAAGGGCAATTACTCGCAAGGTCCGAATCGAATCTCCGCCGAGAGCGAAAAAGTTATCGGCCACGCCAATGGGTTTCAGGTTCAACACCGTCTCCCAAATGCTTACGAGCAGCTTCTCATTGTGCGTGCGCGGTGCGACGTAGGTTTGTGTGTCAGTCAGATCGGGCGCGGGCAGTTTGAGTCGATCGACCTTACCCGTAACGGTCAACGGCAGTTCATCAAGGACCACAAAAAACGATGGCATCATGAAATCAGGCAACCGTTTTTGCAGGTGCTCGCGCAACTGGGTGGAGTTCAATAGGACGGGTGACGGCTGGCCATTTTGCTGAGTAGCAACGTAAGCAACTAGTTGTTTCTCCCCGTCTGATTCCTCTCGCGCAACAACAACCGCATCACTAACTCCATGATGCTCACGCAACACCGATTCGATCTCGCCCGTCTCGATGCGATAACCGCGAATCTTGATTTGATTGTCGAACCGGCCAAGAAAGACGAGATTGCCGTCGCGCAGATGCCGCACACGGTCGGCGGTCCGATAGAGCCGGCCACCGGGTTTTCGTCCAAAGGGATCGGGGACGAAACGTTCGGCCGTCAGATCGGGTTTAGCGAGATAACCACGCGCCAGACTTTCGCCGCCAATGTTGAGCTCGCCTGCACTGCCAATCGCACACGGTTGAAAACGTTCGTCGAGTACATACGCTTGCGTATTCGCAATCGGTCTTCCAATCGGAATCGCTGAACCGTTACTGGTTTCGCAGTCCCACACGGTAACGTCGATACACGTTTCCGTTGGTCCATACTGCTGGTGCAGTTTCACGCCCAGCCGATCGTGAACTCGCCGCGTCAAATCAGGCGTTAGCGGCTCGCCGCCACAAAACACCCGCCGCAAAGT